>Ga0065721_10049646_pt1 | contig 29701 bp, 29 predicted proteins | sample Mesricmetagenome_FD_59108 | JGI IMG/M metagenome (GOLD analysis project Ga0065721, IMG submission 59108) | Mesophilic microbial community from rice straw/compost enrichment Sample: eDNA_1 v2 (version 2) | ecosystem: Engineered > Solid waste > Grass > Composting > Bioreactor | place: USA: Davis...
AAGGTGGCCGGCAAGCCGCTGCCGGCCTGGGCGGCCGATTACGACGTGACCAGCTGGGCGCAGCTGTTCCTGAAGTACAACATCTCGCACCCGGCCGTGACCGCGGTGATTCCGGGCACGACCAAGCTCACGCATCTGAAGGACAACCAGCTGGCCGGCCGCGGTCGTTTGCCCGATGCGGCCGGTCGCAAAAAGATCGAGGAGCTGTGGGCGACGGTTTCGGCGTGATCCGCTGATCGCTCGCTACTGCACGTGGGGTTGCAGCCAGCGTAGCAGTCCCCCGAGGTCCATCGCGCCGGACTGGCGCGCGATCTCCCGGCCCTGCTTGAACGCGATCAGGGTCGGGATGCCCCGGATGCCAAAGCGCGACGACAGCGAAGGCTCGTTGTCCGAGTTGACCTTGCCGAAACGCGCTTTGGTCTGCAGCCGCCGCGCCGCTTCTTCGAAATGGGGCGCCATCATGCGGCAGGGCCCGCACCAGGGCGCCCAAAAATCCACGATCAGTGGCAGGTCGCTGCGACTCAAGTGTCGCTCGAACGTCGCCGCGGTCAATTCCAGCGGGTGGCCGTCGAACAGCCCGTGATGACATTTCGGACACTTGGGCCCCTGATCGAGGCGCTCGGCCGGTATCCGCACGATGGAATCGCAATGTGCGCACACCAGGTGGACGCCAGCGGGCGAGGAAGAGGCGGTCGGGTCGCTCATGAGGTCTGTTCACCGAAAAGATCAGGTCCCCCCGTAATGGGGGCCACAAAAATCGCATGCAAGCCCGGCAGGCAGGCCCGACTTCGAGCACAATAGCCGCCTTCCCAGTTCTGTAAATCCGCAGCCGGCCTCGGACGGGCGGCGCACGACCGACAGCGCATGAAAGATCTCACTCAAGGCTCGATCGCCGGGCATCTGGTCTCGCTCGCGGTGCCGACGGCGGCGGGCATGCTGTTCCAGACCCTGTATTACTTCGTCGACCTGTACTTCGTGGCTGCGCTGGGCGATGCCGCGGTGGCGGGCGTGAGCGCCGCCGGCAACGTGATGTTCATCGTGCTGGCGCTGACTCAGGTGCTGGGCGTCGGCACCGTGGCGCTCATCTCACATGCAGTTGGGCGCAAGGATCAGCAGGACGCCAATCTGGTATTCAACCAGTCGCTGGTGATCGCGGCCCTGTCAGGCCTGTTCGTGGTGGTGGCCGGCTATTTCATGGCCGGACCGTACCTGAGGGCGGTTGCGGCGGACGAAGCGACGATCGAGGCGGGCAAAGCTTACCTGTATTGGTTCTTCCCCGGCTTGGGTCTGCAGTTCGCGCTCGTTGCCATGTCTTCGGCATTGCGTGGCACCGGCATCGTCAAACCGACCATGATCGTGCAAGTGTTGACCGTGTTGCTCAACACGGCGCTCGCTCCCGTGCTCATCGCCGGCTGGGGCACCGGCTACGCCATGGGCGTTGCGGGCGCGGGCCTGGCGAGCACGATCTCGATCGCCGCCGGCGTGGTGCTGTTGTCGATCTATTTCGGGCGGCTGGAGAAGTATGTCTCTTTCCATCCCGAAGAATGGCAGCCGCGCATCGCAGTCTGGCGGCGCATGCTCAGCGTCGGCCTGCCGGCCGGCGGCGAGTTCGCGCTGATGTTTTTTTATACCGCGATCACCTATTGGGCGATTCGTGACTTCGGCGCGGCGGCCCAGGCCGGCTTCGGCATCGGCTCACGCGTCATGCAGGGCATCTTCATGCCGGCCATGGCGATCGCATTCGTGGTGGCGCCGATTGCTGGTCAGAACTACGGTGCCAAGCGCATGGAGCGCGTGCGCGAGACCTTTCGTGTGGCCTCCGTGCAATGTGTGGGCATCATGCTGGTCGTCATGCTGCTGTGTCAGTGGCGTCCCGAGGCGCTGGTGGCCTTCTTTTCGAAGGAGCCCGAAGTGATCCGGGTCGGCGCCTTGTTCCTGCATCTGATCTCCTGGAACTTCGTCATGAGCGGGCTGATCTTCACCTGCTCGGGCCTGTTCCAGGCGCTGGGCAACACCGTGCCGGCGCTGCTCAGCTCGGCCTCGCGACTGCTGGTCTACGGCGTGCCGCTGATGTGGCTCACGGCGCAACCGGGATTCCAGATCGAGCACGTCTGGTATCTGTCGATCGCGGCGAGTGCGGTGCAGGCGGTGATCAGCGTATCGCTGCTTCGGAAGCAGATGCGTTTGCAGCTTGGCTCACCTGCGACCCAGCCGGCGTAACGCGCCAGACACAGTTGCCGACATCGTCGGCCACCAGCAATGCACCATCGTGGCCGACCGCCACTGCGACCGGCCGGCCGCGCGCTTCGCCTTTCGGCCCGATGAATCCGCCCAGCACGTCTTCGGGCAGGCCGATCGGCCTGCCATTCGCGAACGAAACAAATACTACTTTGTAGCCGCTGCGCGGCTCGCGATTCCACGAGCCATGCATGCCGATGAACGCGCCATTGCGATATTTGTCGGGTAGCAGGTCGGCGTCATAGAACACCAGACCCAGTGACGCGGTGTGCGAGCCCAGCGCGTAGTCCGGCACGATGGCTTTCGCAACCAGATCGGGCCGCTGCGGTTTGACTCGCTCGTCGACATGGTTGCCAAAGTAACTGTACGGCCAGCCGTAGAAGCCGCCCTCTTGCACCGAGGTGAGATAATCGGGCACGAGGTTGTGGCCGATCTCATCCCGCTCGTTCACGACCGTCCAAAGCGCGCCACTCTGCGGCTGCCAGTCCATGCCGTTCGGGTTGCGCAACCCCGATGCAAACACGCGGCTCGCACCCGTGGTCGCATCGATCTCCCAGATCGAGGCGCGCTTGTCTTCCGCTTCTATGCCGTTCTCCGCGGCATTGCTGTTCGAGCCGACGGTGGCATACAGCTTGTCGCCTTTCGGGCTCGCGATCAGATTCTTGGTCCAATGATGATTGATCGGTCCACCGGGCAAGTCGGCGAACTTCGTTCCCTGTCGTTTGATCTCGGTGGCGCCCGCTTCATAGTCGAAGCGCACGACCGCGTCGGTGTTCGCGACATACAGCTGGTTACCGATCAGCGTCATGCCGAACGGCGAATTCAACCCTTCGATGAACCTGGTGCGCACCTCGGGCGCCCCATCGCTGTTGGCGTCACGCAGCAAGGTAATCCGATTGGCGCTCGGCACGTTCGCGCCCGCCTTTCGCATCGCCCTGTCTTGGAAATAGCCCCTGATCCCCTTGCTATCCGCCGGCCGCTCCGGCGCATTCGTCTCGGCGACCAGCACATCGCCATTGGGCAGCACATACAACCATCGCGGATGATCCAGCTCGCATGCAAACCGCGAGACTGCGAGCCCCTTCGCTGGGGTGGGCGCCTGATCGAGCTGCCACGGTTTGGCTTCAGCGACGTTTACAACGGGAATGAGCGATTTGTCCGGCGCGGGCAGCGTGGGATTCGCCCCGTAGCCTTGCTCCGGCGTCATCTGCGTTGTGACTTCGGCACAGAAAGCGGAACTCGCGGGTACCAGAGATGCGATGGATGATGCGATCGCGGCGAATGTAGGAACGCGCATGACAAAGGTCCCATCGGGGAGGGGTTTGCCAGTGGAAGGGTTGGCGCGGGGGAGGAGTTCCAAGGCGTTCTGAAGCCCCAAGTGAGTATGCATGCACCAACGATTGATGAGGCGAGGTACGGTTGCCGACTGCTCGGAACTGCTTGAGTGGTTTGTCTACGGTAGCAGCGGGGCTACCATCTGCACTCCTCGCCACGCACGTCCCGAGTTGCATGTCCGACCCCATCCAATCGATCAGCGCTCTGTTGAATGACTTATCCGAGCTCGCGGACGTCGAAGACAGTCCCGAGTGGTACCTGCGAAGCTATCTGGTCGACTACAAGCGCACGCTGTTGCGCAAGTCATCCAGCCAGGAGATCGAGTTTGCGACCGGTGCGCTGATGCGCTTCTGCTCGGAGGCGTTGGACAAGAACAGTGCGTTGTACAGAGACTGCGCCGAGATCGCCCAGGAAGGGGCGAAGGTCGGTGCGCAGCTCAAGGCGGCGGGGCGTTGAGAAATCCTCCGGCAATTCAACACTCGGCGTTTCCGCAGAAACGGGCTGGCCCGGCTAGAATGCAGCGGCAAGCAGTTATTGGTCCCCGCGGAGATTCACATGCCCATCTACCGTTACGGCGAACGCATCCCCTCCGTCCACGACAGCGTCTTCGTCGCGCCCAACGCCAGCGTCATCGGCAGCGTCGTCCTGTCGGAGAATTGCAGCGTCTGGTTTGGTGCCACCATCAGGGGTGATAACGACGTTATTACGCTGGGTAAGAACTCCAACGTGCAGGAAGGCGCGGTGCTCCACACGGACCCTGGGATCCTGCTGACCGTGGGCGAGAACGTCACGATTGGCCATCAAGCCATGCTACATGGCTGCACCATTGGCGATGGCTCGCTCATCGGCATTCAAGCCGTCGTGCTCAACGGCGCCGTGATCGGTAAGGGCTGCCTGGTCGGGGCAGGGGCGGTCATCACCGAGAAAAAGGTCTTCCCAGATCGCTCGTTGATTCTGGGCGCGCCGGCGAGAGTGGCGCGCCAGCTATCCGATGAGGACGTGGAGAACCTGCTGAAATCCGCCCGGAGCTATGCCGAGCGGCGAGCGCAGTTTCTGGCCAATCTTAAGCAGATTTAGCGCCGCGGGTCGCGAGCTGATGACGAAGGTGTGAGCGCACCGTCGGCCATTCGCTGGCGATGATGCTGTACACGCAGGTGTCGCGCAGCGTGCCGTCGCTCGAACGCCGATGGTTGCGCAGCACCCCGTCGAGCTTCGCGCCCAGCCGTTCGATGGCGCGGCGGCTTTGATGGTTGAAGAAGTGCGTGCGGAACTCGACGGCGATGCAGTTGAGATTCTCGAAGGCATGCGTCAGTAGCATCAGCTTGCATTCGGTATTCAGAGCGGTGCGCTGAACCTGCTTGCGATACCAGGTGCTGCCGATTTCGACGCGGCGCGCTTCGGCGTCGATGTTCATATACGTCGTCATGCCGACCGCCTTGCCGGTTTCCGATGAGACGACTGTGAATGGCAGCATCGTTCCCTTGCGCTGCTGTTCGAGGCGCTTCTCGATATCCGCCCTCATCTGCTCCGGGGACGGGATGAACGTGTACCACAGGTTCCACAGCTCGCCGTCCCGCACGGCTTCGACCAGCTCGTCGTGCCGCGCCAGGGTCAGTGGCTCGAGAAAGACCGAGTCGCCATGCAAGGAAATCGGGTCCGGCCAGGGCATAGCAGCGCCATCGTTTGAAGGAGTGCGGCGTAGCTTAGCGCAAACGCGTCAGCTGGCGTGCAGCAGGCCGGCGGTGGGGGCGAGAATCCCCTCGAGCGGGCGCGGTTTGCCGATGGCGTAGCCCTGGCCGTACTGGACTTCCAGCTCGATCAGGCGCATGCAGATTTCGGGAGTTTCGACGTACTCGGCGATCGTCTCCATGCCCATGGCTCCGGCCAGCTGGGCGATGGCGCCGACCAGCGATTGCGAGCGCTCGTTGTGCAGCAGGTCGCGGATGAACGCGCCGTCGATCTTCAACGACGAGAACTGCAGGTTCCGCAGCTGGGCAAGCGAGCTCAGACCGGTGCCGAAATCATCGAGCGCGAACCGGCAGCCGCGCGCGCCGAGCTTGCTCATCAGCAGTTGCGCCTGTTCCATGTTCCTGACTACGGCGGTTTCGGTCAGCTCGAATGTGAGCCACTCGCCGCTCACGCCGCTCTCGTCCAACTGCGTCAGCAGCCAGTCGAGAAAGTCATCGTCGCTGATGGTCGGGCCGGACAGGTTGATCGAAACGTGCAGTGGCTTGTAGCCGGGGCGCGCGCTGGCACTTCGCAGGTGTGCTAGCACGTCGACGATGACGCAGCGGTCGATCTGCGGCAGCAGCTGATACCGCGTGGCCGAGGACATGAAATGCGACGGCAGCACCAGCCGGCCTTTCTCGTCGACGATCCGCAGCAGCATCTCGTAGCGATGCACCGAGTCGCGTGTCAGCAGAGATGCGATCGGCTGGCCGAAAATCTGGTAACGCCCTTGCTCGAGCGCGCTGCGCAGGCGCGCGACGATGGAGATGTCATCGCGACGGCGAATCATGCTGGTGTCCGACACCTGATAAACCTCGACTCGATTGCGGCCGCGCTCTTTGGCCGCCTTGCAGGCGACTTCGGCCGCGGCGAGTGAGTGATCGAAGCTACGCTCGCCGCTCGCCAGCGGCGCCGCGCCCAAGCAAATCGATAGCGGGAACGTGTCTTCATCGACGTGCAGCGGACGCGTCTGCACCGCTTCGCGCAGTCGCGCGGCGATCTTCTGCGCGTCGGCCAGACTACAGTCCGGAAGGAAGATGGTGAAGCGATCGCCAGACAACCGGCTGAGCACGGCGTCTTCCTTTGACAGCGCCGCTGCGAGCGCATTCGCGACCACCGCAATGGCGCGATCGCCCGCCTCGAAGCCGAACATGTCGTTGACGACGTGCAGCTGATCGATGTCTCCGTAAAGCACGCTGGAGTTGGCGCGTTCGCCCAGCGATTTCAGGCGCCACTCGATCAGTTTCTCAAGGCCCGCGCGCGAGATCAGACCTGTGACGGGGTCCGCGGGCAGCGACAACAAGCGGGCGAGCTGACGGCTCAGCTGCCAGCCTTTCTCGAGATCGTTCTGCTCGAAGGGCTCGTGCGTGGCGAGCCGATACATGATGGCGATACCTGCCAGTTCGCGGGACGAGTCGGACACCGGCGCGACCAGGAAGCGTCCGATCATCGGTCCGCCGTTCTCGTAGCGGACCCGATTGCGAATCACCGGGCCATGGGTCTCACGAATCTGCGACAGGAACGTATCGGCGATCCCGCGCAGCATCTGCTCCACTTCGGCAGCGTCGTCGCTCGGGCAGTGAAGATGGAATTCAGCGCGGGCCGGCGCAGTGAATGCGACCGCATGACAGCCGAGGCGGCGTTGCGCTTCGATCAGAAACTGGCGGATGGTGCTGGCTGCCGAGTCCATAGACGGGATCCAGGGGACGCGGCAAATGTAAGTTGACGGCTGACGGGGAGGTGAGAAGCCGTTCGCAAAGACTCGAGCAAAAGGCGGGAAATCGTGTCGTGCGGCGCAATGCCGGCAGCTGCGGCGGCGGGCCGTGTGACTTGCATCACAGGCCCGCCGCGCGAGCGGTCATCAATCCTGGATGAAGATGGTCGCCGGCTGTTCCAGCTTTTCCTTCAGCGCCTGGATGGTTTCGGCGGCGTCGTAGCCGTCGATGAAGCGGTGATCGAACGACGAGGACAGGTTCATCATCAACCGGACCGCGACTTCGCCATTGATGATGACGGGTCGTTCCACGGCCTTGTTGATGCCGACGATCGCCACTTCCGGCGCGTTGATGATCGGCGTCGAAACGATGCCGCCGAGCTTGCCGAGGCTGGTGATCGTGATGGTCGAACCCTGCAGCTCGTTGCGGCTCGCGGTGCCTTCGCGCGCTGCGTTGGTGACGCGACGGATCTCCGCTGCGATCTCCTTCAGAGACAGCGATTCCGCATGCTTCACCACGGGCACCTTGAGGCCATCGTTGGTCTGAGTCGCAATGCCGATGTGCACGCCATCATGGCGAATGAGCACGTTGCGTTCGGAGTCGTAGCGCGAGTTCACTTTCGGGAACTGCTCGACGACTCGCACCAGCGCCATCGCCAGGAACGGCAGGTAGGTGTAGGAAGGCGAGCCCTTCGGCAGCTGTGAGTTCAGATGCTTGCGCAGCCGCTCCAGCTCCGTCATGTCGACTTCCTCGACATACGCGAAGTGCGGAATGTTTCTCTTCGAATCCGCCACGCGCTGCGCGCTCACGCGACGCACGCCGAGAATGCGGATTTCTTCCGTGCCGGTGCGCACCTGGCGTCCGCTCGGAGCGGTTTCGCGCGCCGGTGCTGTGCCAGCCTGGCGACCCTGAATGGCTGCTTCCAGATCCTGGCGCTGAATGCGGCCATCGCGGCCGGTGCCGCTGACCGTCGACAGATCGATGCCAGCGAGCTTGGCGCGAGCGCGCGTCGCCGGAGACGCCATCACACGGCCGCCGGAAGGCTTGTTGGCCGGCTGCGCGGCGACGTTGCCATTGTTGGCAGCGGCGGGCGCCTTTGCAGGTGCGGTCGAAGCGGCCGGCGCAGACTGAGCCGGAGCAGCGGCAGGCGCGCTCTCAGCAGCAGCGCCCGCATCCGTTTCCAACACGATCAACTCGCCGCCGACGGCGATCTGATCGCCCGGCTGGCCGCCGAGCGACACCACTTTGCCGCTGACCGGCGCGGGCATCTCGACCACGGCCTTGTCGGTTGACATTTCCACCATCGGATCGTCTTCGGCGATCACATCGCCGACCTTGACCTTCCAGGCCACGATCTCGGAGGAAGTCGTGCCTTCGCCGAGATCCGGCAGCTTTACTACATGACGGCTCATGACGCCTCCATCGTTGCTTTAATGGCGGCGATGACGCGCGCCTGGCCAGGGAAATATTCCCACTCGAATGCATGCGGGTAGGGAGTGTCCCAACCGGCAACGCGCAGTACCGGCGCTTCCAGGTGCCAGAAACATTCTTCCTGAACGGTCGACAGGATCTCGGCGCCGAAGCCGGCGAAGCGCGTCGCTTCGTGCGCGACGATGCAGCGGCCGGTCTTCTTCACCGAGTTGACGATGGTTTCGACGTCGAGCGGCACGATCGAGCGCAGGTCGATCACTTCGGCATCCACGCCGGCCTTTTCGGCGGCGGCGAGACACACGTGCACCATCGTGCCGTAGCTGATGATGGTGACCTTGCTGCCCGGGCGCACGACCTCGGCGACGCCGAGCTCGACCCGATAATGGCCTTCCGGCACGTCGCCGCGCGGATGGGAGTTCCAACCCACCGCCGGCTTGTTCGGATCGCCGTCGAACGGGCCGTTATAGAGTCGCTTGGGCTCGAGGAAGATCACCGGGTCGTCTTCTTCGATGGACGCGATCAGCAGACCTTTGGCGTCGTATGGATTGGACGGGATCACGACCTTGAGGCCCGCGACGTGCGCGAACAGCGCTTCCGGGCTCTGCGAGTGAGTCTGGCCACCGCGAATGCCGCCGCCGCAAGGCGTGCGGATGGTCACGGGAGCGCAGAAGTCGCCACCGCTGCGATAACGAATGCGCGCCAGCTCGCTGACGATCTGGTCGTACGCCGGATAGATGTAATCGGCGAACTGGATTTCCGCGACCGGGCGCAGACCGTTGATCGCCATGCCGATGGCCGTGGCGACGATGCCGCCCTCGGCGATCGGCGAATCGAGCACGCGATGCTCGCCATACTTGCGTTGCAGGCCTTCGGTGGCGCGGAACACGCCGCCGAAGTAACCGACGTCTTCACCCATCAGGACGACGCCCGGATCGCGGGCCATCATCACATCCATGGCGGAGTTGAGCGCCTGGATCATATTCATCTGAGTCATTTCGCCGCGCGCTCCTTCAGTTCCTGGGCCAGCTGCATGCGCTGACGCGCGAGATTCGGGGTTTGTTCTTTGAACACATCCTGGAACATGATTTCCGGATCGAGCTGCGGGCCGTCACTCATCGTGCCGTAGGTCACGGCCTCCTTCCACGCCTTGCTCACCTGGTCCTCGCATTCCTTGGCGAGCGTCTGCTCGCGCTCCTCGGACCAGCTGCCCAGCGTGCGCAGATGGCCTTTGACGCGCTCGATCGGATCGCCGAGCGGCCAGCTCTTCTCCTCGTCCTTCGGGCGATAACGCGACGGGTCGTCGCTGGTCGAGTGGGGCGCGGCGCGATAGGTCACCAGCTCGATCAACGTCGGGCCGGCGCCGGTGCGCGCACGCTCGGCGGCCCACTGTGTCACCGCGTACACGGCGAGGAAATCGTTGCCGTCGACGCGAATGCCCGGCATGCCGTAGCCCGGACCGCGCGAAGCGAACGAGCGGCCTTCGCCGCCAGCAAACGTCTGGAACGTGGAGATCGCCCACTGATTGTTCACGACGTTGAGGATGACGGGCGCTTTATAGATCTGCGCGAACAACAGCGCGTAATGGAAGTCCGCCTCGGCGGTGCTGCCGTCGCCCAGCCAGGTGGAGCAGACGTGGTCTTCGCCCTTGATGGCCGCCGCCATCGCCCAGCCCACCGCCTGCGGGAACTGGGTCGCGAGGTTGCCGGAGATCGAGAACAAGTTGCTCTTGACCGAGTGATACATCACCGGCAGCTGGCGGCCTTTGCACATGTCGCGGGTGTTGGACAGCAGCTGGCACATCAGGTCGACGATGCTCAGGCCGCGCGCAATATGCAGACCCTGATTGCGATACGAAGGGAACAGCATGTCGGACGGGCGCAGCGCCATGTTCGCGGCGACCGACACCGCTTCTTCGCCGGTGGACTTCATGTAGAACGTGATCTTTCCACCGCGCTGAGCGCGATGCATGCGGTCATCGAACGCGCGCGTCAGCATCATGTGACGCAGGCCGAGCTCGAGATCGGCCACCGCGAGATGCGGATTCCACGGGCCGACCGCACGGTGTTCGTCATCGAGCACGCGGACCATGTCCCTGGAGAGGAATTCGGTCTCGCTCAAGGGCGCGTTCGGATCCGGCCGGGCAGCGGCGCCGGCCGGAGAAACCGCGACATAACTGAAGTCCGGTTTCTCGCCGGGGCGAGCCGGCGGTCTCGGAACGTGCAAACGGGATCTCATCATCAAGCCTCCGCAAGCAGCTGACGCGCCATCTCGTCCGCCAGCTCGCTGGTGGGACGATCGGTGGCGCTGGAACGCACAAAAATTTCGGTGAGTCGAACAGGAATCCGGTGGATCTCGGCGAGGATGGACTCGGCCGTTGCGCCACCCAGATATTCACGGCCAACGCTGATGATGCCACCCGCGTTGATCACGTAGTCGGGTGCATAGAGCACCCCCGCCGAATGCAGCCGCGCGCCGTCCTGAGCCGTCGCCAGCTGATTGTTCGCGGCGCCGGCGATGATCGGGGTCTGCAGCTTCGGGATGGTGTTGGCATCGAAGAGCGCGCCCAATGCGCAGGGCGCGAGCACGTCGGCGCGCTCGAACAGGATTCGATCCGGGCTGGATACGGTCGCGTCGAATTGCGTCGCGGCCTTCTGAGTCACGGCCTCGCGCACATCGGCGACGCGCAGCCTGGCGCCATCGGCCGCGAGCAGCTTGCACAGCTCGTAACCCACGCCGCCAAGTCCCTGCACTGCGACGGTCAGGCCGCGCAACTCGTCTTTCTTCAGTCTGAATTTCACCGCAGCCTTGATGCCCAGATACACGCCCAAAGCCGTTTTCGGGCTGGGATTGCCGTCCGAGGTCACCGCGGTCCGAGGCAATCCGCTCACGTAACGCGTCTGCCCCGCAACGATTTCCATGTCGGCGACCGACGCGCCGACATCTTCCGCGGTGATGTACTCGCCGCGCAGTGACTCGACCAGGCGGCCGAAGGCTTCGAGCATCGCCGGCGTCTTGGGCCGGTCGGCATCGATCATGACGACGGCCTTGCCGCCGCCGAGCGGCAGGCCCGCCATCGCGTTCTTGTAGCTCATGCCACGCGACAGCCGGAGCACGTCACCGAGCGCATCATGCGTGGAGTTGTAGTGCCACAGCCGGCAACCGCCGGCCGCCGGGCCGCGCGCGCTCGAATGCACCGCCACGATGGCTCGCAAGCCGGTGGCAGCGTCGTGCGCAAAGACCACGCGCTCGTGCTGGTCGAACGAAGGATGGTCGAACATGGCTGATACGAAGCTGGTTCGCTGGAGTTATGGGTTGTGGCGCAGCGGGTGCGGTCCGCTCCGCCCTGTCCCGGAGCATATTGCGCTACAATACCGACTGTTTAGCAGCATAGTCTGCCAAACGAGCCCGCCCGAACAGGAGGAATTACTACATTCCCATGAGCAGCAATCCGCCAAGTCGTGAACTGGACCGCGTCGACCGGCAGCTTCTGTCGTTATTGCAGGCCGACGGGCGGCTGACCGTCGCGGAACTGGCGCGCACCGTCAATCTGACGCTCACGCCTTGCATCGAGCGCGTGCGGCGCCTGGAGCGCGAAGGATTCATCGAAGGCTACTTCGCGCATCTGAACCCGAAGCGCCTCGGGCAAAGCATGCTCGCGTTCACCGAGGTCACGCTCGATCACGCCACCCAGGACGTGTTTCAACGCTTCAAGGAAGCCGTGCAACTGGTGGAGGAGATCGTCGAGTGCCACATGGTGGCCGGCGGCTTCGACTACCTGATCAAGACGCGCGTACAGGACATGGATGAGTATCGGCGCGTGCTAGGCGACAAGATCGTCAACGTGCGCGGCGTGCGCCATACCCAGACCTATTTCGTGCTGGAAGAAGTGAAGTCGACGCACGCGGTTCGCGTGCGGGTCAGCGAGCCGGGCAGGGCCGCAGCGGCGGCGCCGAAGCGCCGGCGTGCCAGAGCTTGAGTCGCGGGAGAAAGAGGGACCCTCGCTCGGCCCCGTCGCGAGCGGAGGAGGAACTGCCGCGCAAGGCGCGAGCCTGGCGCGGTGACCTGCAAACTCTCGCCGGTACATAGGCTTCATCCGTGCGAGCGAGGGTCTCTCCAAGCCGAGAGATCGTTGCGCCGTCTGGAGTGAGCCCCCGCATGTGCCACGGAGGCATTGCGCGGAGCGTGCCCTGAACGTGAAAAAAATGGCGGATGGGCGCAGGATAACGCTTCGCCGACGGGAGCCGCCCATGACTCGATCCGATTCGCCCGAGCTGCACGCGCTGGAGGATGCGAGCCGAGCCTTACGCGCGCTGTTGGGAGTGGTGATCGCGGTGGAGCGCCGCTTCGGCAGTCAGCAATCGCCCCTGGCCCTGTTGCGTCAGATCACGGACGATCCCGAATGGGCCTGGCTGCGGCCGCTGTATCAGCTGATCGCCGACGTCGATCACGCCATTCAAGAGGGCGACCTGCCCGTTTCCGAAATCGCGGCGATTGGCGCGCATGCGGTGGCGTTGCTGTCAGGGGTGGGAGCGCCGGTGGAACAGGCCTTCCTGGACCGCTACCGCGCGCTGTTACAAACCGACCCCGAAGTGGCCATCGCGCATTCCGCCGCATTGCAGGCCATTCGCAAGCTCCCGCCGGAAGCCGACACCGAAGCAGAGCGTCTGCACGCGCGCCATCAATGGGCCATGCGTTGCAAGCATCGGCGGCAGGGCCAGTAGAGCCTCGTTCATCATCCGAAGTTATGTCGCAACCGTGCGCGCGGCCTGGCCGATTTTGCGCAAGGCCAGTGGGCGATCAGCGACACAACGCGCGAGCCGGGCGAGTGCGTTACCGCTGCGGCCGACTGCTGGGCCGACGACCGGCCGTTCGAGTCCGATAACTGGTTGAAAAGCCTTCGCAGCCACGGCGTTGAGCCATTCACTATCAGCTTTCCCCTGGCAGGGACAGTGTCGGTTCGTGGAGGCACTTTTCAAGCAGTCAGCCCTAGTGCAATGTTATTGCCCCCGGAAGCCATATGCGGGATTAAAAAACTCCGGGACGAATCGTTGCCTTTGGTTTTTGCACGGAAGTAATCGCAACCACTATGTCCAGCCGTCTGGAGAATGCACTGATGCTGCTCGGGCTGGAGTCAGCCGACGATCCTGCCACGTTATGGCAAAACTATACGGATCGTCTGGCGGTGCTTCAGCACAAGCTCATCAACGCTGAAACTCCGGCCAGCCAGGAAGCGGCCCAGCAGGATCTGGCGCGCCTGGTCGCGGCCTATCAGACCGCGCGCAGCGCCACCGAGCCCGCCACCCGTCAGGTCAATCGCGAAGCCGTCACCATGATGCGCATGGATGACGTTGCCGAGGCCGAGCCGCAGGTCCACCAGGGCTCGAACGTGGTCATCGGCCCGGGCGTCGTGCTCCAGGGGCGCTATGAGATTCAGGCGGTGCTCGGCGATGGCGGCATGGGTCGCGTGTTCGCGGCTCGCGATCGTTTGAAGGACGAAGAAGTCGCGATCAAGGTCCTGCGTAACGAGCTGTTGTCGAGCAATGCCGCGCGCACTCGTTTCCTGTCCGAAGCGAAGGTTTCCTGCAAGCTGGCGCATCCAAACATCGTGCGCGTGTTCGACGTGGGCGTGGCCAGCGGTCGATATTTCTTCACGATGGAGCGGCTGCGCGGCGTGAGCTTGCGTCGTCGCATGCAAGCGCAGCTGGCGACCGGCAAACCCTTCCCCATCGAAGAAGCGACGGCCATCGGCGAGCAGCTGCTCGAAGCGCTGCGGCATGCACATCGTTTCATCGTGCATCGTGACCTGAAGCCCGAGAATGTCTGGATCGACAGCAGCGGTGTCGTGAAGCTGATGGATTTCGGCATCGCGCGGGCCTATCAATACAACGAGCTGACCCGCACCGGCATGAACCTGGGCACGGCGTATTACATGGCGCCGGAACAGCACGCCGATGCGAAGGAAGTCGACTGGCGCGCCGATCAGTATGCGTTCGGCGTGCTCATGTATGAGCTGCTCACGGGCCGCGTGCCGATGGGTGCCGTGCAGCCGATCGAAAAGGTTCGGCGTGACATTCCCCGGCAGATCGCTCGCGCCATCATGCGGGCCATGTCGCCGCGTCCCGAGGCTCGCTTCGACTCGCTGCGTGAGCTGCAGAGTCGCATCGTCGCCCGTCGCGAAGACGATGTGCCCGGCGCCATTTTCAATGCCTTCGGTCGCTCGATTGCGCTGGGCACGATCGCCGGCGCGCTGTTTGCGTACTTCGACAGTCTGAGCATCGGGCGCATCCATGAATGGATGTATCCCTCCGGCATCGCCGTCGGCATAGGCACGGCATTGATGGTGGAGTTCTGCGAGACGTTCTTCCGCTCGCGTTACCGCAGCCATGTGATCGCGGCGTTCGTTGCGACGGTGATGTGGATCGGGCTGGTGCTGGTCGTGGCGCAGAAGCTGTCGGGCCTGAGCAATGGCCTGGTGATGATGTTGTGCGGCTCGGTGTGGGCCAGCAGCATGGATTACGTGACCCGACGCTGGCGAATCGGCGCCGGAAGATTCAGATTCGAGGTGGCGTTCATAGGTGCCGTGTTCGGCACGTTGCTGGGCCTGGCGCTGCTGATGCAGGCGGATCACGTCAGTGACCGCAATTATCTGTACAGCGCGCTCAGTGGCATCCTGCCCGGCATGATCATCGCGATGGCCTCGTTGCGCCGCCGGCTGTGGCGCAGGACCGATTCGCCGTTCTCGCGGATGTTATCGCTGGCCCGCGACTGAGTCGTCAGTTGGTCACGCCGGCCGTTCGATACAACGCTGCCGCCAGTCGTTCCGCCACGTCGGCGGCCAGATAACGAATCCTGATTCCTGCCGAGAGCGGGCTGGCACCCGCGGTATCGACGTAGATGCTCGCCATGCGGCTGCGCCGGTCGAATGGCGAGCTCTCGATGCTCGAGGTCTGCACGCGATCGCGCGGCACGATCGTCAACTGCCGGTTCAGCCATCCACGCCGAAACATCACGGCGTCTCGGGCAAGTGCCCAACGCGTGTTCTTCACATACAAATGAGCGTGCATCCACGCCAGCGGAATGCAGCCCAGCACGATCACGATTGCGCCTTCCCGCAAATACCAGATGGCCGGCGCCGTCAGAATCACGATCAACCACAGCAAGGTCTTGCGAAATACCCGGCCACGCGCGCCGGAGGCCAGGGGTTGCCAGTTGGGCTCGGTGCTCAGGTCGAGCGCGGGCAACGCAGTGGCAATGAGCTTGGGCGCCGCGCTTGCGGGGCAAACGGGCGCGAGCCAGCGCGTCTTGCTGCGGGAGTTGTCGCCGTTGCCCTCGCTCCCGCCGCTGTCGCCGGCGAGATCGACGCTCAGCGAGACTCGATCGAACCAGCGATGCAACAACGACTCGTTTTGATGGACTGCCTGGATGCGCCGCGTGCGCAATGTCAGAGCGACGCGGGTGAAGAGTCCGTAGCGGGCGCGCAGATCTCCAGCGACGCGCGTCAATCTGAAATCGTAGAAGGTGAGGATCGCTTGGATGACCGAGAGGACGCGCACGGCGATGATGGCAGCCAGGATCGTGAGCACGCCGAGCCCGATCTGCATCATCAGGCCGAGTGCCGCCAGCCCGGCCGCTGACGGCGAATGAAGCAGTCGATCGACCAGTTGCTGGTTGATGACGAACACGCCCGCTTCGTGCAGTACGCCGAACGCAGCCGCGACCAGGATCATTCCGCGATTGTCGATCAGGCCATGACGCACGAGCTCGCCCATGTCCAGGTGGAGCAGCGTGTCTTCGGCGGGCGTTGCCGCTGTCTGCTCGACGGACCTGGCCGCCGCGAAGATTCGCTCTCGCATCCGTTGCACGGCTGCCAGGTCGAGCACGCTGATCAGCGCTTCCGGCTTGCCGCCGGTGGACGTCTGCACGCGAACTTCGGCGACGCCAAGCAGGCGATGTAACAAGCTGCGCTCCGTGTCGACGTTTTCGATGCGTGCGTACTCGATGTGACGCGTATTGCGGAAGATCATTCCTTCACGAATGACCAGGCCGGTCGGGCTGAAGCCATAACGGAAGGTGAGCTGAATCCAGACGGCACGCACTGCGACGAGCACGACGATGATGGGCACGATCCAGGGGCCGAACGGGCCCGGCGTTTCGTCGCGCACGTTGAAGAACAGCAGGGCGATCAACGGCAGGACCATTTGTTTTATCGCGCCACTCAGGCCGAACAGCCACGACAGCGCGTGCAGCCGAAGCGTCGGCTGGAAATCGCCCTCAGACGCCACTGCCGGCACCTTCGGCAAGCAGGGCATCGCGCAGAGCGATGGCTTCTTCGTGCTGCAATCCGGGCAGCTCGATTTTCGTGTGCCGACTGCCCGCCGTGTACATTTTCAACGTGCCAATGCCGTAACGACGTTCGAGTGGGCCCTGCGAGACGTCCGTGTGTTGAATTCGGACGCGCGGAAGTGCGATGCGCGAGCGCCAGATCACTCCGCTCTCGATCGCAATCCCGGTCTCGTCGACGCCGTAACGCAGATGCCGGTACGACACCGACGGCCACCACCAGCTGAGAAAGATGCCGCCGATCACGACCAGCGCCGGCGCGAATGGCCAGAGAAACGGCAGGGATGGGCTGATCGCGAACGTGGCAACCGCGACGATCAAGGTCGCGATGGCCGCCTGCCAGCGCCAGACGCCGATGATCGCCGAGTCGACGTGGGAGAGCTGCAACGGGGCCATCCTGCTGGGAAAGATGGCCGATTCTAACCCGGCGTGCGGCTAAGCCCAGTTCTGCACGGTCAAGGCCTTGAAAGGCTCGAAGTGACGTACGTTGTCGGTTACGAGTACCAGCTCGTTGATCTGAGCGATGGCGGCGATCTGACCGTCGACAAAGGGCACCGTCGTACCCATGGCCTCCAGGCGTGCGCGATCGATGGCGTGCAGCTTTGCCGCAAGGTCATCGTACGGCAGGATCTCGAAGGCGCTGACCACATCCGCAAGATAGTCCTGCAAAGCATCGCGACGCCTGCCGGCGGGCAGGCGTTTGCAGCCGAACTGCAGTTCGTGCCAGACCGGCGCCGCGATCGCGCACTCATCGGCCATCGAAGCGAGCCGGCGCATCACGCTGGCGGACGGCGTTTTCGCCATGGGCTGTGACACCACGTTGGTGTCCAGCAGATAGCGCAGCACGGCGCCGACTCACAGATCGACTTTGCGCCCGGGGCTCCGATCGCGGAGCTTGCGGGCAAAGTCGGGCTCCAGGCCCACTTCGGCGAGCGAATGTTTCTTCAGGAACTTCTGATACGCGTCCTGAAAGGTGGTGCGCTTGCTGCGCAGGCGATGATATTCGTTGACTGAGATCATGATTGCGACTGCCTTACCTCTGCGAGTCAATTCCACGGCCCCTCCGTCCTCCACCTGATCGATCAGAGAGGGCAGATTGGCTCGAGCCTCGGCGATGGAGTAACTTTGTACCATTCGCCCAATGTACATTCAGCTGTACATGAAATCAATCCGGTTCCCTCCCTCCCTGGTCCGGCGGTCGGGCCCGCAGGAAGCGGGCGAACCGGGGAATGCCGCGGGCGGTGAGGTTGTGATAGCTGTATGTGACCCAGCTGCCGAGGGCCGGCGGGTGGCGACGTTGTTCGTCGCTGAAGCCGGTGCCGATGCGGAACTCGGTGCCCTCGGCGGTGCGCACGAGCAGTGCGCCGAGCATGCCGAGATATTTGCCCTGGCCGGGCAGGTGGGCGATGACGCGAGCTTCGGCGTCTCGATAGGGCTTTAGCTTCAGCAGGTCGTCGCTGCGCTCGGCGCGATACAGCGAATCTTCCCGATGCAGCATCAGTCCCTCGCCGCCGGCGTCGACAATGGACTCCAATCGAAGGTGGAGTGCGGCGTCATCTGCGACGCGCGTCTGTATTACTTCCCGCAGCCAATCGATGCGGAGCGGCGTCAGTAGAGATCGCAGCTTCTCCAACCGCGCGCTGAAAGTTCCACCGTGCGCGGGCAGATCGAAGACCATGAAGCGGATGTTTCGCCAGGCGTCCTCGTCGGGCTCGAGATCGCGAACCGTCGCGGTGACCTGCTCGAATCGTCCGCGGCCTGCCCAGAGCTCACCATCGAGTGGCTCGGTGGGCCAGTCGCGGATGAACCAATCTGGAGCATGAACCGTGTTGCCGGCGCGAGTGAGCAGGTGCCTGCCGTCCCAATATGCGCGCACGCCGTCGTATTTCTCGCTCACCCAGTACCGCGATACATCCACGTCTGCGCCATCGTAATCATTGGCGAGCAGCAGCGGCGGCGGGGCTGCTGGCGCCATGACGGGTGCGGACAGCGCCCCGATGAGGAGGGCGGACTCGATCATGAGCCGTGCAGCTGTGTGGCGAGTTCTCGATTTGTGTGCGGCGTCCATGCTCTTCGTGCCGGTGACCGTGGTGTCGCAATGTAAGCATCGCGAGCCCTGCAAAAGCGGCGCATTTCTGGCCCGCTCGCCCAGAAATTACCGATATCTGCAGGCTCGCGAGGTGGTAGGGGGCAACTGCCCCGGAAAGCACCGAGATTCAAGCTCCCCCGCCCGCAATCGGCGTTAGTATCGGCGCTGGGTACCGGCGTCCGGCCGGCGCAGGAGGATGCATGAATCAGCACCATGACCTGGTGATGCCAGTCACCGCCATCGATCACTCGCTCGGTCCCTCGCACGCACCCATCACCATCGTCGAGTACGGCGATTTCGAATGTCCGACGTGCAAGCAGGCGGCGCCTTCGCTGAAGCTCTTGTTGAGCCGCTTCCCGGAGCAGGTGCGGATCGTGTTCCGCCATTTCCCGCTCGAAGAAGTGCACCCGCATGCGCTGTGCGCCGCCGAGGCGTCCGAAGTGGCGGCGGCGCAAGGCAAGTTCTGGCAGATGCATGACCTGCTGTTCGCCAACCAGCTGCACCTGAAATCCAATCAACTACGCAGCTACGCCGAGCAGCTGCATCTCGACATGGCGCGCTACACCGCCGAGATGGACGACGAGATCTATCGGCAGCGCATCCGCGAGCACATCGACAGCGGCCGTCGCAGTGGAGTGCGCAGTACTCCCGGCATCTTCGTCAACGGCGAGATTCACGACGTGTCCGCGGGCATGCAATCGCTGTTCGACAAGGTCGCCTCGATGGTGAGCAGGTAATACGGTGCTCTCATGCCAAACGAACTGTATGCAAAGCGCGCCGAACAGATGTTTCCAAAGCTCACCAAGGCGCAGATCGCGCGCCTGGAGCCCCACGGCGTCCATCTGGCGACCACCGAAGGGCAGGTATTGATCGAGCCCGGCGCGCATGAGCGCAAGATGATGGTCGTGCTGGCCGGCAGCCTGAAGGTCACGGTGCCGGGCGTCGACGAGCAGGTCATCAGGCCGCTCGTGCCGGGCGATTTCGCTGGCGAGATGAGCACGCTGCGCGGTACGCCGGGCTTCGCTCGGGTGGAAGTTCGTGAAGCGGGCGAGGTGCTCGTCATTACGGATAGCGATCTGCGCGTGGTCGTGCAAACGGACGCGGAGCTCAGCGAGATCTTCATGCGCGCGTTCATCCTGCGTCGCATGGGATTGATAGAGTCGCCGAACAGCGAGATGACGCTGATCGGCTCGCGCTATTGCGGCCATACCCTGATGCTGCGCGAATTCCTGTCCCGGAATGCGCACCCGCATTTTTATCTCGACGCCGAAGCGGACCCGGAGGCGGCGGGATTGCTGCAACGGGCCGGGCTCACGGCGGCCGATGTTCCCGCCGTCATCGGTCGCGGCCGCGCGTTGCGTAAGGCGAGCTTGCGGCAGCTGGCCGAGTTTCTGGAGATCAATCCAGAGATCGATCCGGAAGCGATCCACGACATGCTGGTCGTGGGCGCCGGCCCCGCAGGTCTGGCGGGCGCTGTGTACGCGGCTTCGGAAGGGTTGGATGTGCGTGTGATCGACAGCTTCGCGCCCGGCGGTCAGGCGGGCACCAGCTCGCGCATCGAAAATTATCTCGGCTTTCCCACGGGCATTTCCGGCCAGGCTCTGGCGGGTCGCGCGTTGGTGCAGTCGCAGAAGTTCGGTGCCCGGTTTCATGTCGCATGCGACGCGGTCGCCCTGCATTGTGACAGTTGGCCGTATCGCGTCGAGATGGCCGACGGCCGCGTCGCGCGCGCTCGCACCGTGCTCATCGCAACGGGCGCGCAGTATCGAAAGCCCGATCTGCCGAACCTGGACAAGTACGCCGGCGTCGGCCTGTACTACGCGGCCACGCACCTGGAAGGCAAGCTCTGTCAGAACCAGGAGATCATCGTGGTTGGCGGCGGCAACTCGGCGGGCCAGGCGGCGGTGTTTCTCGCCGGTGGCTGTCGTCACGTGCACATGATGGTGCGTTCGGACGGACTGGCCGAGACCATGTCGCACTATCTCATTCGACGCATCCAGGAGTCCCCGAATATCTCTTTGCACACTCGCACCCGGATCACGGGCCTGGAAGGTGCGGACGAGCTGGAGCATGTGACCTGGACCGATGCCCGCACCGGAGCGCGCGAGCGCCAGCCGATCAAGCATGTGTTTCTGATGACGGGCGCCGCGCCGAATACCGAGTGGCTCAAGAACTGTGTGAATCTCGACGAGAAAGGCTTCGTCCGTACCGGCGCCGACCTGAGCAAGGACGAACTGACCGCTGCGCGCTGGCCGCTGTCTCGGGCGCCTTTCATCATGGAGACCAGCCTGCCCGGCGTGTTTGCAGTCGGCGATGTGCGGGCGGGCAGTGTGAAGCGCGTTGCGTCAGGCGTCGGCGAGGGCTCGATCTGCGTGCAGTTCGTACATCGGGTGCTCAGAGAGCTGCCGGCGGTGTTCGCCTAGAACCAGTTGTAGTTGAAGCTGATGCTGATGCGTTCGCCGGCCACGGGATTCGCCGGCACCTCGTGTCTGAGCCAGCTTTCGAACAGCACGACCTTGCCGGCTTCGGCGGGCACCACCCACCAGGCCCGATTCGCCGGGCTCGCATCCGCTTTGCGCGGCGGCGCGGCCATGAATTTTTCCAGCCGGGGATCTTCGAATTTCAGGCCGGGGCAGCCTTTGGGGGTCTGCACGTAATAGGTGCCGCTGATGGTCGAGAGCGGATGCAAGTGCATGCTGTGCGCGACCTGCCGCGGCATGATGTTCACCCAACAGTCGGTCATCGCCAGTTCGCGACCTGTCAGGTCGAGCTCGAGTGTTTTCACGAACGAGCTGACGTGCCGCCGCAGATATTTTTCGAGCTGCGCGAACGTCGGCGATATCTGCTGCATTCGATGTGCCGAGTGATAGGAGGTGTAGCCGCCCGGATAGTTCTGCTGCGACCACCTCTGTCCCGCCTCGTCGTCCAGCTGCAATTGCAGACACTCACGCAGCAGCTGCTTGTTGAACTTGCGCCAGTCGGCGCGCTGCAGCGGCGCACTGTAGATGCAGGTGGGGAACAGCATTTGAATCGGCATGGGCCGGGATTCTACCCGATGGGGTACCATGCCGGACCATGAAAGCCCTGATCATTCCCGTCACGCCGTTTCAACAGAACTGTTCCGTCATCTGGGACGAGCGCAGCAGGCGCGCGGCAGTGGTCGATCCCGGTGGAGATCTGGATCGGGTGCTGGCGGAAGTGGATCGGGAAGGGTTGCAGCTGGAGAAGATCCTGCTGACGCATGGGCATCTGGATCACGCGGCGGCAACCGCGGAGCTGGCCAGGCTGCGCGGCTTGCCGATCGAAGGGCCGCATCGGGACGATCAGTTCCTGATCGAGCAGCTGCCGGAATCGACGCAGCGTTTCGGCTTTCCGCCCGCGGCGGTGTTCACGCCGGATCGCTGGCTGGAGCAAGGCGATCAGGTGACGGTGGGCGAGGAGACGCTCGAGGTGCGGCATTGTCCGGGACATACGCCGGGCCACGTGGTGTTCTTCCATCCGCGGCAGAAGTTCGCCTGGGTCGGCGACGTGATTTTCGCCGGCTCGATCGGTCGTTCCGACCTGCCCCGCGGCGATCACGACACGCTGGTCAAATCCATTCGAGAGAATCTGTTTCCACTCGGCGACGATGTGCGCTTCGTGCCCGGACACGGGCCGCTGTCCACGTTCGGGCAGGAACGTCAGACCAATCCGTTCGTCGCCGACCGCCGCTTTCGCTGATGTAGTTCGCCTAGCCGCGATCAGGAGTCCGTGTGAAGCTCACCGTACGAAAGAAACACTGGCAGTTGCGCGAGCCTTTCATCATTGCGCGCGCCACGTACACGACCAGCGATGTCGTCATCGTCGAGTTGCAGGATGGCCAGTTCGTCGGTCGCGGCGAGGCGGCGGGCGTCGATTATCACGGCGAGACACCGGACTCGATGCTGGCGCAGCTGGAAGCCATTCGCGACAGAATCGAAGCTGGCCTCACGCGCGCCGAGTTGCTGCAAGTGCTGCCGATCGGTGGCGCCCGGAATGCGCTCGATGCGGCGCTGTGGGATCTGGAAGCGAAGCGCACCGGCCGCCGCGCCTGGGACCTGGCCGGCATCGGCAACACTCGCGAGATCGCGAGCGCCATGACCATCGGCATTCGCTCCATCGAAGGCTACGAGAAAGCGGCTCGCGACCTCATGCACTATCGCTGGATCAAGATCAAAGTGTCCGCCGAGAATCCCCTGGCTTGCATCGAGGCCGTGCGTCGTGGCGCGCCCAATTCGCGTCTGATTGTCGACGCCAACCAGGCGTGGGATGTGCCAACCCTGTATTCGCTCGGTCCGAAGCTGGCGGAGTTGCGAGTGGATTTGCTGGAGCAGCCCGTCAAGGTCGGCGGCGATGACGATCTGGTCGCCGGCCGCTCGCCCATTCCCGTGTGCGCCGATGAATCCATCGACACCATCGACGATCTGCCGCGCCTGCAGAGCCGCTATGAGTTCGTGAACATCAAGCTCGACAAGACGGGCGGTTTGACCGCAGCACTGGAGCTTGCGCATGCCGCGCGCGCGGCAGGCATGCGATTGATGGTGGGCTGCATGGTCACCGGATCTGTGGGCATGGCACCGGGCATGGTGCTCGCGCAGCTCTGTGAAGTGGTGGATCTCGATGGCCCGCTGTTGCAAGCCGAAGATTGGGAGAATCCGATTCAGTACGATCGCACTGGCGTGATGTCGTGGCCGTCACCGGCGCTGTGGGGTTAGCCCGCGGTCAGCTCAGCGTTTCGACAGCACGCAACGCGTCCTCCAGCTTGCGCGACCAGACTTCCACCCCCTCCGGATCCGCAATCAAGTCATTGCGGATCTCGATGAGCACGGCCGGGTTGTTCAACAGATCGCCGTGCACCACCAATGCATAGTCGGCATCGGCGCTGACGCCATAGGGAACGTTCGCCTCCACGTTCAGCAGCGGGTCCCGACGTAGCTGCGCAATCACGGCCTGGCCTAGCAGCTCAGCCTTGTCGAACAGCACGCCGGCGTGCCACGGGCGTTGCTGGCCGAGATAGACCGGCGTGAAGCTATGAACCGCGACCAGCACGTTGCGTCGGCCCTCGGCCGTACGCTGCTCGAGATGCGAGCGAAGGCGATCCTGGAACGGGTGAAAGATCAGTTGACGGCGACGCTCCCTCTCCGCGGGATCCAGGGAAAGGTTGCCGGGAATGTCGGTGGCTTCCGAGCGCAGCGGAATGCTGTCGGCCACGTGCAGCGGACGGTTCAGGTCGATCAGCAATCGGGAGTAGCCACCCAGGAATGCCGAGGCATCGATGCGCTTCGCCAAGGCCCGCGTGAGGTGGGCCGCGCCGATATCCCACGCGATGTGGCGCGCCAGTTCCTTATCGTTCAGGCCGAGCTGGTGATACTCCGCCGGAATGTGATTGGAGGCGTGCTCGCAGATGAGCACGAATGGCGAGCGACCGCTTTCGTTGAGAACTTCGACGGCGGCGGGCCAGTCGGTTGGCACTTCGGCCAGCATCAATAAAACATCCGGCTCGCAATCTTCACGGGGACCATGATGCCATAGACCCTGTGACGCCTCCTACCGGACCCAAAGGCCGAGGTCGCGCCCGGAACATACCGCTCGGGCCGAACGAGCGCGCCGCCGGCATGTAACCTCGCCGTCGGCTCGGCACCGACGACGGGCCAGATTCTTCCCAGGAACTCGATCCACCTTCAATCATTGAACGGCTAAAGGGCCCGTCCTGCGTGACGGATCATTCACCAACCAGAGGAGCGAGCCATGCCTACTGCAAGCGGACACACCAAAGCGATCCGGGCCAAGAAGGTGATCGGAACGCCGGTGAAGGATCCCTCCGGTAAGCGGATCGGCGAGATCGAGGATGTGGTGCTGGACAAAACGTCCAACAACATCATGTTCGCCGCGGTCAGCTTCGGCGGTTGGCTCGGGATGAACGAGAAGTACCATCCCATCCCATGGAGCATGCTGAAGTATGAAGAGGACGAAGGCGGCTACGTGGTGAACATCACCAAGGAGCAGCTGCAATCGGCGCCGGCGGATTCGCTGTCGGAGTTGACCAAGGACGACGGCCAGGCTTATCGGGATCGAGCCTTCGACTACTACCGTTCACCCCGTTACTGGGAATGAGTGTTCGAACACTGGACCTCCCATTCGGGGCCCGATCGCAGGATCAGAACAGTGTAAGAGTCCGAAGGCGAGATAGCTGGCGATTGAAGGAAAGATCGTCAGTACGCGAGCGACCCTCCTCAGGTGGGTCGCTCGTTTTTGTTGGGGCGGATCCTCTTCAGGTCGCGGTGGCTTCGGGCAGACCGCCAAGGACCTTGTCCAAGGTGATCGGAAACTCGCGAACCCGCACGCCGGTCGCGTTATAGACCGCGTTGGCGAGCGCGGCGGCGACGCCGACGATCCCGACCTCGCCAAGCCCCTTGATGCCGAGCGGATTCGCGTACGGCTCCTTCTCATCCAGGCAGATCGCCTCGATTCGAGGCGTGTCGGCGTTGACCGGGACGTGATACTCCGCGAGATCGTGATTGACGTACGAGCCATCGCGCAGATCGACGACCGACTCTTCGGTGAGGCCCGCGCCGATGCCCATGATCATGCCGCCGATCAGCTGCGAGCGTGCCGTCTTTGCATTCAGGATGCGACCGCTGCCGAACACGCCCAGCATGCGACGCACGCGAATCTCGCCGGTGTCGATATCGACGCCCACTTCGGCGAACTGCGCTCCGAATACGTGCGATGAATACTTCGGCTGTTTCTCCGCGCCCTCATGTTCGCCCTTGCCTTCGATGCCGGACGGCGCAAGCCGCGATAGCACGGCTTGCAGCGACTCCGACTTCTCGCCCGCGACTACGCTTCCATCTCGCAAGGCAATCGTGTTGACGTCAGCGCCGGCAAGCGGTGAACGCCGATCGTTGGCAACCAGTTGGGCTATCCGAGAGCGTGCATCTTCGCATGCGAGCAGGACGGCGGAGCCCGAGCTGGCAGCGCCGAACGATCCGCCGGAGCCGGCCGACTTCGGCAGTCTGGTATCGCCAAGCTGCACCGTGACTTTGTTCGCGGGCAGGCCGAGACTTTCCGCGGCCACTTGCGTGAGCACGGTGTAACTCCCCGTGCCGATGTCGGTCATATCGGTTTGCACGACGGCCGTACCGTCGGCGCTCAATCGCACACTTGCCGCGGAGGGGCGCATGAGCGTTGGAAACATCGCGCTGGCGGCGCCATATCCCACCAGCCAGCGACCGTCGCGTAACGTGCCCGGGCGCTTGGGCCGATTCGACCAGCCGAACCGCTGCGCACCCTCGCGGTAGCACTCCACCAGCGATCGGCTGGAGAAGGGCAGGTGGGTTTCGGGATCGTCCTGCGGTTCGTTCTTGATTCGCAGTTCGATCGGGTCCATGTCGAGAGCGACCGCCAGCTCATCCATGGCGCATTCCTGCGCGACACTGCCTGGCTCCTCGCCCGGTGCGCGCATGATGTCCGAGGTCGGCAGATCCAATATCACGCCCCAGTGACGATGCAGGCGGTTCGGGGCCGCGTACAGCACGCGGCTGAATGCGGCGGTCTGCTCGATGAATTCATCGAATGGCGTGGTCTGCGTCCACACGTCGTGGGCGATCGCGGTCAAGATGCCGTCTTTGCTGGCGCCGAGCCGCATGCGTTGCAAACATTCGGGCCGGTGATTGGTGTTGGCGAACATCTGTGGGCGCGTCTGTGCGACCTTTACCGGTCGCCGCACCGCTTTCGCCCCGAGCGCCGCCAGCACGGCCTGCGCATGGACCGGTACTTTCGAGCCGAAGCCGCCGCCGACGAACGGCGTCACGACGCGGACGTTTTCCACCGGAATCTGCAGGGTCTTGGCGAGAGTGGATTGAGCGGTCGCTGATATCTGCTGGCCGGAGTACACCGTCAAGCGATCGTCTTCCCACACGGCCTGGGCGGCGTGCGGCTCCATGGGCATGTTGTGTTCATACGGCAGGTAATAGCTCACATCGATCTTCACCGGTGCTGATCCAAAGGCCGCGTCGAAGTCGCCTTCGCTCGTATCCGTCTTCATGCCGGCATTGACGCCCTTCGGCTTGTACGCCCGCGATTGATTGGCGCGCAGATCGAACTGCGCCTGCTCGTCGCTCACATACCTGACCGAGACGAGACCGGCCGCATGGCGCGCCGCCTCGAACGTCTCCGCCACGACCAGCGCGACGGGCTCGCCGAAATAGCGCACGTCCGCCGAGAACAAGAACGGCTCGGAGCGATCGTAGCGATTGGCGCCTGGCTCTCGCGGATGCAGTGGCGCTTGCTTCGGCGCGTTCTGATAGGTGAGCACGGCGAGCACGCGAGGTGCGGCCAGGGCGCGCGATGTATCGATCGCGGAGATACGGCCTTTGCCAATCGTGGCACCGACGATGAAGCCGTAGGTCGTGTCTTTGACCCCGCGGTACTCGTACGAATATTTGGCGCGCCCCGTCACCTTGAGCGCTCCATCGACGCGGTCGAGCGCCTTGCCGATGGTGCCCTGGCGGTTTTCTTCCACCGGGTTGATGGCGGGACTGATTGGGGATCGATTGGTCATCACGCCGCTGCCTCGGTGCCGGCCACATCGGCCAACGTGCGCGTCAGCACCCGTTGCGCGAGTGGAATCTTGAAGTCGTTGCCGCCATGGCTCTTCGCCGGCGCAAGCGCTGCCTGAGCCGCGTTGACGAAGCTTTCCATGGAAGCGGGTTTGCCGCGCAATGCGTTCTCCGCATCGAGCGCGCGCCAGGGTTTATGTGCGACGCCACCCAGCGCGATTCGAGCATCCCGAACGCGGCCAGCCTCGACGCGCACTATCGCTGCAACCGACACGAGCGCGAATGCGTACGAAGCGCGGTCGCGAACCTTGCGATAGGTTTGATTGCCGGCCGGTGGTGCAGGCAGCACGACCGCAGTGATCAACTCGCCGGGTCGCAAGTTCGTTTCGATGTGCGGCGTGTCTCCAGGCAATCGATACAGCTCGCCGATCGGTAGCGTGCGCGTCGAGCCGTCAGGCAGCACCGTCTCGATGGAAGCTTCAAGAGCCGTCAACGCGACGGCCATGTCGGACGGATGCACGGCAATGCAGGAATCGCTGGCGCCCAGGATCGCGTGGATGCGATTGAATCCTTGCAGCGCCGCGCAGCCGGAACCAGGCTCTCGCTTGTTGCAGGCTTTGGACGTGTCATAGAAATAGTAACAACGGGTTCGCTGCAACAGGTTGCCACCGGTCGACGCCTTGTTGCGCAGCTGCCCCGATGCGCCGGCCAGCAAAGCTCGCGACAGCACCGGATAGCGCTCGCGAATCAGTGGATGAGCAGCCAGTTCGCTATTGGGTACCTGCGAGCCGATCCGCACTGCGCCGTTCGTAATTTCTACCTCTCGCAGCGGCAACCGGGTGATATCGACGAGGTGCGCGGGCTTCTCGATCTCGAGCTTCATCAAGTCGAGCAGATTGGTGCCGCCGGCAATGAACCTGGCGCCGGGCTGCGACGCTGCTTTCGCGGCGTCGTTCGCGTCGGTAGCTCTTTCATAAGTGAACGGAATCATGCGTCGACTCCACGCACCGACTGAATGGCAGCGACGATGTTCGGATACGCCGCGCATCGGCAGATGTTGCCGCTCATTCGTTCGCTGACTTCGGCATCCGTCAGTTGCACGCGCGCGGCACTGAGATTGGCGCTCACATGGCTGGGCCAGCCATCGGCCGCTTCTTTGAGCATGCCAACGGCGGAGCAGATCTGCCCGGCCGTGCAGTAGCCGCATTGAAAGCCGTCGTGCTCGATGAATGCGGACTGCAGAGGATGCAAATGCTCCGGAGTGCCGAGCCCTTCGATGGTCGTGATCTCATCGCCGTCATGCATGACGGCGAGCGTCAGACACGAGTTGATGCGCCGGCCATTCACCAGAACGGTGCAGGCCCCGCACTGGCCGTGATCGCAGCCCTTCTTGGTGCCCGTCATGCCGAGTTGCTCGCGCAGGACGTCGAGCAGTGAAGTGCGCGTGTCCAGCGTGAGCGCATGGCTTTGATTGTTGATCCGCAGGGTCACCGTCATGTTGACGGGCTGCGCGATCTTGCTGGCTGGGGTCGCCGCGTTCGTCACCGCAGGCAGGTTGGCCATCACGCCGACGGCGACGCCGGTTTTCAGGACGGTGCGTCGATCGACGCTCCAGGGCGATTCATCGGTCATGTCGAATCCTCGAGGCGGTCGAGTGTGCGACGGGCGGAGATTGAAAATAACGGACCATGTGAGGGTGAGTTCCACGCCAGCCTTGCCCGTTTCTGTCGCTGGCTTGCCGACTTCTCCAGCCGCGCCTTCTATGAATACGTATGCAGACCGTCGAGATCGGCAGGGGGCTGCAGGTAATCTTCGCGCACCGGAAACAGTGGGGATGTCAGCCGATGTCAGTACCGCCGTGGTGGCGCGGCGCGGTGATCTACGAGATCTATCCGCGCAGCTTCGTCGATAGCGATGGCGATGGTGTCGGCGATCTGCCAGGCATCGTGCAGCGACTCGAATATGTCGCCGCGCTTGGCGTGTTTTCAGAACGAGAATTACGAATGCGTTGGATTGCTGTGCTGCTGTTGTGTGTGTCCGGATCGTTGGCTGCTGCAACGTACGACTCGAATGCGTTCCGCGCCCGGCTGCCGCAGGACGAAATCATCTATTTTCTGCTGCCGGACCGGTTCGAGAACGGCGATCCCAGCAACGACCGCGGCGGATTGCGGGGCGGCCGGCTCGAAACCGGCTTCGATCCCACGCACAAAGGGTTCTACCATGGCGGCGACCTGCGCGGGCTGATC
>Ga0065721_10004374_pt1 | contig 29697 bp, 29 predicted proteins | sample Mesricmetagenome_FD_59108 | JGI IMG/M metagenome (GOLD analysis project Ga0065721, IMG submission 59108) | Mesophilic microbial community from rice straw/compost enrichment Sample: eDNA_1 v2 (version 2) | ecosystem: Engineered > Solid waste > Grass > Composting > Bioreactor | place: USA: Davis...
CGCGGAGCCGTGGAGGCGCGTGACGCGCCGGGCGCTCGAACCGTTCTCATCCCGCTGAGTACTTCAGCAGAGCGGCCTGAGAGGAACGGACGCCCCGAAAAATAAATTGGTCGGGCCGGCGGGATTGCCCCTCCTTCGTCGGGGCTGCGCACTTTGCGCTTCGCGGAGCCGTGGAGGCGCGTGACGCGCCGGGCGCTCGAACCGTTCTCATCCCGCTGAGTACTTCAGCAGAGCGGCCTGAGAGGAACGGACGCCCCGAAAAATAAATTGGTCGGGCCGGCGGGATTCGAACCCGCGGCCTCCTCGTCCCGAACGAGGCGCTCTACCAAGCTGAGCCACGGCCCGACATGGGGATTCGCACGATTCCCGAAGTTTCCGGCTTGGATCCTCCCGGGTGGAATCGGGCGAGTGGGGCATACTATGCACGCGGTGAATGACCGGGCAAGCAGGAAAGTCGGAAAAGATGTGGGAGGGTGGAGGAGGGGAATTTCCGCCCTTCATCGGCTTTCCCAACGGACGGGGAAACGTTTCCCGCTTTTCAATTTTCCCCCGGGGGTTTTCAGTTTCCGCCATGGATTCCTTCGATGCAGCCGGAGTGACCGGCATCGTCTGGAGAAAGATCCTTCCCGGTCGGGAGGCGGAAGCCGAGGCGATCATGAAGGAGTTGATGCAATTGTCTCGCCAATCGGACGGCTACCTGGGGTCGGAAATCTTTCCGCCGATTCCCGGGGTGCAGGAGGCGTATGTGGTTTTGTATCGCTTCAGCCGGGGGGCGCATCTGCGTTTATGGCTGGCCTCCCCGCAGAGAAAGGCGTGCCTGGAGCGAATGGAAGGCCTGCTGGCGGAGCCCGCATCGGAGTTCTTTTTTGCCCATGGACGCCGTCCGGCGGGAACCGTTTCCTCGGTGTTTGCCTACAGTATTGCTCCGGAACGCGAAAAGGAATTCCGGGAATGGCGGAGGCGGATTCTCGAGGAGGTGCGCAAATGGCCGGGCTTTTTGGGAACGGAATCCTTCGACGCCGTGGAGGGCGCCGGATCCGAATTCATCGTGGTGGTGCGCTTCGACAGCCGGGAGCATCTCGACGCCTGGCTGAACGCCCCGGTGCGCAAGGCCTTCATGGAGGAGGTCAAAAAATACGTGAAGGGCTACACCCTGCGGCGGATCAGCAGCGGGTTCGAGGGGTGGTTTGACGTTTCCGCCGCAAACAATCCCCCGGCCCGTTGGCGTCAGGCCCTGGTGATTCTGTCCGCGCTGTTTCCGGTCATCATGGTCATTCGGGAGCTCCTTTCCCCGGTCTTCCACTGGTTCTCCATGCCGGTGGCCTTCCTGATTCTGCTGACCGCCGACATGGTGGTGCTGACCTACGGGGTCATGCCGTATTATTCCCGACTGATGCGGTTCTGGCTGCAACCTCCGGCGGAGTTCAGCTGGCGTCGCGAGGCCGCCGGGCTGGGAATCATTTTGGGAATCATTGCCCTCACCCTGGCGGTTTGTCTGACCTGCGAAGGCCGACATTGATCCCGGCCGGGGATTCTCCGCGGGCGTCCTTGCACGGACGGCGGGTCGTGAAGATATTGCCCGGACCGTCATGAAACCCATTCAAGGTTATCATCTCATCACGCCGGACGATCTTCACTGGCGTCCCTCCAATCTCATGAAAATTCCGAACGCGGATTTTCTGGAGCGAACGGGGAGCGAAAATCTGAGTGCGCGCTTGTGGCGCCTGCCGCCCGGGAGCGCAAACACGCTCCACAAGCACATGCGGCAGGAGGAATTTTATTTCGTTCTGGAGGGGGTGGGGCGCATCCGGATCGGCGACAAAACACTCACCGTCCCGCGTTACGGCGGGGTGCTGGTCGGTCCATACGAGCTGCGTCAGGTCTTCAACGACACCGACGGGGAGGTTCTCTGGCTCATTGTGGGAGCGCCGGAGGAACTGGAATTTTTGCAGGGTTCGAAATCGCAGATGGATCTTTCACTGGTCTATCCGGTGGATCCGACGCAGCTGCCCAAGGAGCTCGAAGGCACGACTTGGCCGCCGAAGGAGTAGCCGGGCCGTCTCCCCGGGGAGGGCGGTTTCATTCCGGCTTTCGGGCCGTCATGGTGACATATTCCCGTCCATCGGTGCGGTGCTGGTCGGGAAAATTCCTGAAGCAGAAATACTCCAGGGTCTCGATGGTGAATCCGGCTTCGGTGGCGCAGCGGGCCAGGGTGTCCTTTTCGAAAAGATGGACCATGGACGGCAGGCGGTCCCGCCAGTCGGGGGTGGCGACGGTGCGCGGGTCGAAGATGCCGGGCCAGCGTTCGCCCCGGGCGACGCGCTCTTCATAGGCGGGGCGCAACTTGCGATAATAACTCAGACTCGGCGTCATCACGAGCACGAAAAATATCCCTCCGGGTTCCAGCCAGCGGAAGACATTTTGAAAGGCGAGTTCCACGTCGGGTCCGCTCAGAAAATGGAGCACCTGGGCGGCGAGAACGCCGCTGAGGCTGCCGTCGCCGATCCGAAGTTCGGCGGGAAAACGCGCCGGAACCAGCACCAGTCGGCGTCGATCCGGGGCGGCGCGGAGGAGGCCAGCACGGCCAGTTCGGAGGACGAAAGGTCGTTCGCAATCACGGTGGCTCCCGCCGCCAGCGCGGGCAGGGTGGCGTTGCCATAGGCTGCGCCCACCTCGAGCAGGGGCCGCCTTGCGTCGCGCGCGTGGGCGACGAAGTCTTCCGCGGCGGGCGAGAGCTCGGAGGTCATGACGCCCATCGCATTGTCGGTCGGAATCAGTCCTCTTTCAACCTCCCTGGGCCAGTTCGCCGGTATCATGACCTTATCACAACGAACCGATCCCGAAAATCAAGCGGCGGAACACCGGCAAGCCGGAAAAAAATCCGGCGGTCTGCCGCTTTGCACGTGCTTCCAAAAGGGAGGCGCGGACAACGAATGCATGTTGCCAGAGCGGATCGATCCGAGCAGGATCTCATTTTCCATGGCGCATTCTCCATCCCGATCCTCGCACGACTCCGGTGTGGCTTCCTGGATGAAACGGACCGCCTCGAAGCTGTTTGGAAAAGCCGGGCGTGCTTCATCGGATCCCAAGTCCCATCCGGCCCGAAAATCCCCGCCGGTCGCCATGACCAAGGCGGAAACGGCCCTGCTCGAACCCTTCGACGGGCTCGCCCTTGAAACCATCATCGTGCCGAAATCGCAGGCCGAATGTGACGCGGCCGTGGCGGACATTCTCGCGGCCGGCATGGTCGGTTTTGACACGGAGGCGCGCCCCACGTTTCGGGCCGGGGAAAAAAGCTCCGGTCCCCACGTGGTGCAGTTTGCCCTGACCGACAGGGCGTTCATTTTTCAGCTCCACCGGCGCGTTTGCGAGACCGCGGTGGCGGAGTTGATTGCATCCGGACGGGTGGTGAAGGTGGGGTTTGGTCTGAAAAACGATCACGGCCAGATTCGCCGCCGTCTCGGCGTGACCCCGCAGGCCGTGGTGGACCTGGACCATGTGTTTCGCAACCAGGGATACAAGGGCCAGATCGGCGTGCGGGCAGCCATGGGGGCGGTATTGAACCGGAGTTTTCCCAAATCCAAATCCATCACCACAAGCAACTGGGCGGCCAAGGAACTGAGTCCAAAGCAACTGCGTTACGCGGCCAACGACGCCTTCGCCGCCCTGAAGATCGCGGAAGCCCTGAAACTTCAGCCGGAACAGTTTCTTTCCCGGACATCAAACTGATCCTCTCCGCCGGGCGTCGACAAACCCGCGGGCTTCGCCCCCTTACGAATCGCTCACCTTCCACCATCGGGGAAACAATTCCCGATAGCGCGCCTCGCGAAAGCGGCGGTCAATCAACACAGCGGCGCCATGATCCTGTTCGCTGCGAATCAAACGTCCGACGGCCTGCAGCACCCGCTGCATGCCGGGATACCGGTACGCATAATCGAATCCCCGACCGCGGGTGGCTTCGAAATGGGCCTGGAGGATGTCGCGCTCGAGGGAGAGGCGGGGCAACCCGACGCCGACCACGGCCACCCCGATGAGGCGGTTGCCGGGCAGGTCGATTCCCTCCGAAAAAATCCCGCCCAAAACGGCCAGGCCGACGACCTGCGAATTCTCCCGGAATCGTTCCACGAAAAGCAGGCGCTGGTTTTCCTCCATGAGGGAGGTCTGCGCGAAGAGGTCGACATCCGGCAGCAGGTCGCGCAGCAGGGGTTCGATTTCCGAAAGATATTGCAGCGAGGGAAAGAAGATCAGGTGGTTGCCGGGGTTCCGGCGGACATGTCCGGCCAGATCGTGCGCCACCTGGACGAGGGAACCCGCGCGCGCCTTGAAGGTGATGTCGCGCGGAAGAATCCGCAGGTTCATCTGATCGGAGGCGAAAGGCGAATCGAAGGCCACCGTCGCGGTGTCCGGCGCCCCGCCCAGCAGATCGCGAAAATAGGAGAGGGGGGAGAGCGTGGCCGAAAAGAACACCGCGGATCGCAGGCCCTTCAGCGATTCACGCAAACGCCCCGAGGGGTCCGCGCAGAAAATCTTCACGCCCTTCTCCGCCAGCGAGCAGATGAACCGGCAGTTGTCGTCGTAGGCATCCGCCGCCCGCAGAAAGGTGCCGAGGGCAAACCAGGGTTCCATCCACGCGGACACGTCCCGGCCGGGCGGCTGGGCGGCAAGAAATTCCTCCAGGCGGCGGGAGGCCTGACGGAGGGCCGTCAGCAGCTCCCGGGGCGGTTTGTCCAGAACCAGGGCGCCGTCATGATGGCTTTTGCTTTCGAGCAGGGAATCCGACGGATGCAAACCCTGCAGCGTCCGGTCGAGCGCGGCGGCGGCCTCTGCAAGAGCCCGGCGCGTCCGCGCGGCCCCTTTGGCCCGGCCGGCGGATCGGATTTCAAGGTCGGACACCGCGAGCGTGGCCGAATACATCTCGCGGCTGCGATCGACCAGGTTGTGCGCCTCGTCGACAAGCACGGCATGCCGGGCGGGTCCTTCGGCAAAATGGCGCTGCAGGCGGGCCGTGGGATCGAAGACGTGGTTGAAATCTCCCACCACCACATCCGTCCAGACCGAGGCATCCAGAGACAGTTCAAACGGACACACCCGGTGGGCGCGGGCGGTTTCCTCGACGGCCGCCCGGGTGATGTCCTCCTTCTGAAGCAGTTCGCGTACGGCGGGTTTGATCCGGTCGAAATACCCGATGGCAAACGGACACGTCCGTTCGTCGCATCCGGCGGGGGTTTCGCTGAAACAAATCTTGCGCTTGGCGGTGAGCATGACGCTGCGCAGCCGGGCTCCGGAGGCCCGCAGGCTGGAGAGGGCGTGGGCAGCGGAAATCCGGCCGGACGTCTTTGCCGTGACATAAAAGACCTGTCCGTCCGCCATTCTCGGCAGAGCCCGCACGGCCGGAAACAAGGTGGCCATGGTTTTGCCCAGGCCCGTGGGCGCCTCGACGAAGAGATGCTGTCCATCGCGGATGCTGCGATACACATGCCGGGCCAGGGCGCGCTGGCCGGCGCGGAAGGTGGTGAACGGGAAGGGGAGCGCTTCGAGAGAGGCATTGCGCAGGTTGAGCCACTCGACCCGCGGCCCCAGCCAGGAAAACCATTCGTGAAGCGTCTCATCAAGGAAGCCGGAGAGGGAATCCCTCGTCTCGACGTCCTGGATGACCGTCTGTTCGCCGGTTTCGAGATTCAGGTAAAGCAGCCGGTGATCGATCCTCTCCCAGCCGTTTGCCTCGGCGAGCAGTGCCGCGTAGGCGCGCAGTTGCGCGATGTGCACCGGATCGGGACGGCCCGACCACGAGGCGGTCACGGTTTTGATCTCCTCCACGATGGGCGGCGACGCCTGCCCGAAAACGCCGTCCACCCGGCCGGAAAGAACAAGCCGGTACCCCGGGCGTTCGTAGACGCGTCCGACGGGAACCTCCGCCTGGTAGTCGTCACCGCGCGACTCCTGAATGCGGCGGTGTCCGCGCGTTCCCTCGACGGCACGGTTGGAGGAGCGAAAGGAGGCCTCCCCGGCGAGATCCCCGGACCGATGCACGAATTCCACAAGCTCCCGCACGGTGGTATGAAACTCGTGAAGGACGGGAATGGCGTCAGTCATGCACAAATCGAGACACGTTCACAGGCCGGCAAAATCGATCCATTGGCATGAAGGCTAGCACACCCGCGAAAATGCAGGATGGATTTCTTGATGAACAGATGGAAACCCTGATCCGCCAGTTGCCTCCCGAGGAGCGGGCGAAAATCTCCGTCCAGTCGGGACGTTATTCCGGCCCGCCGGAACTCATTCAAAAACTTCAGAGGCTCGCCCAGGGTGACGACAACCCAGCTCCGGCCAGCGACTGAATGTTCCCGCCGATCCGACGTCCGGGGACCCGGGCCGGTGCGATTCCCTGCCATGCCCGCAAAATCAAAAAAACAGCAAATGGCCGCCGGGGCGGCACTCGCCGCCAAACGGGGGGAACAGAAGAAGTCCAGCTTGAAGGGCGCGTCCAAGAAGATGGCGGAATCCATGAGCAAGAAGCAGCTTGAAAAGCTCGCCGGCACCAAACGGAAAAAACTGCCCACCCGGAAGAAATCGTAACCCTTGGAGATTTCGACCTCCAGCGGTGACGTCGCCATTCGATGCCCGAGCCGGACGCAGGTGAAATCGTCCTCGACGCCGCTTCCGGATCAGCCCGGGAACCGGGGTTTCACGGAATAGGGCGAGGGAAGGGAGGGGCTCCAAGCGATTGCGGCGATCCACCTCGCGCTTCGTGTCACGGACAGGCTCCGTTTCTTGATCTCGGGTTTCGCTTTCATGGCGAAGAAGGCCGTTCTTCACCGAGGAAACGGGCATCCCGGATTGAGGGACAGGCCTGTCAGTTTAGATTTTGCAGCGAGGGGATGTTGTAGTCCTCCATGAGCTGTTTCTTGCTTCGCTCGGTTTCCTCGGCATCCAGGTAGATGAAGGTCGGGTCGCCTTCAAATTCGATCTTGTGGAAGCCGTCCACCGGTGCCGCGGCGGCACGGGCGAGGTCATCGAGGCTGTTGATTTCCACGCCGTTGACCTTGCGCACCACGAGGTGATCGAGATTCTGGTATCCGAGGTTGTTCGGAGCCGGCAGCACCTGGCTGAGAAAGACAACCTTGCCGTTGAACTTCTCCCCGTCGCCCTGGAAGGTGTCCAGGAACACCAGCCGCTGCGGCGCATCCTTCCGCCAGGAACCGCCCCATTCCTGCAGATAGGTGCGGGAGAGCTCCTGGAAGACCAATCCGCCCAGGATGAAATAACGCGGTTGACGGTCGAAAATATAGGGCTCGCTGACAATGCGGGACCTGTCGAGCGGGGTCAGCGTCACGGGAATGGTTTCCCGTTTGCCGTCGCGAAGCACCACAAACTCCACCGTGTCGCCGGAGTGGGCGGCGGTGCTGGTCAGATAGCTGAAGGAAATCTTTCCGTAATCCGGATTGTCGTAAAGACCGTCCTGATCGACGGGTTTTCCCGCGACCGACAGGATGATGTCGCCGCGACGGAGTCCGGCCTTTTCTCCCGGGCCGCCCGGAGCCACTTCGGTGACATACACGCCGCCGGACTCCCGGAGTCCGATGTAGCGGCGGAACTGCGGGTCGCGGGTGGAGGCAAAGGAAACACCCACGCGCGGAAAGCCGGGATATTTGTCCAGTTTGGCGTCCTTGAGGAAATGGGCGATGACCGGCGCCGGAATGACGTCGGCGGTCTGGCTGCGTCCGTCATAACGCATGAGCAGGCCCAGCAGGCGTCCGTCCCGGACCGCCGGAATGGTGAAACTGCCCTCGCGATTCTGGAGGGGTGCGCTGAGCCGGTAGGTCAGCAGGGACAGCCGGTCCATGGGATAGTTGGTGACGGTGATGGTGGTGATGGTGGCGGGCGTCTGCGCAATGAGACCGTTCGACTCGAGCTGCAAAATCAAGGCCCGATCGCCAACCCGCGCGCCCGAGTCCAGCTTCAGGGGGCGCGCCTTGGCCAGAAATTCCGGATTCATCGGCCGGAGCAGGGCCAGGTTGCATTCGTAGTCGACCACCACAACCTCGGCCTGGGTCTTTTCCGCCGAGTCGGCCTTTTCCAGCTCGATATAGGTGTGATTGGCCACCAGTTCGGCCGTCACCAGGATGTGCCTGTCGGCCAGAACCACGCCGAGTCCGCGGCGCATGTAGGGGGCCTTTTTCATCCAGGGCCGGAAGAAGTCGTAGGGCTGATTGGTGGAATTGACCCGCACCAGCGAGGAGTTGTCGACGGGAAGGGACTCGGAAGCAACCTCCGGAGCGGCGGGCAGGGCGACGGGGCACAGCAGGGCCAGGACGGCCCACAGAACGAACGGTTTCATTATTTCTCGAGATTCTCCTCCTTGCTCACACCGTAGCGGGCGATGATCCGATTGCGGGCCTCCTCCACGGCCTTGCGCTCCAGCACGAGGGGCCGGCCGTTGCCGGCCATTTCGATCACGTAATATTCCGCGGGTTCCTTGAAGGCGGCGGAAACATCGGCCAGCTTGCGAATGGGTTTGCCGTTGATCCTGTCGACGATGTCGTAGCGGAATTCCGAGGCGTAGGCATTGATCGGATCGGCCAGCACCGCGCTCAGAACCACGATCTCGTCGCGTTCCCGGTAGATGCCGTGCGTGATGAAATGGTCGAAGGTGTAGCGCAGCCGCAGATCGTCCGGATTGTGCTCGGCCATGAAATTGGCGTCCACGGGCTGGAAAACCAATCCGCCGAAAACCACAAAGCGCGGTTTTTCATCGTAGGCATTGGCCTGAAGCGAGAACGGCCAGGGATGCGTGAGGGCCAGGGTGACCTTCATCGGTTTGCCGTCGCGGAGGATTTCCAGATCGACCTTGTCGTTGCGATATTTGCGTTCCACGACCTCCGCCATCTCCACGGGGTCGCCGCCATCCATCACAACCGTCCCGTCACTCGCGATGGGCAGTCCGTCGATGCTCAGCAGGACGTCGCCGGGTTTGAGAATCCCGTCGGCCACACCGCCGCCGTAAACCTCGCCGACAAAAACCCCGGTGTTGTCATCCTTCAACCCAAGGGCCTTGCGCATGGCCGGATTGTGGAGCGGATGGTAGCTGATCGTCAGATCCACATACCGGTCGTATTTGCCGTCCTCGACATCCTTCAGAAAACGGGCGATCACCGGAGTCGGGATCATGTAGCCGACATTCTGCGCCACATCGCCGCTGTATCCCTGAAAGGCCACGCCCACGACCTTGCCGTTCTGCAGGACCGGGCCGCCGCTGTTTCCGGGATTGATGGCGGCGTCGATCTGGATGGTCAGGTGCGCATCCACGCCGGAATGGGAATATGGTTGAAAATCGATCCGGGACACCACGCCGCGGGTCACCGAAAGGCGGTCTCCGCCGATCGGATAGCCGTAAACGGAAACCGTCGACTCAATGGCCGGAATGCCGCCGAACTCCAACGGGGCGGTGTTTTTGAAAAACCCGGGGTCGTCGACGGTCAACAGCGCCAGATCGCAATCGTGGGCGATGTGCAGCACACGGGCCGGATAGGGTTTCGGGTCGCCCTCCTTCGACACGGTCAGGAAGCGGGCGTTGCTGACCACGTGGGCGTTGGTCATGATCCGGTTGCCGGAAACCACAAAACCCGCACCGACACCGCTGATCACCTGGCCGCCGCTCCACGGGGCGCGGTAGTTGGGTTCCTGGGAGGTCGCCTGAATCCGGACCAGACTGTCCGCCACTTTGGAGGCCTGCACCGGGACCGCCACCGCCGTCAGAAGAACCCAGGCGGAAATCCTCAAAAAACGAAGAAACATGAGGCGACAACCTAGGCGGCAGCCGTCGGTTGACAACAAGGAAAATCAGAAAGCCGTCGGGTTGCCGGATCCCGGAGGGGCTCGGAAAAATCCCGCCGGTTTTTCCGGACGAACCGAGAGGGAACCTGCAGGAAAATCGGCCCGAAAAAATAGAAAGGCGCCTAACCATCCGGGCCTGTTTCTGTGAATAACCGCTGGGACCGGTGGGCAACCGGCAGGGGTCCGGCGGTTATTCCGGAGTTATTCACAACACGTTAAATCCCTTTCTGACAGCCATATATTTAAAACATCATATAATATTTGTCATGTATAATAGCGATCACAGGAAGCCACGGCAGAATATCGGTCTGAAGAATTCGGACGACACCCCGCACCTGCGGGTCGCGAAGGGTCACTGGAGCCTCAGGAGCTGCGGGAGAATTTCCAACAGGCCCTCCGCGAGGCTGTTTTGCGCGGTCTTGGCATTCTTGAGGAGTTTGTTGAATGCTCCCACGGCGGTCGGATTGGTGATGAGATGACGGAACAGTGCAAGCGAGTCCGGACGTCCGGTTTTGGGATCGAGCAAAACAGACGCCGGCACCGGCATGTCATCGTCGACGGAGTCGCTGATGCAGCGCACACTGAGCATGGACACCCCGTGTTCCGCACACACGGCCGCCAGATGCGCCGTTTCAAGATCGGCCACCAGAGCGCCGGTTTCCGCGCCCAGTTTGCGTTTTTGCTCACCCTTCTCCACAATGGCCTCCGCGGTAAACACGTTGCCGCGACGCCAGTTCGGTCCCGGCGTCACTTGGGACAACACGGCCGGATCCGAATAATTTTCCCCCAGGACAAGGTCTCCGACTTTGAGTCCGGGCTGAAGACCGCCGGCAAATCCCGCAGACACCACCAACCGGGGTTTGATCGTTTGAAGTTTTTTGGCCAGAACCTCCGCGGATCCCGCCCCCATGGCGCCGAGAAGCCACATGGCCACGCGCAGTTTCCGGTCCTGCTTGGCGGCAAAGGCGGCGCTCTCGAACTCCAACGCGAAGGTGATCGCAATCATGGGCTCTTCTGTTGAACGACAATTTCGAGAAGGATGCGAGCATCATTCTCACCTGCCGTCGGATATTCGAGCTCCTCAACCCCGGCCCGGCACGCCTCCACAAAAGCCGGCAGGCGTTTTTCCGGAACCGACACCCAAAGGCGCTGCGCCCCGCTTTCCTCCGTCACCGGAAAGGCTGTTCCGCCAACCGACCGGGCCAGTTTGATGACGCCCGCCACCCGCTCGGTCGGATTCGGGGTTTCCAGGCGAATCGCTTCGCGTTCCCCCGATTCCAAGGTTCCCGGCGCGAGGGTTTTTGCGGAAATTTCCTCCAGGGCCGCGGTCAGTTGCGGCACGTCCACGGGCGGCGTGTCTGCGGAAAACCGCAGGGTCGAAAGGAACCAGATTACCCCTGCGAGGGGCAATGCGAGGGCCAGCAGGCAGATTCCGATCATGATCAGGGCCTGCGGATTGAGCTGGAATTGTGGATGTTCCTCCTTTTGCACTGTTGACCGAGCCGGTTTGCTCTAGGATAGTCCCCAACCTTTCCCGATGTCCATCGAACGCACACGCAACTTCTGCATTATCGCCCACATCGACCACGGCAAGACGACCTTGTCCGACCGTCTGCTCGAAAAAACCGGCACCATCCAGAAGCGCGAGGCCCAGGATCAGCTCCTCGATGCCATGGATCTGGAGCGCGAGCGTGGCATCACGATCAAGGCGCACCCGATCGCCATGCAATACAAGGCGCAGGATGGTCAGACCTACCGGCTCAACCTGTCGGACACTCCCGGGCATGTGGACTTTTCCTACGAGGTCTCGCGTTCGCTGGCCGCCTGCGAAGGTGCCCTGCTGATCATCGACGCCGCCCAGGGCGTGGAGGCACAGACGGTGGCCAACGTGCATCTGGCGGAAAAGCAGGGCCTCAAGCTCATTCCGGTCATCAACAAGATCGACCTCCCCAACGCCAACATCGAGACCGCCAAGCGCCAACTGGAAGACATTCTGGCCATTCCCGCCGACGAAGCCATCCTGGCCAGCGCCAAGGCCGGCATCGGCATCGAGGAAATCCTGGAGGCCATCGTGCAGCGCATCCCGCCCCCCTCCGGCGATCCCAACGCCCGCCTGCGCGCCCTCACCTTTGACTCCACCTTTGACACCTACCGCGGCGTGGTCATTTACGCCCGCATCGTGGACGGTACCGTCAAGGCCGGCGATCCCGTGCGCCTCATGGCCACCAACCGTTCCTACGAGGTCAAGGAGGTCGGCATTTTCCGTCCGCAGCAACCGAAGTTTTTTGCGCAGGACAAACTCCAGGCCGGCGACATCGGCTATGTGATCGCCAACATCAAGTCCTCGGCCGAGGTCAAGGTCGGCGACACCCTCACCAGCGGCCGCACCCCCGCCGAAGCCCCCCTGCCCGGCTTCCAGGAGGTACAGCCCATGGTGTTCAGCGGCATCTATCCGATCAACACCGCCGATTTCGAAGCCCTCAAGGCCGCCATGGGCAAGCTGCAGCTCAACGACGCCGCCTTCCACTACATGCCCGAGTCCAGCGTGGCGCTGGGGTTCGGGTTCCGCTGCGGATTTCTCGGACTGCTCCACATGGAGATCATCCTCGAGCGCCTGCGGAGGGAGTTCAACATGGACATCATCGCCACCTACCCGTCCGTCATTTACGAGGTCCTCAAGACCAACGGCGAGATCATCAAGGTGGACAATCCCGAGCAGCTTCCCGACGGCAGCGTGATCGAAGAGATCCGGGAACCCATGGTGAAGAGCTACATCATGATTCCCAACGAATACATCTCGCCCATGATGCAACTCATCATGGACCGTCGCGGGGAAATCACCCACACCGAGTCCCTCGACACCAACCGGGTCATGCTCACCGCCGAGTTGCCGCTCAACGAAATCCTCGTCGATTTCGTGGACAAACTGAAATCCATCACCCGCGGTTATGGGTCCATGGACTACGAACATGGCGGATACCGGGCCGGAAACCTGGTGAAGCTGGACATGCTGGTCAATGGCGAACGGGTGGACGCCTTCTCCTCCATCGTGCACCGCGACAAGGCCGAAGCCCGGGGACGGGCCCTCGCCCTCAAGCTCAAGGAAGTCATTCCCGCCCAACTCTACCAAGTCGCCATCCAAGCGGCCATCGGAGGCAAAATCATTGCCAGAGAAAGCGTAAGTGCAATGCGTAAGAACGTGACAGCCAAGTGTTACGGTGGGGATATTACGCGAAAAAGGAAATTATTGGAGAAGCAGAAGGAAGGCAAAAAACGGATGAAAGCCATCGGTACGGTGAACATCCCGCAGGAGGCCTTCATTGAGGTTCTGAAGACAAGTTAGACTTGACGCCAAGTTGCGTTGTTCGCATTATCGCGAATAATGCGTTTGTGCGATTAAGCAGTCTTTCCACACAACTGAATATTGATTGGGCCGCAGGGGTCGCATCTCCGGCTGTTCCCGTCTTTCCGTTTCGATTTCCATCCCTCGGGGACATTCCCGCCCTGCCTTTCCGGAGTCTTTCCCGACGAATTCCGGCTTTTAGGGAATTTCGATCCGTTCTTTTCGGCTTTTCCTGAAGGCGGCCTGGTTCCCGACGCACTTTAAATCACATGCACATGGACCCGTGTTCCGATCATCAAAAACCCGCCGGACTTTCCCTGACTGAGGAGGATTCGGTTTCCGAAGGTCATTCGTCCGCCGCAGAGGTGGACGAACCGCCCGACTTCGAAACCGGCGGCCACAGCTCAAGGTCTTCCCGGACCGCCGAGTTCTCCTCCGACCCCGCGGACGGACGCCCGGTCCCCCACCCTTCCTTTGAAGAGGCTCTGGCCCTGCTCAATCAGGACCGGCTGCTGACGGAAAACGTCTTTAACACCGCCCGCCAGATGGGGATCAATCCGATGTCCATCATCGAAACGATCCTCGAAAGACGCGGATAAACCCGGCGAAGGCAACCGGATGGAATCCGGGCCCGGCAGGTCCGGGTCCGTCGGTTGAGGTTTCAGGTGGAGGCGGATTTGCTCTTTGCCGCGGGCTTTTTCCATGAAGCGGGGGGCGAATGTTTGTGTTGTCCCCGTCCGGCGCCTGCATGCCAAGGGAACGCTCCGGCAATGCGGGCGCGCCAATGCCCCGGCCCGGCGCGAAGGGCGAAAATGGCAGAGGATCCTCCCCTTGGTCGTGCCCCTTCCGGCCTCCCGCGCAGAGACTTCGGGACACCCGCCCCTCCGGGGTCCGAAGACCCGTTTGGGCAACCGGCCTGCTGCCGGAGCCGACGGGATACAACCCTTCTCTGAAGGCGCCCGGGCCGGAAACCTGGCAAAAGGGAACCCGGCGCTTAGGCCGCGACGGCCGGCTGGTCGGTTTTCTGCGGACGGCCTGTTTTGTGTCCGTTGCCGGCGCTCACCCCGTTGAAGGCCCGGACCTGGGCTCCCTCGGGACGCGGCTTCGGTTTGGGTCCGAAGTTGAATTTGATGTTCTTCCAGGTGTCCCCGGGCTGCGCACAGCGGCCGAGGGCGGCGGTGGGTTCATAACCGCAGTGCACCATGCAGTTTTCGCAACGTTTGTCGCGCGCCACGCCGTTGACGACGCCATAGCGGTCCCAGTCGGTCTTCTCCAGCAACTCACGATAGCTGGCATAATGGCCGTCGGTCATCAGATAGCAGGGGGCCTTCCATCCGCGGACATTGCGGGTCGGAATGGCCCAGGCGGAGCAGGTCAGATCCCGACGGCCCGCGAGGAACTCCATGTAAACCGGCGTGCCAAACAGCGTGTAGCGCCGGCTCCATTCGGTGATGTCCCTGAATTTTTCGCGGGTCGCCGCACGGGTGAGGAAAAAGTTTTCCGGCTGCAGATTGAGCCGCTTGCGCATGTCCTCCTTGGCGGAGTCGTAGTCGTAGCCCGGGGAAATGGTGTGTCCGTCGACACCGAGCCAGGACAGGAAATCGTACATCTGCTCGATTTCCCGCATGTCGGTTTCCTTGTAGATCGTGGTGTTGGTGGCGACCTGGTAACCGAGAATCTTGGCCATGCGCATGGCCGCGACGCATTCCTTGAAGACTCCCTCGCGCTCCACGATGAGGTCGTGGGTGCGTTCGAGTCCGTCGATGTGGACGTTCCAATACATCCAGAGACTGGGAGCGATCACCGGCTTTTCGACAAACGTCTCCGGCAGGGTGCGGATCTTCTCGGCCTCCTCCGGTTTGATGAGTCCCTCGGCAAGCAGGATGCGGAGTTTTTCATCCACCCAGTTCGGCCGGCCTCCCGGACGCGCCCATTCGTGGGCGAGGAACTCGCGCATCTTTTTGCGCATGAAAAGGCCGTTGGTGCAGATGTATACGATGCGGCCCTGTTCCAGCAGGCCCTCCACCAGCGCCTCGATGTGGGGATAGATGAGCGGTTCGCCGCCGCAGATGGACACCATGGGCGCCTCGCATTCCTGCGCGGCCCCGAGACAGTCCTCGAGGCTCATCACGTCCTTGAGCGACGTGGAATATTCCCGGATGCGACCGCAGCCCGTGCAGGTGAGATTGCAGGTGTGCAACGGCTCCAGCTGCAGGACGGTGGCAAACTTCTCCACGCCCCTGAGCTGTTTTCCGAGGATGTATCTGGCTATTTTCGCCGTCAGGGGCAGCGGAAATCTCATGGCCGGCGACTCTGAGGCAGCGGGACGGCAGTGTCAATGTTTCGGCGAAACGGATCCATGGCCGATCAGGAAATTTTCTCCAGAATTCTCCGGATGTTCACGTATTCGCCCACCAGGTTCTGAATGCGGTCGATCTTTTCCGTGTCCCCCGGCAGCGTTTTCACGGTCATGGAATGGATCCGGCTGGCGATCACGTAGCTGTCCTGCGACGACACGATGACCGGCAGGCTGGACTCGCGGATGCGGGCAAGCAGTCCGTCGCTCGGATCCAGATTGTCGGAGAGGACCAGGCCGCAGAACGGTCCGCCGTCCGGCTCCTGTGCCCGTTCGAGCACGGCCCGCACGGCCTCCCCGCGATCACCGGGGATGATGAGCAGGCTGTCGGGCTCGACATCCTTGAAGATGTTGCGGGAGCTGACCGCGCCAATGATGGCCTTCTCGATGCGTTTGCGGCCCTTCTCCGCGCCGTGGAGAAACCGGCCGCGGATTTTTTCGCAGATCTGGTCCAGGGTCGGCTGGGCCAGCATGCGTTCCCGCGGGATCATGCCGACCAGTTCGAGACCGATGCGCTCGAACCCCCGCCGGGCGATGTCGGCGATGGACTCCATGCGGTCGGCCAGCACCTTGTTCATGACCACCCCGATGACCTCGACGTTTTCCTTGTCAAAGAGGGCCTTGTTCACCGCGGCCTCGTCGATGGGGCGTCCGATGCCGGCCGGCGTGACCAGCAGCACCTTGGTTTGGAGGATGCTGGCGACACGGGCGTTGGAGAGGTCGAACACGCTGCCGACTCCGGCATGACCGGTGCCTTCGATGATGACAAAGTCCTTTTCCCACGCCGTCCGGTCGAAGGAATGCTGGATACGCCGCACGAGGGCCTCGTTGTTGGCGTGGTTGATGTAGCGGCGGGTGAACTGCGGTTCGACCGCAATCGGACTCATGTCCTCGATGGGCACCTCGGTGCCGAAGGTGTCGCGGATGAGGACGCTGTCCTCGTCGATCTGCTTGCCTTCGATCTCCACAAAGCGCTGCCCGACCGGCTTCATGAAACCGATGCGGCTGAAGTCCTTGCGGAGTGCGGCATAGAGTCCCAGCGAGGTGGTGGTTTTCCCCGTGTTTTGCTCCGTGGCCGCGATGAAAAGCCGGGGTGTGACCGTGTTCATCAAGCCTCCGGTTCGGGGGTGGGCGGGTAGAGCTTGCGGTATTCGATGGCCTGCAATCCGACGACGGCCGCCACGGAAACGATGTCCTCGACCGTGGCGCCGCGGGAGAGGTCGGCGGCGGGACGCGAGAAGCCCAGCAGGATCTGGCCGTAAATTTTGGCTCCGGCGAGATACTGGATGAGTTTGGCGGCGATGTTGCCGCTGTTGAGATCGGGGAAGATCAGCACGTTGGCCTTTCCGGCCACGAGACTCGGACCCATCTTGCGTTCCGCCAGTTCGGCCACGAGCGCGGTGTCGGCCTGCATTTCGCCGTCCACGGCGATTTCCGCCTGCAGGTCGGCGGCAAGTTGGCGGGCGATTTCCACCGCCCCGGCCACCTTCTCCGTGGACGCGGTCTTGGCGCTGCCCTTGGTGGAAAAGCTCAGCATGGCCACGCGGGGACGCGAACCGAAGACCTGGCGGGCCAGGAGTCCGGTCTGCACGGCGATGGCTCCGAGCTGCTGCATGTTGGGTTCGGGCACCACACCGCAGTCCGCGAGGAAAAGCACCCCGTCGTCGCCGAATTTTTTGTCGGGCAATTCCGCGATGACGCACCCGGAAATGAAAGGGGCGTGGGCGAGCGGTTTGACGATCTGAATGAGCGGACGCAGGAGCGAGCCGGAATAGCTGGTCACCCCGCCGACCAGGGCGTCGACCTGACCGTATTGCAGCATCATCGCAGCGAAATAGTTCGGGTTCACCATGATGGCCCGCGAATCCTTGATGCCCATCTTGCGGTAGCGGTCGAGTTTCTCGAGGTGTTCGCAGAAGGCGGGAAGCTCGGAGGACGTTTCGGGATTGATGATGGCAACGTGGTCGAGACTGACCTTCTCCGTGAGGGCGACGCGTTCGATCACGTCGCGTTTTCCGATGAGCACGGGAATGCCGGCCTCCTTTTCGTAGAAGGCATGGCAGGCGCGGACCACCCGGGGATCATCACCGTCGGGAAAGACGATGCGCTTGGGGTGGCGCTTCAGTTTTGCGAAAATCGATTCGATAAAGCTCATGGCTGTTGCAACGAGGGCCCAGCCTGAAAGAGAATGCGGGCCGAAACAAGATGGAACTGCTCGCCCGCTCCCGCCGCCTCGCCTTTCCCCGGCGTCCCCTCCTCATGGGCATCCTCAATATCAACGACGATTCGTTCTCCGGGGACGGGAAAATTGATCCCGACTGGGCGCTGCAGCGGGCGCGGGAACTCGTGGCCCTCGGCGCGGACATTGTGGATGTCGGCGGAGAGAGCGCCCGGACCAACCGCGCCGCCATCTCCCCCGACGAGGAGTTGGAGCGCATTGCGCCCTTCATCGGGCGTTTTGCGGAGGTCAGCGCCGGCGTCTCCCCCCGGGACGGGGAACAGGTTTTTCCTCCCCTGCTCTCCATCAACACCTGGCGTCCCGAGGTGGCCGGACCGGCCTTGGTCCTCGGCGGACACATCCTCAACGACATGAGCGCCCTGCCGGATGACCGCAACGCCCGCATTTGCGCGGAAACCGGCGCCGCCCTGTTGATCATGCATTCCGTGGGCACCCCCAAGGTGCCGCACACGCACGTGGAATATGCCAATGTGATGGAGGAACTTGCGCATTTTTTCGAGACCCGCATCGCCGACGCCGTCGCGGCCGGCGTCCCGCGCGAGTCCCTCATCCTCGATCCCGGCATCGATTTTGCCAAACAGGCGCCGGACAGTCTGCGCATTTACCGGGAACTGGAAATCCTGACGCGTTTTGACCGTCCCATCCTCCTGCCCGTTTCGCGCAAGACGGTGATCGGGCACGTTCTGGATCTTCCCGACCCGCGCGACCGGGATGCCGCCACCGCCGCCTGCATCGTGGCGGGAATGCGCCGCGGCGCCGCGATTTTCCGGGTGCACAATGTCGAGATGGCCTGGAGGGTCATCCGATCCATTCACCGGATGGAACCCGTCCCGGCCGCCGTCCCATGACCAGGATCCTGCTTGTTCTCCGTCTCCTTCTGGCGGCCGTCTTTTTGTATGCGGGCCTGATCAAGGCCCTCTCCAGCGCGGAGTTTGCCATGGCACTGCTGCCTTTCACCTTTGTGCCGGAAAACTGGATCGAGCCCTTGGCGCGCCTGTTGCCCCTCGCGGAAGTGGGGGCGGCCCTTCTTCTGGTGCTGCCCTGGACCTGGCGCGGCGGCGCCGTTCTCGTCCTCCTCCTCCTGGCCGCCTTTGTCAGCGCGCTCGGCTGGGCGCTGGCCAATGACATCGTGGTGGCCTGCTCGTGTTTTGGCGCGGACGAAGAACCCTCCCGCGCCGCAATGGTGACCGCCATTGTCCGGGACATCGGCCTCGCCGCCCTGGCGGTGATTCTTCTGGTGGCGCCGTCCGGGCGAAGGGCGACACAATAGCCACCCAATCGGCTCCGCGCCCTCAACGCAGGGCTTTGAGTTCAAATTGGCGGCCCTGAAGGGCCTCCTTCACAAAGACGCCCCAGAACGGCGTCGGGGTGTATTCCCAATCCTGAATGACCTGCGGACCGCAGTGTGGGTGGAAGCTGAAACCGGTCCAGTGCAGTTTGTATTTCTGGATCAGCCCCAGCATGTCTTCGGACCACCCTTCGAGCGGATAACGTTGGTCGGGGGGAATGAAGGAAAAATCCTCCCACCTCCGCGGACAGCCCACCTCGGTGAGAATGATGGGAAACCGGTCGGCGGCGACAAGCACCCGCTCCTGCCAGTCCTTCTTCCACGGATAGATGTGCGAAACATAAATAATGCCGTTCCCGCCGAGATCGTCGAGCGCATGACCGTTGACCACGCCCGAGAGGTCGTAGGCCCAGTCGAGTCCGCCGGCCACGATGATGTTCCGGGCGCCGGTTTCACGCACCGCTTTCACCAACGCCTGCATGCCCGGCGTCCAGTCCGTTTCCATTTTCAGGGTGTTTTCCACCGGATTGACATCCTGATGTTTCACCTCCTTGAGCGAGCCGCCATTCCGCCAGATTTCCCAGGTGATCCCATGTGGCTCATTGAAGAGTTCGAAAAGCACCGCGGGATGGTTTTTGTAACGGGTCGCCACCTCCTTCCAGAAGGCGATGTTTTCCTCGATGGGCGCCCCGAACCGATGCAAATCCAGCACCACCCAGGCTCCCCGTGTGGCCGCCAGATGGATGGCCTTGTCCACAGTCTCGCGATAAGCCGCCTCCCCGCCAGCCGGCTGCCCCCTGCCCTTCCCAAACCAGTAGGTGTCATGCACGGGAAGCCGAATGACATTCGCCTTCCATTCGTCGAGGGCCACCCGGACGGTCCACAACACGTTTTCACCGGGTCCCCACTGCATGCTGTCCACGCTGAGCCCCTGCAGCCAGACCGGTTTGCCGTCGACGGTCAGCACCTGATTCCCCTCCACCTTCAATTCCGGAGTGATGACCGGAAGGGCGAGGTCCTTTTCCAAAATGGCCGCGCGCTCGGCCGCCCGGGCCTTTTCCGCCGCCTTGCGCGCAATGAGGGCTTCGGCCGCGGCGTCATCCATGACCGTGACGCGCACCTCGGCCAGATCAAGGGTGCCGGCCTTGACGTGAAACAGACACGGCATGATCTGCAGGAAGGCGGTGTTTTCCGGAACCAAAATCTCCCTCCGCACATCCTTCCATTCGCCGGTGTTGGACGAAAACACCAACGGCGCCGGATCCGGGGCGAGTTGACGCCGGCCGGCATCCAGACAATGAAAAATCGTTCGCGCGTCGAACCAAGATTTCTCTCCGGCCTCAATGCCCTTGGTTCGGTAACGCATTTGCACCTCCACCCCCTTGGTCCCCTCGGGAACCGGCACCTCCCGAAACAGCGACACCATTTGGCCGGGAGCCGGGGACACCAGCCGCATAAACGGCTTCCCCTCCCCCTTCACCCAGGTCACCCCCTCATCCCCACGCCCCCAACCCTCAGGCCACCCCCCGCCCGTCTGGTCCTGCTGAAAGTCGCCATTGCTCACGAGCTCCTTCGGACCGGATCCCGCTCTCAGATCGGAGAGGAAAAAAGTGACAACAATGAGAACGAAAAGGACGGGCGTTTTCATGGGGACGCCTCATCCTTGGGGGAGACAATTCGCTATGTCAATACTATGTAAATCAATTTCCTAAATAATGGCAATATTTGAGAGAATTGCTATACATTTAAAGTCTCCTGACTTTTCCATATGTGCAGCACGGCGTAACTTCGCCAAGGGCGCCACGCCTGGGTCCCATGACACTGCACGCACTTTTCCTTCCCAGTCCGGTCGGCCGATTGACTCTCGTCGCCCACGATCGCGGTCTCGTCGCAATTCTCTGGGAAAACGACCGTCCGAGCCGAGTTCCGCTCGGCCCCCTGACGGAGAACCCCGCTCATCCGATCTTGCAGGAAACCGTCCGCCAGCTGAATGAATATTTCGCCGGGAAGCGACGCACCTTTTCCCTGCCCTTGGATCCGACCGGCACGCCTTTTCAGAAAGCGGTCTGGAATGCGTTGTCCGCCATTCCCTACGGGGAAACCCGCAGCTACTCCCAGATCGCCGAACACGTCGGCCGACCGGCCGCCGTGCGGGCGGTGGGAGCAGCGAACGGACGCAATCCCCTTTCCATTGTGGTGCCCTGCCATCGCGTGGTGGGCGCCAACGCTCAGCTGACGGGCTTCGCCGGAGGACTCCCGGTCAAGGCGTATTTGCTTGCGCTGGAGAGCCGGGTGGTTTCCGGGGGGGGGATCCGGCTTAGGGACAAGTCGTCGGGTTCGCCGAGCCAAAATCTCAGCGAGCCGTCTTCACGGACGGCCGTTATTGTCCGATCATCTTCAAAACAATGAAGATCAGAATCGCTCCGCCGATTCCGCCGCCGAAAAGAAGATAAAGCATCGACCAACCTGCGGCCGCCACGATCAGAGTTGAAGCAAGTGTCATCATGCCGGGGAATCGTTTTAAACGGGGGTTGCGGGTGTTCCCTTAGGCAGCGTTCAGGGAAAAACCGATCAGCGGGATTTCCGGCCCGGCTCCCCTTTTTCCAGATCCCACAGCGTGGGCAGTTTCTGCTTTTTTTCCAGGACGGGAGCAAAGAGGTCGCCGTGTTTTTCGACCCGCTCGAGAACCTGCTCGGAAGTGAAACGCAGCGCCTTCTTTCGCTTCCACGCCTGCCCGACCTCCTCCCAGGTGACCGGTGTGGAAACCGTCGGCTCCTCCTTGGCACGGAGCGAATAGACCGTCACCGTGGTTTTTTTGGGGTCGTTCTGGCTCCAGTCGATGAACACCTTGCCCTTGCGCAGTTTGCGTTCCATGCGGGAAATCACAAGGTCCGGCCAGTGGTGTTCAAGGGCCACGGCGACAGCGCGGGCAAACGCTTTGGTGCGTTCGTAAGTGATCCGCGTGTTCAGGGGAACATAAACCTGGAGGCCTTTGGAGCCGGAGGTTTTGGCATAAGATTCCAGTCCGAGTCCGGCGAAGATTTTCCGCACCTCCAGCCCCACCCGACAGCATTCGACGATGTCGGCGGGCGCTCCCGGATCGAGGTCAAAGGCGAGAGCCGTCGGACGACTCAACGCGGGAGCCCGGTGGAGAAAGGTGTGCAATTCCAGATCGGCGAGATTGGCGGCCCAGATCAACGCCGCCAGATCGTTCATCGCACAGTAGCGGATTTTGCTTCCGTCCGACTTGTCGACCGCGATGGTTTTGATCCACCGGGGGTGATGGGCGGGGCAGTTCTTTTCGTAAAAAAAGAATCCCTCCACGCCGTCCGGATAGCGTTTCAGGCTGATCGGCCGGTTATTCAAATGCGGCAGCAGCACCGGGGAAATCCGGATGTAATAGTCGATGACCTCCCCCTTGGTGAAACCGGTCTTGGGATAAAAGACCTTGTGAAGGTTTGATACGGGGACTTCGCGGCCGCCGATTTCGAGCGTGGCGTTATTTGCCATGGATGCGTTCCCGCACAACCTCGCGGGCGTTTTTGTCCTCGCGGAGCCCGAGAAAAACCGGCTGGCGCAGGTGTCCGTCACGGGTCCATTCGCCGAATTTCACCTGACAGACCAGTTGGGGATCGAGCCAGTGGCAGGATGTCATTTCCGCCCGCGTGAGGGCCTTTCCCCACCGGCTGCCGCGGGGCATGGGCAGGTTGGCAAAGGGACAATCATCCTGTTCAAGCTTCCGAAAGCGGGCGTGCAGCGTTTTCAAAAGTTTGGCGTCGAATCCGGTGCCCACCTTGCCCGCAAAAAGCAAATCCTTCCCACGATAATAGCCGACAATGAGGGCTCCAAAATGGGCCCGGGAGCCTCCGGGCTCGCTGTATCCGCCGATGACAAACTCCTGTTCCCGCACCAGCTTGAGTTTCACCCATGCTCCGCTGCGGCGGCCGGCCTCGTAGGCCGATCCGCGGCGTTTGCCGATCAATCCCTCCAAACCGAGCCTGCGGGCCTGTTCGAGAAGCGGATCAGCCTCGGAACCCAGCACGGCGGAAAGCCGCAGCACGCCGGGCGGACGTTTCAGCAGGTGCTCCAGCAGGGCTTGGCGATCCTCGATGGGACAGTCCTTCACATCCCGGCCGTCCAGTTGCAACAGATCGAAGACGTAATAAAAGATCGGCGGCCGTTTTTTCCCGAGATCATAAGCCTGGAGGAGCTGGAAGGAGGAGCGTCCCTGTTCGTCCAGGGCGACAATTTCCCCGTCGAGCACAACGTCGCCGGCCTTGAGCAGGGCCAGGGATTCCATGATCTCCGGAAACTTCGCGCCGAAATCCTTTTCATTGCGCGAAAGCAGCCGGCATTGGCTGCCGCCCTTGAGTCCCAGGGCGCGCCAGCCGTCGAACTTGATTTCGTAAAGCCAGTCTCCGGACGGCGGCTTTGCCACAGGCCGGGCTTTCATCGGCTCGACGAAATCCGGGAGCGGAACGGGACGCTCCGGTTTCCGAGTGCGGCCCCGGGCGGATTGCCAGACACGATCCCCCCGGGCCAGTTGCTTCATGGTGCGGCGACTGAGCACGGAACGATCGTCCGCCCTTTTCGAGACAGGCTTCATCGATTCCCCGCCCTTGATGATCAACCATTGGTCGTCTTCGCCCCGCAATCTCACCAGATACCATTCGCCCCGCAGTTTGTCTCCGCGCAGCGTGAAGTGCAGCTTGCCGTTTTTGAGGTCTTTTGATGGCGTCGCCGTGAGGGGTTCATAAGTGCCGCGATCCCACAACATCACCGTGCCTCCCCCATACTGTCCCGGGGGAATGGTGCCCTCAAAATCCGCATACGCCACCGGATGATCCTCCACGTGGACGGCTAGATGACGTTCGCCTTTTTCGTACGGCAGTCCCTTTGGCAGCGCCCAGGACTTCAAAGTGCCGTTCAATTCCAGACGGAAATCATAATGCAAGCGGCTCGCGTCGTGTTTTTGCACGACAAAGCCATGCGGCCGTCCCGAACCCCGCCGGGCCGGCGGCTCGGCGGTCTTTTGGAAGTTGCGTTTTTTGCGATATTCCTTGAGGGACATGCCGTGTCAGGCCGCCTTTCGCTGGCGTCGGCGTTTGGACGCCGGTTTGCGGCTCCGGGTCGACCGGGCGCCCTTGGTTTCCTGGAGGCTCTTTTTCAAAACCTCCGCCAGATCGATGATGTTGGACTTGGCCGGACGTTTGCGTCGCGACGGCGCCTTCCGGTCCCCGTGTTCGATCTTCTCCTCGATGATTTTTTCCAGGGCATCCTTGTAATCATCGCTGTAGTCCTCCGGCTTCCACGGCGAACTCATGCTTTCAATCAACTGCTCCGCCATCCGCATCTCCGCCTTGCCGATCCGGGGTTCCTTCGGTTCCTTGAATTCCCGGACGTCGATCAGTTCCCCGGGGAAGTGCATAAGCTCAAGAATGAGTCCGTCCTTCTGCGGTTTCACGGCGGCGAGGTGCTGGCGGGCGCGAATAACCACTTTGGCAATGGCGATCTTTTTCGTTTTGAGCAGGGAATCCCGCAGCAGCACGTATGCCTTGTCGCCTCCCTTCCCCACCTCGAGATAATACGGTTTGTAAAACAGGAGCGGATCCACCTCGGCGAGGGATACGAAATTGATCAGGTCGACGGTTTGCGTGGCCTCCACATCCACGCGCGCAAAATCCTCGTCCTTGAGAACCACATAGCGGTCCTTTTCGTATTCATAACCCTTCACAATCTGATCCCACGGCACCTCCTTGCCGTCGGTTTCTGCGACCCGTTTGTAGTTGATCGGACTGAGATCCGACTTGCGCAGCATGCGGAACTTCAGTTCCTCGCGGTGGGTCGCCGGGTAGAGGGAGACCGGAATCGTGACAAGCCCGAAGCTGATGGCGCCTTTCCAAAGTGTTCTCATAAAAGGGGGGAAGATTTCGCGTGGGAGCGGGATGATTGGGGTCCGGTTGCAGGAACAAAAGCTGGGCCGGCTTCAGAGGGCGCGCAGCCTCTCCCCAAACCTTTTGCCAAAAAACCTAGTCATCCTTTTCGTCTTTTCGGATGGTGCCGTCGGGCAGAACGGTCAGTTCCTTTTGCCGGTCCGCGACGCGAATTTTCACCTCGTAATGCCGGACTCCGCCGTCCGCGTTGAGGTTTTTTTCCGCGGAGAGCAGGATGGCCCCGGGGTGGGCTTTTTCAATGGAGGCGCTCACCGCCGCCGGAAGTTCGGTCACAGCGATATCCACATCCCTGGCGAAAGCCGCCATGGTGAGCCCGATGACACAGAAAGCAGTCGGGAGGGGTTTCATACCTTTGAAATCGGGGGCTGGGGCTCCGTCGGATGGGTCAAATCCTTACATGCCCGTTTCGACCAGCGGGGACGACGCGTAGTGAAGGAGGAGATCCGCCGGATCCCGGAAAACGGCGACGCAGCCGGCCTTTTCCAGCTCCGTCTGTCCGAATCCCCCGCAGAGCAAGCCGATCGTGCGGATTCCCGCCCGGCGCCCGGCGATGGCATCCCAGGGGGAATCTCCCACAATGATCGCCTCGGAGGGCGGAATGTCCCCGAGTTTGCCCAGCGCGGCTTGGAAGATGTCCGGGCAGGGCTTGGAAGCTTCGACATCCTCCTTGGAGGTTTCGTCCTCAATCAGGTCCCCGATTGCCGTCTTTCGTTTGTAGGCGTCCAGTTCCACCCCCACCGCGGAAGAGGCCAGAACCACCTTTTTTCCGTCGGTGATCAGCCGCAGGAAAAGCTCCCGCACCATGGGGAAGGCCGTGACCCCGGGAAGGTAGCGCGTTTGAAAATGACGCAGGCGGGCCTTTTCGATGGCTTCGCCATCCCGGTGGATTTGCTGCGGGGTGAGAAATTCCTTCATCAGCTGATCACCACCCTTTCCGATCTGCTGCCGGACGGCGGCAAAATCGCACCCGTATCCGAACTCCGCGAGCGTTTCCACCCAGGCTTGGGCATGGCGGTCCACGGAATCCACCAGGGTGCCATCGACATCAAAAATCACCGCACGGAGCATACCGGCATATCGCAGGGAAGCGTCCATCCGGCCGTCCGTAGGAAATGACAAGACAGGGAATCCCCTTTGACGAACGCCTCGCCCGCGGGCCGTCTTCGGGTCACCGACAGAAATTTCCTACGATGACTTTTTCAGGCGACGGAGAATTTTTCCGGCGATCAGGCGGACGGCCTCCCGGACCTCGTCAACCTGCAGCACAAAACACGCCGCGACATAAACCAGCCCGGCCGCTCCGATGAGGACAAACAGGGCGACGGCTTTGATCCAGAGGCTTTCCGAAAACAACCACTTTGATCCAAAGGCCATTCCCGCCCAGCAGGTGGCGCCGAGCGCGGCGGCGGCGACTCCGCACCGGAGGAACGTGGCGAAAAGGCGTCCGGTGTCCAGGGTGCCCGCCGGGCGCAGCATGAGGACATACAGGACCGCAAAATTCAGCGTCGCGGAAATGGCGGTCGAGAGGGCCAGTCCGCGATGCCCGAGCCCGAAATGAAAGATGAACAGCCAGTTCAGGACGACGTTGAGCGCAATGGCCCCGAAACTCACAAACATGGGGGTCCATTTGTGGTCGATGGCATAAAACGCCGGCGACAGCACCTTGATGCACGAATAGGCCACGAGGCCCATCGCATAAAACTGCAGGGCGAGCGCGCTGTTCCAGGCGTCGGAGGCGTGGAAATTGCCGTGCTCGTAAATGAGGCTGATGATGGGATGCCCCAGGAAATAGAGCCCGACGGCGGAGGGGATGGTGAAAAACACCGCCAGGCGCAACGCCCGGCCGAGGGTGGGTCCGAAGGCCTGGCGGTCCCTGCTCACCGCAATGCGCGACACGACCGGGAGGGTGATGGTGGCCACGGCCACTCCGAAGATGCCCAGCGGAAGCTGCATGAGCCGGAAGGCGTTGTTCAGCCAGGCCGGCGCGGCCATGCCGACCTGCATGGCAAAGCTTGTATTGACCAGCACATTCACCTGGACCGCACTGGCGGCGATCACCGACGGCACCATGAGCTCGAGGATTTTTCTCACCCCGGAATCGCGCCAGCGGAAATCCGGCCGGAACGAAAAGCCCACCTTCCGCAGCGAGGGCAATTGGACGGCAAACTGGAGCAGTCCGCCGAGGAGCGTGCCCACGGCCAGTCCCATCAGGGCGCGCTGACCGAAGGGCAGGCCCGGCAAGGGGGCGTCACTGCCGCGCAGCCGGATGATGGTTTCGACAAAGTCGGGTTCCAGCCACCAGGCGAGCAACACGCCGCCGAGGATCGACCCGATGTTGAAAAAACTCGAAGCCATGGCCGGCACGCCGAAGACATTCCGGGCATTGAGCATGCCCATGACGAGCGCGGCCAGGGAAACAAGCAGGATGAAGGGAAACATCACCTGCGTGAGCCGGACCACGAGGCCCTTCCACGCAAGCACCGACGGCGGGGCGCCCCACGAAATCAGGTCGAAGAGCGGATCGGCCAGCAGGATGCCGAGCAGCGTCACGCCGCTCATGAAGATCACCGCCAGCGTGAACATCTTCGAAGCCAGCGCCCAGGCCGATTCGGCGCCCTCCGTTTCCAGCTTGCGGCTGAACACCGTGATGAAAGCGGTGGAAAGGGCGCCTTCGGCAAACAGATCGCGGAGCAGGTTCGGAATGCGGAACGCCACGATGAAGGCCCCCAGCCGCTCGCTGCCAAACAGCGCGCTGAACAACACCTCGCGGATCAGGCCAAGGACACGCGAGCACATCACCGCCAGGGCGACAATGCCGCTTGCCTTCGTATTCAGCTTGTTGCTCACGCGCGGGAGACTTGCGCAAAAGCCGCCCGCGCGACAATGGGAAAGGCGGGCCGGGGTCAGATTTTTCCCGGGCAGCCCGACCGCATCCTGTGCCCCGTCGGCACCAGTTTCATGAGAGACCCGTGAAAGACCCGTCCGTTCAGGCGTATCCGCGCTTCACCTCCTCGGCCAGAATGGCAATGCCCTCCCGGACGGCCTTTTCGTCCATGGCAAAACTCAGCCGGATGCATTCGTGGCCATGACGCCAGTCGTCGGGGGCGCCGACGCCGAAATAATGACCCGGCACGATCAGCACGCCGCGCTCCTTGAGACGGTCGTACAGCGTCTCGGCGGAAATTTTCATGCCGCGAAACCACAGCCAGAGGAACAGGGCGCCTTCGCTGACGTGAACGTGGTAGTCGAGGCTGTCATCGAAAAATTCCGCAATCCACTCCTGGGCCAGCCGGGATTTGCGTTCGTAATAGGGCCGCACCACCTCGCGCGAGAGGCGCAGGATTTCCCCGGATTCGACCAGCGGCAGGACCATGGTCTGTCCGATGGGACAGTTGGCAAGCCCGACGATGGCGGTCATGGACGCCACGGCGCGGATGATTTCCGGACGGGCCACCACGATGCCGGTGCGGGTGTTGGGCAGGCCGAATTTGGACAGGCTGAGCGTGAGGATGATGTTTTCGTTCCAGATCGGATCGGCGTCGCGGAACAGGATGCCGGGAAACGGCACCCCGTAGGCATTGTCGATGATGAGCGGCACGCCGGCGGCTCGGGCCAGGCCGTCGAGGCGGTGAATTTCCCCGTTGGTCAGCACGTTGCCCGAAGGGTTCGTCGGACGGGAAACACAAAGCGCCGCGATGTCATCTGTGACCTGCAGGCGGTCGAAATCGACGTGGTATTTGAACCGGTGGTTCGGCAGGATTTCGATGTGTGGTTCGACGGCACGCATCATGCCGGGGGCCAGTCCCTGGTTGGCGTATCCGATGTATTCCGGGACGAGCGGAAAGAGGATGCTCTTGCGGCGTCCGTCGGAAAACTCCCCGGCGAGCAGGTTGAAAAGGAGGAAAAAGGCGGTCTGCCCGCCGGCGGTGATGGCGAGGTTTTCCGGACCGATGTCCCACCCGAACTCCCGCCGCAGGAGGCCGGCCAGGGCGCGAAGGAAGGACGGATTGCCGATCGGCGGATCGTAATTCGTCATCATGTGATCGAAGAGCGGCGGGTCCGCAAGGATTTCCGTCATGCGCCTCCGCCACAACTCCAGCATCTCCGGGATGTGGGCGGGATTGCCGCCGCCGAGCATGCGCACCGGGCCATGGGCGCCCGCCATGGCGCGCCCCAGGTCGTCCATCAATTCCTCAATGCCACTGCCGCTGGCGATGCGTTCGCCAAAAAGGGATTTTTCCAACACAGGGTCAATCAAGCACAGCCCGGCAGGGCGGGCACGGAGAAAAATCGGCCGGAAAACGGCGCAAAAATTCGCAGTTTTCCTCTACCCCGCCACGCAATTTGTGGAATGATAGGAGGTTCATGGCTTTTTCATCCGACATCACCCCGGCGCTGCGGGACAAATCCCCGCTCCTGCGCGGATTTGAGCGTCTGCTCGATCCGCTGGACGACGCCGGACTGGCCCGACTGGCCCGCGAGTCGGCCACGCTGACCCGCCGGTATTTCGGGCGCACGATGCGGCTTTTTGCCCCGCTGTATCTTTCCAACGAATGCATCAACTCCTGCGCCTACTGCGGATTTTCCCGGGAGAACGCCATCCTGCGTGTCACGCTCGAGATCGAGGAGGTCGCCCGCGAGGCGGAATTCCTCGCCTCCCAGGGTTTCCGCAACATCCTGCTG
>Ga0065721_10049647_pt1 | contig 29694 bp, 23 predicted proteins | sample Mesricmetagenome_FD_59108 | JGI IMG/M metagenome (GOLD analysis project Ga0065721, IMG submission 59108) | Mesophilic microbial community from rice straw/compost enrichment Sample: eDNA_1 v2 (version 2) | ecosystem: Engineered > Solid waste > Grass > Composting > Bioreactor | place: USA: Davis...
GTCGCCAGCCGCATCGCCTGGGCGGCGTAGAACTCCGGGTTCTGAAACGCCGCCAACCGCATCAGCCGCGCCACCAGCCCAGGCGGTAAGGCCTTGCGGGGGATGTAGAGTTGGTCCGCCATGACCAGGGTTAGGCTGCGCGGCAGCTCGCCGGATATTTCGGGCGGAGGCCGGCGCCGCGATGGGGGCGCCAGCCACGGCTCCTCGTTATCGTCGTCGACGGGGATCCTGACCCCCAAGATCCGGCCGGTGGCGCTCGCCGCGTCGACCAGCGACTCCAGGGCTTCTCGCTTGAGGCGCGGGATGCTGGCCAGATAGGCCCATTGGTCGGCATGGGGCGTCAGGTCATCGTCCAGGAAGACGCTGTTGCCAGCCTGGCGCGCCAAGCCTTGCAACGGCAGAGCGATGAGGTTCCCAAATCCCCCGGTCGGCACAGTGTCCTGGCTCGGAAACAGCCGATCGTAGGATGCAAAGCCGATGTCGGGCGCCCGGTCCAAAGTCTCGGTGATCAAGGCCGATCCGAGGCGCCGCGCGAGTGCGGCCGAAACCGGCTCTTGGAAGAAGATCCAAGCATGGGCGCCGTTTCCGGAACGAGATCGTTCGATCGCGACGGGCACGTCCCAGGCCCGGCAGGTCTGGGCGACGGCGGTGACATCGCGTCGCCATTCCGCCTCGTCGAAATCAACGGCCAGGAACCAACAGGTGTCGTCGGGCATAACCGGATAAACGCCGGCGACGAACGCCGCGCCGCTGGGGCCTCGCCCCCTCAAGTGGGCCGCGATCATCTGGTCGGTGACCGGCAGGAAGGCCTGGTTGGGGCAGGCTGAGCACTTGACCTGCGGCTTGCCGCAAAGGCCGCGTTTCCACTCATTGGCGCAGGCCGGCGCATAGCCGCTCTTGCCGGTCTTCGGATTTTCCCAACGCTGCGGGAAGACGTCGTCCCGCCCCCGGAACAGGCTCCGAAAGAGCCCGACCTTGGCGCGATTGTCGAAGGGCTGATCCGGCGGCGAGTGAGCGTTTGCAGCCTCTCGGCAACCGTCAGCGGCGATTTCAGCGATCTCGAGCTCAATCGCGGCCCGCTCTCGCTCCAATTGTCGAAGACGTTCCTGGAGACGCCGTAACTGTTCCTCTCGATCGGGCATGCGGATCAGCCTTCTGCAGCCGGAATCCGCCCGATCGTGGCCTTACTGACGCCCAGGACGCGAGCCAGGTGTCGTACGCTTTCACCCTTGGCGCGTTCAGCGGCGACGAACCGGCGCTGATCCGCCGAGAGCTTGGGACGTCGTCCGAGCTGCACTCCGCGGGCTTTGGCGCGAACGCGGCCTTCGCCGGTGCGGGCCCTGATCAGCTCGCGTTCAAACTCCGCCAAGCCGGCCAGCACCGTAAGCATCAGGCGGCCGTGCGGTGTCGTCGTGTCGGCCCAGACATCGCGCAGCGATCGGAACTGCGCTTCCTTCTCTGAGACAGCGGCGAGCACGTTGAGCAGATCCCTGGTCGAGCGGGCCAGCCGATCAAGTCGGGTGACGATCAACACATCCCCCTCCCCCAATACGGCGAGCGCCCGTTTGAGTTGGGGCCTCTCGGTTCGAGCTCCGCTGGCGGTTTCATTGAAAACCTTGGCGCAGCCGGCCTCGGTGAGTTCGGCGACTTGCGCCGTCACGCTCTGCCCGTCCGTCGAGACCCGCGCGTAGCCGTAAATCATGCAGGAGATTTGAGACTATAATATGGGACAGGCAAGCCATTGAATTCGCCGGCTTCCTAAGGTGTCTCAGAATTCAAGATTTTTGAAGCGCCAGGCGGGCCGGCGTCGCAATGCAGTCGGGCCAAGCCTCGACCCGCCACGCGGCGATCGCGCGCAGCCGATTGTCGAATTCACCGAACATGAAAGCGAACGGCCCGGGAAGGTCGGGATCATCCCAATCCATGAGTTGCGCCACCGCGTGGCTGCGCGCGCCCGGGCGGGCCAGCAGTGTCGCCAAGGCGGCGCAGACATTCAGGCGGTGGCGCGGAGGCAGATCCGCCAACAGCCCCGCCCATCGCCGACGGGTCTCCGGTTCGACCGATGCTGCGGGGCTGCCATTCGTTGAGACCTCATCGAACCGGTGCGCGAAAGGATACCCGCCCGCCGTGCGCCAGAGCACGACTTCGACCAGCGCGGCCGCGCTGGCCAGGAACGTGGCAGCGCTGGGGGGCAGCCACTCGGGTCCGGGCTGGCGACCGCTCAATACGCCCATCATCGTGTCCTCGAAGCCAAGCGTCGCGGGGTCTGGGCAACTGGTGAGCGCGGTCGCGCCGAGGACGATGTTTGTTCCCTCACGAACGAACCTCGCCCCGCCCGGCTGCAAAACCAGCGCGTAGCCATCGAGCCCGACCAAGCGGATCCGGTGCTCCGGACAGCTGACACGCCACACGTTGGCGCTCGCCGCCGAGACGAAGTGATCTCCGCCAGCGTCAGCCGCGGCGCGACAGCAGGCCGGACAGGCCGCGCCGCGGATCGCCCAGGGTTGGCTCAACGCCAGCGGCGCGGCAGCTGCGAGGCCGGGCGCAAAGCATGAGCCGAGCTCGCGCACGTCCAGGCGCGTGCGAGCCGACAGCCGCTTGAGCAGACCGTCGTCCAACGCGAGATCGACGACATCGTCGCTGCCCAGGTCCGCCCAGAGGTCGGCCGGCGTGACGAAGTTGTGGGCCGCCAATCGTGCGACCCACGACGACAGTCCCTCCCCCGCCAGCGGCCGAGGCGCGAACGGCAGCGGCAACATCTCAGCTTCCCGCCGTCCGCGCCCTGCGCCGCATTGCGGCGGCCGTTCGGACCTGTCGCGTGACATCCTCGAGACGGAGGGTCTGCGGAGTGATCTGCTCCTCGCCGGCATCAATCGCATGCACGGCGGCGGCGTTGAGCAGCCGGAAGGTCTTGCCGGGACTGCCGGCGGTCAGGTCATGGACGTTGTCGACGAGCAGCTGATCGACGGCTGAGGTCCGGCGAAGTGGATAGAAGGCGATCACCGAACGTACGATCGTCGCATAATCGGCGTCGTTGCTCAGCCGCGTGAGCTGAAAGGGCTGTACGCGGCCTTCCACCTGGGGATCGGACGTGAGCGCGTGGAGCGCTTCCATCGTGCCGAAGCAGGCGAGTGAAAGCTGCAGCTGGTTGGAGAGCCGACGAAGCGCGGCGAGCGTCTTGCGTTGCGCCGCCCCGCTGCCGATGACCAGGTTGTTGGTTTCATCGATGATCAGCAGGCGAGCGTCGAGGCGTCCGAGCTGCAGGTGGACGATGCGCTCCAGATCGATGAGCCGGCCGCCGCCCACCGGCGCGCCGATCGCCTGCAGGATGGAGGCGTAGAGCCGCGCCTCATCCGCCTCCGGCGGCGCCTCGATCGCGACGACCTCGCTCGTGGTCTGGCCGGTCGCCGGATCAAAGACCGACGCGTGGCCACGCATGAATTTCTTCAGGATCGTGGTCTTACCGACGTCCGGTTCGCCGACCACTAAGAGCGACGGCATGCGTGTGCGTCGCGCGCCGCGCAGCAGCTCGGTCATCCGGGTCAGCGCAGCTTCACCCTGCGAGTAGTGCACCCAACGATCGGCCAGGATCCGGGCGACCCGCGTCTCGTTGTCGAGATCGGCCTCGGAGCTCACCACGGTTCGATGTCCCCCACGCGGCAGCTGGTCGGCGACGCCGGCGATGCCGGCTCAGGTTCGGGGTGCAGCGGCCCACCGTGCATCTTCGCCGTCGCATAGCCGCGGTCGCGGCGCTCGGCGTCGCGGCGCTGACGCCGGGTCTCACGCTTCGCGTTGGCGACGAGTTCGGCATTGCGCTGACGCGCCTCGAACAGGGCGTCCTCGTTGACATGGGCCGCACCCTCCGCGGCGAGGCGCCGTCGGGCCGCCCGCAGCTCCCATAGGCTCATCGGCGGCCGGGCGAGGTTTCTGTAGCGAAGGGACTGAACGCCCTGAGCCGTGCGCACAAAGATCCGAGACAGGTCGCGCGGATCGTAGCGGATCGCCAGCCTGCGATCGCCGAGGTCGAACAGCGGCTCCAGGAACGGCTCATAATAATATATGCGGTGGAAGACGACGCCCTGGCGCGTGATGGCGCGGATCGTCCCCGGTAGGACGCCCGTGGCGCAGGTTCGCTGCAGGCGAAGGCCCTTGATAACAGGCCCGACCACCAGCCTCCGCCATGGGTGCGAGCAGCCCTCAAGCCCGCCAACGACGAACCGGTGCAGTATCGGCGCGTCGCGCTCGGCTGCGGCGGAGAGGTGCTCTCGAAGGCCGAGAACTGGTACCTGCCGGCGCGGCTGACGCCCGCCATGAACCGGGAGCTGGTCACGCAGCAGACGCCGTTCGGGCGGGTCGTCGAGGGCCTGGGCTTTCGCCGTAGGACGCTGAGCGTTCAGTACGGCGACGGCAGCGGCGTACTACGCCACCGCGCCCTCCTGATCGCGCGCGACGGCAGCCCGTTCAGCGTCGTCTCCGAGGCCTAAGCGCCCGCCGCGCTTCAGAGCCCGCACACACCAAAGACGGGCAGGTACTAGGCGGGACGGGGTGCTCAGACCTTCATCCGAACACGGCCGACAGCGCCAATCCGGCCCAGCCGTAACCAAGCCCCCGCGAAACTGGAATGACCGGCGTCCGGCCTGCGTGTTCGGCGACCAGGGCCACCGTCTGGATGAAGTCTGGCGCATGCGGATCCGCGGACTCGCTGATCAGGACAGCTCCCGGGGAGACGCCGCGCACATGCATCACCTCGAGCGCCGTCAGCGTGTGGCTTACGGATCCGAGATAGCTTCCGCCCACGAGCACGCTCCAGCAGGCGAGCGCTTCGAGCAGATCGAGGGAGGTGGCGCCGTCGGTGATCGGCGACATCAGCCCGCCCACCCCTTTCGACGAGAGTGAAATCGGCGGGGGTGGTCTCGATCCGTCCTCGGCAAAACTCCACCACCTCCGCCAGCGCCAGGGGACGCCCCTCCATGGCCGCCGCCATGGGCGGCGCGACGGGCGCGGAGAAGCGCCACGGCGATAGCGCCTCCAGCGCAGGCTCCTGCAGCGGCAGCCCCAGGGCCTCGAGCAAGCGCCCGGGGTCGCTCTCCGCCAGACGATCCGGCTCGTACCCGCTCACCACCGGCTTGAGGGCGTCCACGGTCCAGCCTTCCTGCAGGGCCGTCCGGATCAGCGCGCAGCCACATGGGTCTTGCCGATCTCGGTGTGCGCGCCGGCCACGAAGAGGACGCGCCGCGTCATGCCGCCAGCCATGGGCGACCGCTTCGGCGAGAGCGTCGACGTGCTCGTCGGTGTGCAAGGCGCTGAAGGCGCAGCGCAGCCGCGCTGTCCCTGGCGGTACCGTCGGCGGCCGAATGGCCACCGCCAGAAGGCCCTGAGCTTCCAGGTCGGCGGCCGCGGCGAGCGCCCTCTCCGCCTCGCCCAGGACAATAGGCACAACGGCGCTCTGCGCCTCCGGCAGCCCCAGCGCCTGAGTGAACCGGCGCGCGCGGTCGAGCGGCGCCGCCACCCGCTCCGGCTCGCTCGACATGATCTCCAGCGCTGCGAGCGCCGCGGCCGCGTTCGCGGGCGGCAGCCCCGTCGTGTAGACAAGCGTCCGGGCCCGGGTCTTCACCAGGTCGATCACCGCCCGGGAGGCGCAGAGGTAGGCGCCGTAACCCCCAGCCGCCTTCGACAGCGTGCCCATCGCAAGGTCCACATGGGCCCGCGCGAACAGCGCGGCGGCGCCTCTTCCCTCGCCCACCACGCCCAACCCGTGAGCGTCGTCCACGAGCAGCCATGCGTCATGGGCCCGGCAGATGCGGCTGATCTCGCCAAGCGGGGCCACGTCGCCATCCATGGAGAAGACACCGTCGGTGGCCACCAGGACGCGTTCCGCCCGACTCCGTAACGACCCGAGCTTCTCTTCCACGTCATGCGCATCGTTGTGACGGAAGGCGACGACAACGGCCCCGGAAAGCTTGGCGCCGGCCCAGATGCAGGCGTGGGCGAGCTCATCAACCAGGACCAGAGCCTTCGGCCCCACAAAGGTGGGCAGGATGCCGGCGTTGGCGAGGTAGCCTGACCCGAAAACGCAGGCGGCCTCGTATCCCTTCAGGCTCGCCAGCCGCTCCTCCAGCTCAGCGAAAAGCGGATGGTCGCCCGTCACCAGCCGCGATGCGCCTGCGCCGACCCCATATTCATCGATGGCGGCCTTTGCGGCCGCCTCCACGGCCGGATGGCGGCTCAGGCCCAGGTGATCGTTGCACGAGAAGGAGAGCAGCCGCCGGCCGCCCCGCTGCACCCACACTCCGTCAAGCCGCCGGGTGGGCTTCAGGCACGACGCAGGCTCCGCGCATCCAGGCCGCTCAGCTTGCCAACGGCGAACGCAGACAGGGAATCCATCGCCCGCTGGTCTAGCTAGCTTCCCTTACGTAAACCAGCATTCCGTAACGGCAACCTGAGTCGAGGCAATGATTCCTACGCCAGAGTGGTTCACAAGCGGGGCCCCACACGTGTGGCGGCCCTATTGCCAGATGAAGACCGCTCCGCCGCCGCTCCCAGTGGCCCGCGCCGAAGACAGCCGCATCATCCTGCAGGACGGCCGCGAGCTGGTGGATGGCGTCGCCTCCTGGTGGACCGCCTGCCATGGCTACAACCACCCCCACATCCGGACGGCGGTGGAAGACCAGCTCGCCCGCGTCCCGCATGTGATGTTCGGGGGCCTCGCCCACGAGCCCGCCTACCGCCTCGCCGAGAGGCTCGCGAAGCTGCTCCCCGGCGACCTCAACCATGTCTTCTTCGCCGAGTCTGGCTCGGTCGCCGTCGAGATCGCCATGAAGATGGCGCTGCAGTACTGGATCAACCGCGGCGTCCGCCGCCGCACCCGCTTTGTGGCCTTCCGCGGCGGCTACCATGGCGACACTCTGGCCACGATGACGGTCTGCGACCCCGAAGAGGGGATGCACAGCCTGTTCAGGGGGGTGATGCCGTCCCAGTACATCGCCGACCTGCCGGTCGACCACGAGACGGAGCACGCCCTCGAGCTCCTCCTGGGAACCCAGAAGCACAGGATCGCCGCCATCCTCGTGGAGCCCCGCATCCAGGGGGCGGGCGGCATGCTGTTCCACGACGACGAGGTCCTACGCCGGCTGCGTCGTCTGGCGGACGCCCACGATGTGCTCCTCATCTTCGACGAAATCTTCGTGGGCTTCGGGCGCACCGGCGACCTCTTCGCGTGCCAGGGCGCAGGCGTCACGCCCGACATCATCGCGCTATCCAAGGCGCTCACCGGAGGGACGCTGCCCCTCTCCGCCGCCGTCGCCAGCCGGCGCGTGTTCGACGCCTTCTGGTCAGACGATGCCGGCGCCGCCCTGATGCACGGGCCCACCTATATGGCCAACCCACTGGCCTGCGCCGCCGCCAACGCCTCTCTGGACCTCTTTGAGGCTGGCGCGTGGGAGCGCGCCTTACCGAGGATCACCGCAAGGCTGAAGGACGGGCTGGAGCCCTGCCGCTGGGCTCGCGGGGTCGTCGACGTACGTGTCCGCGGCGCCGTGGGTGTGGTCGAGTTCAGCCGACCAGTCCCGGTTGGCAAACTCTGTCAGCGGCTCGTCGATCGAGGGGTGTGGGTCCGCCCCATGGGAAAGGTTGTGTACCTGACCCCGCCGCTCACCATCACCGACGCCGATCTCGCCAGGCTTACGGGCGCGGTCCGAGCGGTGCTGCGGGCTTAGCGAGGGTTCGCGAGGACATTGCTTGTCCAGCTTTGGCATCTCGCGCCCCATTCCGGGGCATGATCATATTGTCACGTCAGAGAACACCGTTAGAGAACGCCGGCCGGTTCGTGCGGAGCCGGAGCGGTAAGCGGGCAGAGCCGCCGAAAGATCGCCCGCAGCCGGCTACGCTTCACAGCGGGAGCCGGCCGCCCTCGTGCAGCGTCATGCCGGCTTCTACCCGCGGTTCGCGACTGCGTTTCCTCCCAACCCGACGGCCAGTCGCGGACCGCACCTCCTTCCATTGGTGGCGCTCACCTCCCAAGACTGTGGTGCGCGGCTCCTGACGAAGGTTGGAGAGGCGGACCGTCCGCTGCGGCGGCTGCCAGAGCCGCTCAGGGGTCCGCTTGTGCGGCGGCCGTGCGCCGCGGACGTCCGTGACGGCATGCTGGCGTCGGCGCGCTCGGTTTGGGTCGACCGACCAAAGCTAAGCCAAGCTAAGCCATCTCAAACCAGATAGAGCCGCTACCGTTCGGGATCATAAGATTCCCGTTCGGGAGCGAAATTTACCCTTCTGACACCGCTCACGCCCAATGCGTTCGGGATCACGTTCGCCCATGTATGCCCCCGAACGGTAGCAGGAATACGAGACGGCCAGCCCCCCGGAAAACCCCAAGGCCACCCGCCTAGCCGAGGCGTTGCGGCAGGCGTGGACCGAGCCGGGTCAAAAGCTGCGCCTCCGCGTCGCCAAGGCCGCCCCGACCGCTGCAGGCGCCGGGCGGACCAGCGTCGCTACCCCCTCAAAGGAGCCCAAGGCGGCGCAGCGCCCGATCCGGTTCCCCAATTCCGCCAGCGCTCTACGGCAGCACGTGGCCTCGGTAGAGGCCAAGGCGTCTGTCGCCCGGGTCCGCACCCGACCGGCCGCCATCGTCGTCGACGAACTCCGGGTCGCAGACGGGAACCACAACCTCTCTCGGCTTCGAGGCCTGCTGTCGAGAACCGACCCTGCTCCGCCAGGCGCGAGCGAGACGCGTCGGCCGCTCACGTTCGCCGGCGGGGAAGGATCGGAGCCCCTGCAAACCGTCGCCGACCTTGGCCGCAAGGTGCGGGCGGGCCGGCTCCAGGAGCAGCTGACCCAGGAACAACTAGCCGAGCGGGCCGGCGTGGGACGGCGGTTCGTCTCCGAGCTGGAGCTCGGCAAACCCACCCTCGAGATCGGGCGGGTGCTGCGGGTCTGCCATGCCCTGGACATCGCACTGGTCGTGACCGCGCCTCCCCATGGCTGAAGAGGTCCTGGCCGTCTGGATGGACGGGCGCCAAAGTCCGGCCGGCTACCTTGGGCGCAGCGAAGGCGGAGCGACCGCCTTCTTCTACGATCCCGACTACATCGAAGCCGGCGGGCTGCCGCTCTCCCTGTCCCTCCCCCTGCAGGAACCGCACTTCGGGGACGTGGAGACGCGAGCCTTCTTCGCTAACCTGCTGCCCGAGAACACGCAGCTTCAGAGCGTCATGGAACGGGAGGGCCTGGACCGTGACGACGTGGTGGGCCTGCTCGGCCACCTGGGCGCAGACTGCGCAGGCGCGGTGTCCTACCTCCCCGTAGGCGACCCGCCCGTCAAAACCCCGGGCGTCCTCGCCACCGACTACGAGATCCTCGACGACAGGGCTCTGGTCCGCATCGTCCGCAGCCTCGCCGACGCGCGCCGCCTTCCCGCCGAGGTGGACGATCCCTCCCCCGTGGCCGGCGTGCAGAGCAAGATCGCGCTCTGCCACATGCCGGATGGTCGCTTCGCCCTGCCGGCGGCGGGCACTAAGGCGCCGACCACCCACATCCTGAAGGTCCCCGAACGTCGGCAGGGGCGGGAGGCGCGGCTCGAGGAAGCCGCCGCCCTCCTTGCGGCCGCCTGCGGCCTGGACGTATCCGTCCCCCAGGCGATCAAGGTCGAGGACATCGACGCCCTACTGATCACGCGTTTTGACCGGCGCGTAGAGGACGGGGTGGTCTACAGGGTGCACCAGGAGGACTTCGCCCAGGCCCTCGGCTTTGCCTCCGAGCTGAAGTACCAGCGCCGCGGACGCCCGGGCCGCTGGTTCGACGTCCCAACCATCCTGTCGGTGCTGGACCGCACCGTCGACCCAGAGGCCGCCCGCCTGTCGTTCCTGCTGACGATCCTGCTCAATCTTTGCCTCGGCAATACCGACAACCACGCAAAGAACCACGCGCTGATCTATGATGTCGGGCCTGTCCCTCGGCTCGCGCCCCCCTACGACCTGCTGCCGATCCGGATAGACAGGCGCTACAACCACGACCTTGCGTTCAACATCGGCGCGGCGGACCGCTACAGCCTTATGCAGACAGAGGCCACTTCATTGCAGATTGCCTGCTAGCGGAAGTCCCAAGCGACAGCGGCGGACATTGCCTCGCAACTGCGAGCTTTGTGGCACGGGAGCGCGGGACCACTACAGCCTTATGCAGACACCCGTCCCAGGCATGAAGATTGCCTGCTAGTGCTCCGCGATCCTGGGTGAGCTAAGCGGCGGGAGTGGACACTCAGGTCTGACCCACAAGCGGACTTCCGTCGCGGCGTCGAGGTCCATGCTGCGTTCCTGGCGCAGGCCAACCTAAAGCGCGCCTCCGGCGCCCGAGGGGTCCGCGCCACTATGGAAAATCCCGGCGTCCGTCTGCTCGATCAGATTGACGATCCCGAGATGGCGCCTGAGATCGTAGTCAGTGAGGTCCATGACGAAGCCGCGGCTCACGAGGTGGCTCCGAACCGAGTTCGGCATGTCATGGTGCACGCGCACTTTGCCGTCCTTGGGGAACAGGCGCGGCGAGGTCATCAGATCGGCCATGTCGCCCGTCGCGCCAAGTCCGAGCTTGAGGAAGATCAGATAGGTCAGCGCGCCAAAAATACGCTCGCTTCCCGCCGCCCCGCATGCCAGCCACGGCCGGCCGTTCCGCTCAATGATAAGGGGGGACATCTCGGTCACGTCGAGAGTCTGACCGGCAAACAGGCGGCCGGACTTCATGGCGTAGCTGTAGGCGAGCCCTGCGCCAAACCAGCCCTGCTTAGAGCCGAACCACGGTCCCATAGAGGTGGTAAACGAGAGCACGTCGTCGCCCGCGGCAACTGCGAACGCGTTGGTGTTGGTGTCGTCAGTGTGGCTTCCCTCGCCGGGGAAGTAGGTCTTGTCGAGCGCAGCCCAGAGTTCCGCGCGAGACGCGCCCAGAAGCTCGCGCACACGTCCCGCGATCAGGCGACCTTCACCTTCGATGTCGATGTCGACTGAAGGGTTGGACGCCTTCGGCGTGAGCGACCCGACGTTGAACGGGATGCGGTCGAGGACGAGGATCGTGGCCAGAAGATAGGCCTCGATGGAAATCTCCAACGAGGTCAATGCGCCGGCGGCCTTTAGTTCGGCGATGACCGCAGCGGCGAGCAGCGTCCAAGCCCCCCAGGTTTCCTGGTTGCCCGTCGCGAGCAGACGGTAGGCGCGGCCGTCCGGACCTCTCAGCGTCAGGGCGCGAGGCCGTGATCGGTGGGGCGTGTTCGTCAGGAGCTCGTCTTTTGCCCAGGGTCCTGGTCGGCGGCGATAGAGCTCAGCCCAGAAGTTCGCAGCTGTGTCCGTCCTGCCGAGGACGTCCATCAGCTCGGCGAGGCCCGGATTACGCACATGGACGCGGGCCTTGTTGCTGCCGTCGAGATAAATCTCACGCAGTTCGCCTTGCAGATCGTCCGCCGAACTCTCGATGGCTACGCTCAGAGCCTCGGTCGGCCGATACCCGTTCAGGGCGATGCGGCGCGCCGGCGCCAGGATCGCGGCGGCGGGAAGCTGCAACTGACCCGCTTCGCGCAGTGCGTACCAGGCCGCGATGTTCCCAGGGATGGGGATCGTCGAGCCTGGCAACGCTCGGATCTTCGTAGCGGCATGGAGGCAGCCGTACTCGGCGCCCGTCCGGTAGAGTCCTTGCATGCGGCCGAAGGGGCTGCAGTTCGCCGGGTCCACGACCCAGGCCGTGGACAGCGCGGCCAGGTACATGTCGAAGACGCCGCCGCCCTGCAGCCGCACGGTCCGGGCCGCCTCGGTTGCTGCAGGATGATTGGTCGACGCCGCGAACCCGCGGTTGACGTGCGCTTGTCCAGGCCGTGGGCGCTTCACCGGAAGTCGCCCGGCGCGAACCTCCGCCGCCGCGGCGCCGCTCAGACACGTCCACGCAGCTCCCGCCGCCATGACGTGACGCCTTGAGACCTTCATCCGAAACCCTCCACCAAGATGGCGCGCCGCGCCGAACGACAGGCAGTCGGCTTATCGCCCGACTGGATCCTAGAGCTCGCCGCGGACGAGCGGCCACCCCGCAAGGGTCGCCGTCGCCCGGCCATCGCGCAGGGCGAAGCGTCCGTTCACCAGGCATCGACGCCGTCCGCGCGGATCTCTGTCCCCTGCCCGTCCGCGCGCCCTATGAGGCGATGATCGCCGAAGCCGCCGCGATCGGTGGGCGCATCATACTTGCCGCGACCTTCGCGCCGACGCTCGACGCGATGCCCGCCGAATTCCCAGCGAATGTCGAGATCGAGCCCCTGTATGTAGCCGGGGCCCTCGAGGCGCTGAACGCTGGCGATGTCCACGCCCACGACCGGTTGGTGGCCGAAGCGCTCAAGGCTCGGCCGTGCGACGCCATCGCGCTCGCGCAGTACAGTCTGGCAAGAGCCGCGCCCGCGGTCTCCGCCGTAGTCGACGCGCCCGTCCTGACAACCCCGCACGCCGCGGTGCGCGAACTGCGCCGGGCCCTGCGCGCCCAGCCCTGACGCGGCGCCCGCGGCCGCGACCGGGCGCTGCCGGCCGTTCCGGCCAACCCGGTCACCTCGAAGGCTGCTACGGGCAGTCATGCGTCGGCGATCCCCTTTCATAGGCCGCAGGCGGCCACCCCGACGGGGCACGCACGCCGGGCAACTGATCAGACTTCGTCTTGCCAGGGTGGCGGCGTCGGCTACTCCGTCGACGCCGCCACGTTACTTCGGCGCTCTCCGCGACCGGCGCCTACAGGGACTTCTTCAGTTCGACGTAGATCACCCGGCCCTCGAGGCTATGCAGCGACCCGAAGTAACCCGGCGACTCGTCGGCGAGAGGCGGCAACTTGTTGAAGAGGTTGGTCGCCCCGATCGCGATGGTGGTCTCGCCCATCATGCCGTCTTGTTCGAAGGTGTAGGCGGCGCGGGCCGAGACGGTCGTCCAGCTTCCCACCCGCCAGAAGGCCGCCGTGGTGTCGTTCCTGGCGCTGGTATCGAACACCGGCCCGACGTAGCGGACGTTGAAGCCGGCCGACCACGGCCCGTAGTCCCAGGTGCCGGACGTGGTCCAGCGCCATTTCGGGTTGCCGTTCAACTCAACGAGGTTCTCGTTCACCGCGGCAAACTGCGTCTTGAGGAACGGATCCTCGAGGAGCGGCCGCAGGCTCGGCCGCTCTTGTCGGCGAGACAGTGTCTGGCTCGCGTTCACGCGCAGGCCGAACACGCCGAAGTCCGTTTCGGGCGAGCGGTAGACCACCTCGTAGTCGATGCCCTCCACCTCACGCGGGTCGAGGTTGATGTAGGAGTCGACCACGTAGAGCACTTCGCCGGCCACCGCGCGCTGGTCGTTCGGGTGGGTGGCGTTCCAGGCGTTGAACGCCTGGATGTCGAGCGCCGTCGGCGCCGCCCGGACCACCAGCGGGTTCGAGCCCCCGCTCTTGCGCATGAGGTAGTCGAGGGCGAGCTGCGATTGCACGCCGAAGGTGCCGATCAGCCCGGTCTGTTCGAAGCGCCACCAGTCGATGCTCGCCGAGAAGCCGCGCAGGAACCCGTCGGTCGGTTCGAAGACGACGCCGGCGCTGTAGGTCTTCGATTTCTCCGGCTTCAAGTCCGGATTGCCCAGGCGCAGAGACGGCCGGTAAGTGTCGCCGATATCAGCGAGCGTGGCGGTCACGCTGGAGCGCCAGTAGTCGACGTCGCCCTGGACGCGCCGGGTGATGGTGCCCTGATTGATCTGGGCCAGGTTCGGGGCCCGGAAGCCTTCGCCATAAGAGGCGCGCACCGACAGAGGCGCGACCGGAGACCAGAACAGACCAACCTTGGGCGTGAACGCCCCGCCGAAATCCGACCCGTTCTCGTAACGTGCCGCCAGCTGAACATCGAGCCGATGGACCAGAGGCATCCGGTTGCCCTCGCCCACAAGCGGGAGGACGAGTTCGCCGTACGTCGAGAACACGTGACGCGACCCCGAGAAATCGGCGGTGGCGCTGACGCCCACCATGTCGCTCTCGTCCGGGACCAGGCCTTCCTTGAAGGTGATCGTACCGTCGAGGCGCGGGTCGCTGTCATCGCGCAGGTACTCGCGCCGCCATTCAAGGCCAAAAGCCGCGCCCACGTCGCCGCCAGGAAGCTTGAACAGGGAGTCCTTGTTCAGGCGAAGGTCCCAGGATGTCAGCGACGAGACGCCATAGCGGACGCCGGAGATGCGGACGGCGTCGAGCACGGCCTGCGAATTGGCGTTGGGGCCACCGAAGGGATTGAAGGCCTGCGGCGTGGACAAGGCCATCTGCCGCTGCAGAAGGTTCTTCGACATGCGGTTGAACTCTTCGTCGCGCGCAGTCGCCCGTGTGTAGAGGCCAGCCGATTCCCAATCCCAGCCGTAGACCTCGCCGCGAAAACCACCGAGGACCCGGTAGCTTTCCTGTTCGACGTGGATGATCCGCGGGCCATGCTCCAGGGGCCGGTAACCGTCGATCACCAGGTCGAGGCCGGCCGCGGGCGCGTCGATCCCCGGCAGGCGGTTGGGGCTGCCGACCGGACCGAACGGATTGTAGTAGTTCGAGGCGGGCACGACGATGTAGGCCAGCGAAGCGTCGAACGGCCCGGCCGCGCGCTGCGTCTTCGATGTTGAACTGTAGTACGAGACGTCGCCGAAGGCGTTCAGGCCGCTGTCGAAATCGTGGGTCAGTTTCACCGCCGCGTTCCAGCGCTCGACGGCTGGGGTGATCGCCTCCTCTACGTTGAAGTCGTAGCGCATGTCGCGCGGGATGGCCCCCGAGACGACCCTCGTCCCGCCCCCAGTGGCCGGCTCCATATGCAGGACGCCGGCGGCTGTCGTGAGGTTGGTCGTGCCCTGGCGTACGCGCACCGGCGTGAAGACGCCGTTGGCGCCGAGCCTGCCCGACGTGAACGCGCCGTACGGGCCAATGGCGGAGCGGTTGTCGAACTGAGTGTCACCCGCCCAGTCGGCCGGCAGGAAGGGCCGCTTGTCGAGCTTGGCGTATTCGTCGGGAAACTCGGACAGGAACACCTTTGAACGGTCGAAATAGGTCGCCGCCACGGTGACCTGGGTGCGATCGTCATTGAACGACCGACCGGCCAGCAGGGTGAACTGCATGGACTCCAGGCTGGTCTTGTCGGAGAAGTCGTAACGGCCGGTCAAGGTGAGGCCTTCGTACCGTCCGACAGTCGAGAAGTTCACCACCCCCGCGGTCGCGTCCGCGCCGTAGAGCGCCGAGGCACCGTCGCGCAGGACCTCGACCCGCCCGATCAGCGTCGAGGGGATGGTGTTGACGTTGTAGAAGGTCACCGGGGCGTTATCGACCGCCTCCGACGTGGGGTGGACCGCCATGCGGCGGCCGTCAATGAGCGACAGGGTGTTGCCGCTCCCCAGCCCGCGCAGGTTGACTCCGGTGACGTCGCCGCGCGCGCCGTTCGTGCCCGTGTTGTTGTCACTGAACTGAACGCCCCCGACCTGAGGGATATTGGTCACCAACTCGCCGGTGCTCCGGCCGCCGTAGACCTCCAACTCCTCCTGCTGCACCACTCCGACCGGCAGCGCGCCTTTAGGAATGCCTTGCACGCGGCTGCCGACGATGACGATTTCCTCGACAGCCGAAGCCTCTGATCGGCGGGAGGCGTTCGTGCTCTCCGGCGTCTGGGCGATCGCCAGGGTTGGGACGCTCGCGGCCGCCAACAGCGCGCACCGAAGCAGGGTCGATCCAGATGTCCTCATGCTCATCCCCCGAATTGTTGCGGAGGACATTCGTGTGGTTTCAGGGGGTGCGCAATAGTATTCATACAGAGCATACGTTCATGCGCTCTCAGGGGTCGCGACTGGCATCAATGCGACGAGCGCTTCCTGCACGGCGTCGATAAACCGGCGTCCCGCCAGGGGCAGGCCCTCCAGAGCGAAATAGACGGCCGTGACGGGCAGATTGGCCGGCGGGGCCAGCGGCACAAGGACCAGATCCGAGCAGTCCGGCCGGCCCATGAAGAACCGGGCCGTGAACCAATCAATAATGGCGAATCCTTCGCCACGGCTGGCCAGGGCGAGGGCGGCATGGTGTGCGTGGGCGCGGATCCGCACATCCAAGGCGATGCCCGCCTGCTCGCAGGCTTCCCGCACGTGCCGACCCAGCGGTTCGGTCTCGTCCAGGCCGATGAAGGGAAGCTTCGCGACCTCGTGGATCGCGATCGAAGATGCGTCCGTCGAGAACAGCGAGCGGGACACCGCGCACATTACCGGCGCGCGGGCAAGCTCCACCACGCCGAGCCCAGGGGCAATCTCCGCCCCGTGGGTGAAACCCAGGTCGAACCGGCTGTGGAGGCGACCTTCCGCACCGAGGATGTCGCCGGAATGCTGCGTCGACAGCTCGATGGTCACGCCCCGGTATCGACGGTTGAAGATGGTCACTGCCTCGGGCAGCAACTCCAGCGCCAGCGACGGCGGAGCCGCCACCCGAAAGTGTCCGACGTAGGAGCTGCCAAGCCGCCGCCCCAGCTGTCGCACCGAGTCGAGCGACGCATAGGCGTGCTTCACCTCCTTGAAGAGCGCCCTCGCCTCGTCCGTGGGGAACAACCGCCCGCGAATGCGATCGAACAGGGCGTAGCCGAGTTCGCTCTCAAGCTGCTGCAGGATCTTCGAGACCGACGGCTGCGACAGCTGCAGGTGGGCGGCGGCGGCGCTCACCGATCCCCGCTGCATGATCTCGTAGAACACCTCCATCTGCCGAAACTGCATGTGATTCCGTCCGCCGCTTGGCGGCAGAGTGACGTGAGTTCGCTCCCGCCGGAAGGCCCCCACTGCGCCAAATGAGAAAAAATTTGAATCAAGCTGCGCAGATGCGTAACGATTGAGTCAAAGGCAGGAGGATCGGATGTCAGACCGCGACCCACGGAACGGCTTCGCCAATCGACGCCGCGTCCTCGCGGGCCTTGGAGCCGCCACCCTAGCCCCGGCCGCCAGCGCGCAAGGAGCGTCGCGCCCAGGCGCCAGGAGCGGCGTGGTGGCGGCCGGCGCCGAGCCCGCCGCCCAAGTTGGCGCCGAGATCCTCCGCGCGGGCGGCAACGCCGTCGACGCCGCGGTGGGCGCGGCCCTCGCCATGGCCGTGGCCGATCCCGCCAACACCAGCCTCGCAGGCCGGAGCCACATCGTCATGCTTAGCCCCGACGGCCGGGTGAGCGTCATCGACGGCCGGTCGGCGACGCCCCGCGCCTGGACCCCGCGCAAGGCTGAATCCATCGCCCAGTCGGTTCCGGTGCCCGGCAACCCCCGCGCCTTCGAGAAGGCGATCGCCGAGCACGGCCGGTTAAGCCTGCAACAAGTGGTGCAGCCGGCGGTGCGGCTGGCCCGCGAGGGGTTCGTCGTTCGCTCCAACCTGGCGCGGGTCTGGGCGCAAAGGGCTGCGGCCCTCGCCCAGAGCCCCAGTGCGCGCGAGCTATTCCTGAAGCACGATGGTTCGCCGTGGCGCTTCGGTGAGACCTTCCGCCAGCCGAAGCTGGCCGACACCCTTGCCGCCTATGGCGAACGCGGATCGGCCGCGGTGATGTCGGGACCGGGTATCGAGGCGCATGTCGCCAGGCTCGCCGCGGACGGCAGCCAGCTCACCATGGCGGACTTCGACGCCTATCGCGCCTTCGACGCCGAGGCCGTCACGGTTCCATACCGCGGCTGGAAGGTCTGGACGATCGGCCGGCAGGGCTACGGCTACCTGCAGGCCGAGACTCTGCAGCTGTTCGAAGCGCTCGACCTCCCCCGCCTTCCGGCCCCCGACCGTTGGGCGGCGATGCTGTTGGCCCAGCGCGTCGCCTACAAGGACATGCCAACGGGTCTCGGCCCGGAGGCCCAGTCGCTGCTCCGGAAGGACCATCTTGCAAAGCAACTGGAGATCGTCCGCGCCCTGGCCGGCGCGCGCGGCGAGCTTTCCCCCTGGTTTCCGAAGGGCAAGGCGACTCCCGGTGAGAGCGGCGACACGACCCACATCTCAGCTGTGGACGCCGAAGGTGTGGTGGCCTCTATCACCACCTCTATCGGCCCGCATTTCGGCTCCGCGGTGGCCGCGCCGGGCGGGTACCTGATGGCCCACAGTTACCAGATGAGCTCCGGCGTCCGGCGGGCGGATCGCGACATCACGGCGATGTCGCCGACCATACTGGAATCCCCCGCCGGCGACCGTTTCGCTGTCGGCGCCGCCGGTTCCGACAAGATCCCGGGCGCGGTGTTGAGGGCCATCGTCAACGTCGTGGACCGAGGCATGGCCCCCCAAGGCGCAGCTGCCGACCCCGCCTGTGTGATCACCGACGATGAGATCCAGATCAGCACGGAACTGGACCGCTCTGTCGGCGAACGGCTCGCCGCTATCGGCCTGCCGCTGAACCCGGTGTCCCGCGTCAGGGGCGAACACTTCGGCCTTCTGCACATAGCCGCCCGTAACAAGGGGCGCTTCGCCGGCGGCGCGGACACTTACTGGGACGGCGGGGTAGCCTACGCCTGACCACGCAACGGCTTTGACGCTCTAGATCCACAATGCGTCGGCAGCGGACGTTGAGCCCAAGCCAGGAAACGGACCCTGCAGTTCCAAGCAGCAAAGCAGAGGGCGCTCTGGGCTGCCCTGTCGCATTGATGAGGGGCCCCGCTTCGACGACATGAGGCCGGAGGACCTGCAGGCCTTCTTCGACGCCTTCGGAGTGCTGGACGTGGCGGAGTTCATCGAGGCCGCGGTCATCCCGATGATCGACGCACTGGAAGGCGCCGCGCGCAACCTCCGCAGCCTCGGCCTCAAGCAGTACGACGACCTCGTCGGGCGCGAAACCGAACGCCTCGTGGAGCTGTTGGGCGCAGCCGTCCAGGTGCGGCCACGGGACTATTTCCCGCACGACGCCCACGGCTGGGGTGGCGTGCCCAGCTGAAGGAGAGCGGGCTTTCTTGTCGCCTGACCGCCGTCTCCTCTGACCATCGGCCAAGCCGCGTAGGGGCTTGGGAGCGTACCCGTCGCCAGCGCGCCCGCACTCGACACCACCTAGCTTTCGCCGGGATCAGGTCGCCGGTTGTGGCCCCGCAGCTCTAATTACCTTCTCCGCCGCCGCCTTCACTTCTGATCGCCGCGCGGCCACCTCATCCCGGTTGTGGAGTACGAGCTGCAGGCGCTTGGCCGGCAGAAGCTCAGGGTCGAGGTCAAGGTTGAGTTGGCTCTCCAGATAATAGGACGAGCAGACCGTCGTCGTCACCGGCAGCACGCCTTGGCGCATCCCGACGTCGCGCTCCACTGCGGATCTCATTGCGGGCTGTAATCGCGGATTGGCGATCAGCCGCATCTCGACCTTCTCCGTCCACTCAAGGTCCCAAGCCGCTTGTGCGCTCGTCGGAACCGCGTCACCGAGATGGCTCAGCCGCCCTATCACAAAATCCCGGAAACTCATCGTTCGGAAGCAGAACGCCCGGACGTGCCAGCGCTGGCCGTCGAACCCCAGGGCGTGAGGGGCGATAGTCCTCGCCGAAGCTTCGTCGGCGGAGAACGACAGGTAGCGGACCTTGAGCTCCAGACGGTCCTGGATGCATCGCAGAAGGCGCCTCAACACCTCTGGCTCATAGTGCCGGCGAAGCCGAGGCGCGCCGGCGAAGTCCGGCGCCCGCCCGAGCCATGATTCGCCCGGACCCAACCCGCCTGTGCCGAGGGCTCGCAGCTGCGCGAGGTACCCGTCAGCCGTGGGTTCTGTCAGCACGGGCCGGAAGTTTGGTCCGGCCACATAGGTCTTGAGGGTCTTGTCATAGTGCAGGTTGCCTGGGGCGATCTCCTCGTACCTCGCCAGGTCCTGTGAAGCCTGGGGCACGCTGATGTCGAAATAGTCGACGAGGTCTCCCCGGTTGATCCTCCCCTCCCAGTAGAGCCTCAGCTCGATGAAGATCAGCCGCCGCTGCACGTTCCAGCGCAGCCGCCCACGGTCCTCGCTCATGCCCCCTCCCACGGTGTGACGCATAGTCCCTTGACCCGTAACGAAACACAACCCATATAGTTTCTGTCCGTATAGTTTCTAAGCCCACCGGCTGGCGGGGGCGGGATCAAGGAGGCGGGACATGAGCGACAAGGACAAGGACAAGGGTCCGGGTGGCGGCCAGGACAAGAAGATCGAGCTGGTGGTCGTCGTCAGCGGCGACGAGGTGAAGGTGAAGGCCAAGCCGGAGGACACGCTTTCCGACGTGGCCGAGCAGGCGCTGAAGAAGAGCGAGCACGTGGGTCGCCCGCTCTCCGACTGGCTGATGCGGAACGAGGCGGGCCAGGTGCTGGACCTGGGCCGCACGGTCGCCTCGTACGGCCTCAAGGACGGCGACATCCTGTCCCTGACGCTGGAAGCGGGCGTCGCCGGGTGAGCGGCCAGGTCGTCGATCCGCGGGTCTCGCGTGCGAAGTTCGAACGCGAGCTGAAGCAGTTCCGCAGGCTCGAGGCCATGCACCGCCAGCGCGGCTGGTGGATCATGTCCGCGGAGTTCCCCGTGGTGCAGGTCGCCTTCGCGACGCCGAATTGCCGGCCCGTCGCGATCGCGGTCTGCGCCCGGATCGACTTCACCAACTACGACCTGTGGGCGCCGTCGGTGGTGTTCGTGGACCCCTTCACGGCGCAGCCGCTGACATTGGAGCAGATAGCTCTGCCCTTCGCGCGCGCCCTTCCCGATGGCACGCCGCAGAACCTGATCCAGGGCCATGCCGGTCGACCGGCGTTCCTCTGCCTGCCGGGTGTGCGCGAGTACCACGACCACCCAGCCCATTCCGGCGACAGCTGGTTGCTGCACCGGGGCTCCGGCGAGGGCGGGCTCCAGTTCATCGTCGACAAGATCTCCACCTACGGGTCCGAGACCGTGACAAACCTCGGCGTCCAGATGCGCGTCACCCTGCAACAGGGATTCGCGCCCCCATGACCGGCAGCCTGACCCAAGTCACCGAAGTCCTCGCGCCCAGGAATGTCGTCGAAGAGACGCAGGCCCATCTGCGTCAGGCAGGCTCAGCAGGGCTGGAGGGCATGGCCCTCTGGGCTGGCCAGCAGGACGGGGCCCAGTTCCACATCCGCGCCGCGATCATCCCCCAGCAGCAAGGCCACCGCACCGAGCATGGCCTCGCCGTCTCCGTGCCGGGCGCCGAGCTCCACCGCATCAACATGTGGCTGCACCGCAATCGCCTGCGCCTCATCGCCCAGGTCCACAGCCATCCCACCGAGGCCTATCACAGCAGCACCGACGACCGGTACGCGATCGCCACGGCGCTAGGCGCCCTCTCCATCGTAGTCCCAGACTTCGCGGTGCGGCCGTTCCGGCTCGACGACTGCGCCGCCTATCGGCTGTCGCCCAGCCCCTGGTGGCGCTTCTCCTCCACCCCCTACTGGCGCGCCCTCCCCTACCCGGAGCTCGCCCGCACCCTTCAGATCGTGAGCTGAGCATGGCTGTCGCGAATTTCTTCGATCGGGCGCTCATGAGCGCGGCGCAAGCCCTGCGGGGAGAGGACCCGAGCGTCATCCGCGCGCGGCTCGAGTCGCAAATCGTGGAGCTCGCGTTCGACAGGACGGCGGCCGCTTCGCAGGAGGGCCAAGCCGGCCTGGATCTGGCGGTCCGCCTGCTGGCGCGGCTCTATCCAACGCTCCGCATCCGCCCGGTGGGCGGCGCGTCGAAGTCGGTGGCCACCGGCCTCAAGACGCTCGCCCGCGCGATCAATCCGGAGATCGACCTGGACGCCTCGGGCAAGGCCAACGTGCGCCTGGTCTTCGGGGAGACGGCGTTGCCGAAGGGACCGGCGACCCTCTACGCCGGGTCCGACGGCTGGCTCGCCAAGGTCTCGACCAAGGGGCCGCAAGGCGTGGGCTCGAGCCACATCCCGTTCGGCGCAGGCGGAGCGGCCTGCCTTGGGGCCGCCAACGTCTTCCGGGCTGTCTTCGCCGGCGCCCTGCGCGGCGCCCGCCTCGACGAGGAGGCGGTCCTTTCCTTGTTCGACTTCGGCACGGGCGCGACGGCCAAGCAGGGGCCCCTCGCTCTGTCCGTCGATCTCGGAAACACGCCCATCGTCGGTCTTGGCGCGATCGGGAACGGCCTCGTCTGGGCGCTGGCGCGGACCCCGGGCCTCACGGGCGCCCCGCACCTGGTGGACCACGAGCAGATCGATCTCACGAACCTGCAGCGGTATGTGCTCGCCACCCAGGCCGACGTCGGCCGGGTCAAGGTGGAAGTGTCCCGAGGGGCGCTGGTCGCCGGCGGTTCTCCCGGCCTAGCTCCCGTGCCGTTCGTGGCGCGGTGGGACGACTACCTCGCCGGCCGCGGCCATCCGGCCATGGCCAGAGTGGTCACCGCCCTCGACACGGCCGCGGACCGGATCGCCGTACAAGCCTCCCTTCCCGGCCGCATCCTCAACGCCTGGACCCAGACCGGAGACCTAGGCGTGTCGCGGCACGGGTTCCTCGGCGAGGAGGCCTGCCTTGCCTGCCTCTACCTTCCTGTAGGACAAGCCCCGAACGAGGATGAGGTGATCGCCCAGGCACTGGGGCTGCCCGCCGAGCGGCCGGTCCTGCTCGAGCTGAGGGAGCGGCTGGTGAACGGCCAGCCGGTGGGTGAGAGCTTCGTCCGCGAGGCGGCCGCCCGGCTTAAGGTTCCTGCCGATGGGCTTCTGAAGTTCGCGGGCGAGCCGCTTCGGCAATTCTATGCAAAGGCGATCTGCGGGGGACAGCTGCTGGAGACGAAGGCCGGCCGACCGGCGGTCGAGGCTCCCCTGGCCTTCCAGTCCGCCTTGGCCGGGATAATGCTGGCCGCCGAGTTGGTGGTCGAGGCCGGGGGGCTGCGGAGCGCGCCGGTGGCGACGAAGACCATCGTCGACGTGACCCGCCCCCTCGGCCGTCGTCTGGGCGTGCGCGTGTTGAAGCCCGGCGCGGAATCCCCCCGGCGGTGCATCTGCCAGGACCGCGACTTCACGGCGGTGTTCCAGGCGAAGTTCGGGGCTGTCCCGGCCGAGCCGGTCCGAAGCAGGCGCCGCGCGCGCCCCAGCTGAGCCGCGCCTCAACCGCGCGCCGTCGTAGGGATCCGTAAAGGAACCTGATCCATGTTCATTGTGTTCTGTCAGAAACTTTTCTATATTTCTGACGACATGGAGCCCCCGATGCCCCCCTTGGCCGAGCAGATCCTCGAATATGTCGCCGGACGCCCGGAAGGCACGCCCATCCGCGCCAAGGGCCTGCTGCACCTGGGCTCTCGGGCTGCCGTGGATCAGGCGCTGTCACGCCTGCACCGGGCAGGCGCCCTCCTGCGCATCGGTCGTGGCGTCTATGTCCGGCCGATCGAAGGCCGCTTCGGCAAGCGCGCGCCGGCGCCCGCCAAGGTGGTGGAAGGGCTCTCCCGCTCAACCGGCGAGACTATCGCCCCGCACGGCGCGTCCGCCGCCAACGGACTAGGCCTCTCCACGCAAGTCCCAGTGCGGCCGATATACCTCACCTCGGGTCGGAGCCGCCGGCTGCGACTCGGGAAGCAGTCGATCGAACTGCGCCATGCCCCAGCCTGGCAGCTGGTGCTGGCCGGCCGACCCGCCGGCGATGTGATCCGGGCCGCCGCCTGGATCGGACCGAAGGCTGCGTCCCGAACCCTAAACGAGGTCAGCCGCAAGTTGCCTCCTGCCGAGCTTAAGGCGCTTGAGGCGGTCAGGGAGCAGTTGCCGGACTGGCTTGCCCGCGAAGTGAGCGTCGTGGCCGCCCATGCCTGATCCGTTCCTGAAGCTATCCGCCGCCGATCGGCTGGACGCTTTGGGGACGGCCCAGGACGAGCGGCCCGACTACCTGCTGGAAAAGGACGTCTGGGTGGTGTGGGCGCTGGAGGCGGCCTTCGCCTCCCCGTTTGCGGCAGACCTCGCGTTCAAGGGCGGCACCTCGCTGTCCAAGGCCTACGGCGCCATCCGCCGGTTCTCGGAGGACGTGGACCTGACCTACGACGTCCGCGCCTTGGCCCCTGACTTCGAAGGCGCTGGCGACCCCTCCGCCGTCACCGACGGCCAGGCCAAGAAGTGGTCCAAGGTCATCCGTCAGGAGCGGCTCCCGGCCTGGGTGGCCGAGAAGATGGCGCCGTGGCTGGCGGAGCGAGTGGAGGCCGAGGGCGTGCCCGCCAAGGTGGCTGTGCACGGGTGCGACATCCACCTCGTCTACGAGCCTGCAACAGAAGCGCCCGACTACGTGAAGACCCACATCAAGCTCGAGTTCGGGGCGAGAGACACGGGAGAGCCGAACCTCGAGTTGCCGGTGAGCTGCTATGCCGCCCCTTCCCTGCCTGAGCTGATCTTCCCCTCGGCGCGGCCGCGGGTGGTGAGGGTGGAGCGGACCTTCTGGGAGAAGGCCACGGCCGCCCATGTCTTCTGCCTGCGGGGCGCCTTCCGCGGCGCGGACGGGTTCGCCCGGCACTGGCACGATCTGGTCCGGCTCGACGACGCGCAGCTGGCGCAAGGCGCCATGGAGAGCCGCGACATCGCCACCACCGTCGCCGAGCACAAGGCCAAGTACTTCGCAGAGAAGGCGGCTGACGGGACGCCGGTGGACTACCGGGCCGCCGTCTGCGGCGGGCTGCAGCTCAGGCCGGAAGGCGACGCCTACGCAGTGCTGGAGGCTGACTACGAACGCATGGTCGAGGCCGGCCTCCTGCTCGATGACGCGGAGACCTTCGTCGATGTCATGGCGCGTTGCGACGACCTGCAGGCGCGCGCGAACGCCGCCGCCGGCTAAGACACAGGGGAAGCGCGCGGCGTCAGCCCGCTTCGAGCGCTGGCGCCTGGGGCGCCGTCTCCGGCGACATCTCCACCCGCAGCACTCGGCCGGCGATGGGCTGGTGAAGCCATATCTGCACCGGCCGGGGGCCGTGCACCGCCAGCAGTCCCCGGGCGTATAAGCCGGCTTGGCCCCAGAACGACTTCAGGCGGTCGCCGTCGGGGTCCACGACACCCGGGAATGCCTTGTGGTCGATGATCACCAGCTGACCTTCCCAATCCACCACCAGGTCGATCCGGCCCTCGATCAGCTGGTCGCCCTCGGCCGCGGTCACCGGACACTCCCGGCGGACCACGCCGCCGGGGAACCGAGCCTGCACGAAGTCGCGCAAACGGTCGCCGATCGTCACGAGGTCCGCGGCGGCCAAGTTGGGTACGCCCCACCTGCGCAGCACGCGCTCGGCGAGCGCCAGCCTCGCCGCGTCGTTAAGCCTCTGCGAATCCGCGGCCACGAGCCTGTGGCAGGCCTCGCCCACCCGCTGCATGTCGGGGTCGCCCAGGAGTGGAATGCGGGGCCCTAGCGTCACCGTTTCCGCCACCGCCAGTGTGGCCGTGCTTGCGGCGGCGCTTGGCTTCAAGATCAGCGGCAAGCGCACGGGGATCGGATCGGGCCAGCGGGGCCCGAAGACAGTCCGCGGCGCCGGCGCAGCGATCGAGTCCAGACCCTCGTCAAAGGTGGCTGAGCGAGCGGGATGGACATGGCCGCAGGCGACGACCGCGTCTGGCCGCAGCTCCACGGCGCAGGCGCCAAGGCCATCCCCCAGCTCGTTGAGCCAGCACCGCTCCTGTCCAGTAGCGGCAAGGACGAGATAGTCCTTGGCCCGCGTCGCGCCGACGTAGAGCAGCCGTGTCCTCTCGGCGAGCTCGGCCTCCCGCACCGCTTGGCCTATGGCGCTGGCGGGGGCGCTGACGTCGAGCCCCACGCCCTTCTCGTGCGCCCCGTAAGGCCAGGGCCAGTACCGCAGCCAACGCCCAGCCAGCGGGTCGCGCCAGTCGGGTTCGGCGGTCTTCTCTACATGGAGGCCGAAGGGATCGTCTCGGAGCTTGGACTCCAGTTCCGTGAGCACCACCACCGGCCACTCAAGGCCTTTGGCGCTGTGATAGGTGAGGACGTTCACCGCCTCGGGGTCGCGGCTGAGTGGCTGCGCCGCCTCCGGATCCGCGAGCCAGGCGCAAAGGCCCGCCAGGGTCGCGGGCTTGCGGGCGCTGCGCTGTTCATCCTCGAATGTCCGCGCCCGCCAGCGGAGCGCCTCGATCCGGTCCAACCGCTCTTCGGGATCCCCCCAGCTGCGCACGATGTCCAGGAGCCCAGGCGCATGGATCACCGCATCCAGCGCCTCGGAGGGGGTGAGAAGAAGGCCACGGGCTCGGATCGCTTCCAGCGCCCCGATGAAGGGGACGTGCGCCAGCAGGGCTTCGCGTGGGTTCTCCTGGAAAGTGGCCTCCAGCCACAGGCCTTCGCCTCCGCAGAGCCGGACAAGCTCGGCCGCGGCCAGAAGGTCGCTGCTGTCTGCAGTGAGGCGCAGGGCGGCCATCACGAACTCGACTTCCAGGGCGCTCATCAGCCCCTTCCGCGCGACAGCTGTCTTCAGCCCCCGGCGCGCCAAGGCGCGGGCAGTCTGCTCCACCGTCGAGGCCATGCGGCACAGGATGGCGACGTCCCCGCCTCGAGGCAGCCGCGTCGTCAGACCGTCCTTGTTCGGCAGGGGCCAATCCGTGCGGTTGCGCAGCAGAGCGTCCACACCGTGCGCAAGGGCGTTGGCGCGCTTGTCCTTGTTGGAGCCCTGCAGCGCCCAATGCGCCAGCGGCGGCGGCAACCCGTCAGGTTCGGTGCGGGCGTGCTCGGCGAAACAGATCTCCCGATGCGAAAGCCCCATGGCCGTGAAGTTCGGCTCGAAGGCATGATTGACGAAGGTTCCCAGCCCTGGACGCAGGCGGCGGGACGTGTCGACGTAGGTGGGCTGCCGGCCCATAGCCGCGTTGATGCCGCGCCAGGCTTGGCTCGTGAGCTCAGGGTCGGCGTCGCGGAACCCGAAGATCGACTGCTTTGGATCGCCCACCCACGCGTTCTGAGGCGCGAGTTGCGCCAAGGCGCTGAAGATCGCGATCTGGATCGGGCTCGAGTCCTGGAACTCGTCCACGAAGACGGCGCCGATCTTTTCCCGCAGCTGCGGGGCCAAGGCGTCGTTCCTCAGGATGTCGAGGGCCAGACGTTCCTGGTCCACGAAATCCAGATAGCCCCTCTGCGCCTTGAACTCGCTAAAAGCCTGCATCGTCTGGGCTGCGCAGCCGAACAGGGCGCGGATGTAGCGGCCGATCTCATCCTTCAGGCGCGGATGGCGGGCGTGGGCGCCTGCCGCGGCGACGACGTCGTAGAACAGCGCCTCGTCCGCCTTGGTCTCACCGAGCTTGGTCAGGCCAACCCATCTCGGCCAGTCCAGGCGCTCTCCGCGCTCGAAGCACGCCAGGGCGTCGGCAAGGCGCGGCAGGTCCTTGTTGACCGTGCCCTTCAGCAGCGTGCTGCGCCGCGCCTCCGCCTGCTCCGACGCCGCCCGCACAGCCTCTTCCAGGGCCGCGTCGAGCCCATCGGCGGTCTCGCCGGCCGCCTCGGGAGGCAGCAGGGCGAGCAGCGTCTGGACCGACCCCTCGGCGCTCGCGGGCAGGTGGTCCGGCTCAAGGCCGTTGATCCGCGCCGCCTCGACGATCCGACGGACATCGTCGCGCCAGCCGCGGCTGGTGACCCCGGTGATCGGCGATGTGTAATCCTCCTCGCCGATGCCGAACCGACTTGCGAGCTCGGAGATTTCCTCGGCGCACGTCGCAAAGCTCAAGGTCGCCGCCTCTGCAAACACGGCGCCTTGACGGTTCTCCGGGATCACGTCCACGGCGGGCGAGCGGCCGAGGTCGAAGGCGAACTCGCTGACCAGGCCGCCACAGACGCTGTTGACCGTACCCAGCCGCGCGGCAAGCAGGCCGGCGGCGAGATCGGGACGCCCCCTCTCGATCAGCTTTTCGCGGATCCTCGCCTGGAGCTCGGCGGCGGCTCTCTTGGTGAAGGTGGTCGCCAAGAGCCGATCGGGCTCCAGGCCCTGTTCGATCCGCTCGGCGATGCGTTCGACGAGGCTGTAGGTCTTCCCGGTGCCCGCCGAGGCTACGATCGTCTCCACGGCGCCGGGTTGGCTCTGTTCGCTCATGGCTGACCGATCCTGCAAAGGGTGCGGTAGTCGCAACGGTCGCAGCGCACCTCGCGCATGAGGGGGAGGTTAGGAGGCAGGTGGTCTTCGGCTCCATCGACGCCGCAGGCCACCAGCCTCCTAGAGCCGATGTTGGCGCCGAGGTCGCGCCAGGACTGCTGCACGGCGACCCAGGTCTGGGCGAGGCCGATGGGCGCGGCCACCGCGCGCCCTTGCAGACGCCCTCCCGCGGGGACGAGGAATTCCCTCTGGTTGAGGAGGAAGTAGCCCCCCTCCCCCGGCGCTTCGGGGTTCAGCAGCGCGGCGTAGACGGCGAGCTGCACGGCGCCGCCCTTCTCAAGTTCCTCCCGGCGCGCCTTCGGGCTGCGCGTCCATTTGAGGTCGATCACCACCAGCCGCCCAGCAGGATCGCGCGCCACCAGGTCGACGCTTCCGGTGAGCGACAGGTCCCCGAAGACCCCTTCAACGGCCTGTTCAGCTTCGACGATCTCCAACTGGTTCGCAGTCAGCGCCCGGGACAGGGCGGCCATGGCTCCGGGCAATCGGGTCCGAGCCATCACCAGGTCCGCAGCCGCCGCCGGCGCGCGAAGAGGCGCCGCCATCTCGTCAACCAGCCGATCGAAGGCCATGACGGCCGCCTCCGATGCCGCGGCGGGCGCCGGTGGCGGCCCGGGTCGGAAGAACTCGCGCGCCATGGCGTGCGCTAGGTTTCCCATCAGGCGGTTGGCGTCGGGCAAGGCCCAGGACCGACCCGGCCTGAGGCGGCCAACGTGTTTCAGCGCCCATTGGAATTGACAGGCGAAGAGGTCCTCAAGCGAGGTCGCCGATTGCCGCCGTGTGGCGGCCCGGCTTGCGAACGCGCCGGGCGCAGGCCAGGCGGCCGTGGCCTGAGGCAGCTGGCGCGCCTCCAGCAGCCGGCGCTCGATCTCGGGACCGCAAAGGATAAGCCGGTCGGCATGGCAGGTCCGCTCCACCTGCACGCGGTCCGCGTCGGTCTCGAGGACAGGCGCCATTCTGTGAGCAAGGGGGTGAGCCGGCGCCTCGCCGTCCCCGCTGAGCGTTGAGCGCACCATGATGAGCTGCTGGCGCGCAGCCAGGAGGGGCTGCTCCCAGGCGCGGGCCAGGCGGCGGGCGTGGGCGGCCGGGCTGTCGAGCGCGACGCCACGGCTGGAGAGCTCCGCCACCTCCGCTGCGGACCAGGCTGGCCGGGGCGGCCGCTCGCCCGTGTCGACGAAGTTCCACCAGACCACTACGTCAGCTCCACCCCAGACCGCGCCGGGGTGGGCCACCGCGCGCCAGGAGCCCGCCTCCGGGGTGGCGCTGGAGTCGCGCACCCCCACGCCGAGCGCCTGGTCGATCACACGCTCCACGAGGGCGCGGGGGAGTTGGGTGCGCTCCATTCGCACCAGCGCCTCGCGCACCACCCGCGCAAGCTGAAGAGCCTCGAGGTAGCAGGTGTCTCCGGTGACGGCGTGCATGCGCCCGGCCCAGGACGCCACGCGATCGCAGATCCCGAGGGCGAGGGCGATCTCCAGACCTTGCCCGGGATCGGCCCCCAGCGGCTCCACCCAGCTGCGCCAGCGCGCGAGCCGTTCGCGGACACTCGCTTCCTTCTCGTCCGGGCGCGCCAGCTCGGCGGCCTCGATCTCCGACCAGGCGCGGACCCAGGCCTCGCCACCGAACCCGGGCGCCTCCTCCAGCGCGCGGGCCAGGACGGCCGCCGCCCGCCGCGCGATCGGCGG
>Ga0065721_10005037_pt1 | contig 29674 bp, 36 predicted proteins | sample Mesricmetagenome_FD_59108 | JGI IMG/M metagenome (GOLD analysis project Ga0065721, IMG submission 59108) | Mesophilic microbial community from rice straw/compost enrichment Sample: eDNA_1 v2 (version 2) | ecosystem: Engineered > Solid waste > Grass > Composting > Bioreactor | place: USA: Davis...
GCGCGGAGCAGCGGGGGAGAGGGTGGCAAGGGGATAAAAACGGAGGGGGTTCGCCCGCCCAAGGCAAAGCCGAAGGGTCGGCGCGTTAGCGGCGATCCTGCACGAGAGCGCGGCCTTAAGGCTGCGCGAAGGAAGGACGGGGAGACCGTTTTTTGCCCCTTGTGAGGGAGAGGGGGCGGCGCTCCTCTTTCCCTCATCAAAGAGACAGACAGGACGCCTCCGGCGTCACTGCTTCATCGTGACGGGGAACGGACTAACCGTGACTGGTGCTGATGGCGGTGAGGAGCTTTCAAGATGCGGAAAGGCCGCCCCAATCAGGCGGGGCGGCCTCCGTAGGCACGCGACAAGAAAGGGCTAGAGACTTGCCACGACCTGACTTGATCAGTAGCCAATATGGGTCGATCGGGAGAGGCTGTAAATGTCGCTACCGATTTTTGCCCAAGATGCATGTGATTGAAGGCGAAGCCGCAGCGCAACCGATCGTCACCCGAATGGGCGGAGACGGCGCCTGCTGGCTCCGTGCCGAAGGCATAGAGCGGGGTCGCAAAGCGATGCGCTAAAGTAGCTATTCAGGGTAGACTTTCGAGGTACCATCTTTATTTGTTCCAGAGGAATAACGATTAATTTCCAGTGTGGTTGGTGGCAATGGCAGGTTTCGGACTCGAGCAGTGGGTAAGCTATCTCGGACTTGAACGCGTTGACGACCCGAACAAGGATTATCCCGTTTATCGCAAGCGGCTCGACGGAAAAATCATCGATCTCAAGGAACTGGATCTGCTTGTTGCGCAGCGGCTGCGTGACCTGCGAACCGACCGACAAATTGCGCAAGCTAAAGTCGCTACACTGCTGGGGGTGAAGGAGGCGACGTATTCCCGTTACGAAAACGCCTCTTCCTTGATGACCGTCGGACGGCTGATCCACGTTTTCGAGGTCCTGGATATCACTCCGGAAGAGTTCTTCGATCCCTTCGTCAACGAACGACCTATTCATCCCAAAGGCAAGTCACGCAAAGACGTGAGAAACAAGCTGATGGGAGAAACGATCGACCACCTGAAGAAGCTCGACGATACGGCCTTGAAGATGGTGCATGACCTGGTGATAGCCATGGAGCCCCGGACGATCGGAAGGCAGAAAAGAAATGGCGCGGCGAAAGCCGCGCCATGACACTCAGCGGGTTGGCTTTGGTTTTCGCCGTGAGCCAACCGCTCCGAGCGAACAGTTAGCGCCCATGACCCATCCATCCATGCGAAGCTACGTGAGAAGGAACCGATGAATGGGAAGCCCGAGACAGTTCAGTCGCGAAATTCCACGACGGGCAAATAGGCTACTAACAGAGCTTTATGACAATCTCCCGGAAAGCGAAGATCGTCCCTTCAAGCTGAAAGCAACGTTTCTGCTATCCGCTGCTACCTCGATAATCTCTGTTCCATATGAGCGGTCAGCTGATGACAAAGAGCATCTAGGCGACGAAGACCACGCCGACACCATAAGACAAATTACCCAGTCCGCAGACCCCATCGACAGCTCCCCGTTTTACAGTGGTACATGGAGATACTTTCGGCTGGAAAAGGGCGACGGTTTCCCAAAGCTTGCGGTAGAAGGGTTTACTCCTACCGTTCTCAAAGGACTCGGGAGTGCCGATGCGATCAACAATGCCCGAGCAATGAGCTGCCGCCTATTTTTCAGCAACCTCCGAAATGCCCTGAGCCATGGCAGTGTTTTCTACCTCGACGCCGAGGGAAACACAGGCGAGAACATTAAAGTCAGCCGCTTCGGGTTCGTCAGCACTGCTCGCGATCAGCATGATAAGAGAAAGGTGCTCGCCCTTGATATTCAAACGGTGACCATGGAGGATTTTCGCGGTTTTCTTTCCGAATGGGTTGATTGGCTTGCTAAGCTTGGAAGCGCCTGCCCAGAGGATAAGTAGTGCCTCAGCATGGAAATTGTGAATTCCGCATGATATTGCCTTTTTATGCGCAATAAGATAATTAGATGCGCATAAAGGTATTATCGTGAGGTCTTTCGGAATGGCATTTCGATCAGAAGAAGCAGCGGAAGCAGGTTACGCAAGCGCAAAGAAATACCTAGTTCCCCGTGACATCGAGCCGAAAGAGCGCGAAAAGTCCGAGGAAGCTCTAGCAGAGATTGTCGAAAAGATTGGTCCTGCGGTGGACAGCTATCCGACCTGGCACCCTTTGGTCATGCAGCATGACGGTCGACACCCTGAAAGATTTCCCAGCCGCGAGTGTGGTTACAAAGGCTTGGACCACACGCGATATTTCGCGCATGGATTCATCACCTGCCCTTATGGCGATGGTCAGGACGTGATCGATTCCGTCGAGAAGCTTTCAGCTAACACTTATCACGCTGCTTCACTCACAGCGGAACGTCTGGAAACGCCTTTTTACAGCATGAATGCAACGCCTATTCTTGTCCGTTGTGAGTGGAACGAGCCGCTTGAATCGGGGCATTTAATTCCGAAAAGGTTAGCCGTGCCGTTGATGTTGGAGCAGGAACTGCCCTGCTGGCGTTGGTCGCAAAGAGCTGAAAGATGGGACACTATGCGCCCTTACCTGCTTGGCGAGCCGCATGGAAATCGATCATCGTTATTCGTGAGCCAAGACACTGCCCTTGCCCTTAAGAAGATATACCTGTCGCTGGTGGACGCAGGTATGTTCGGCCCTCTCAAAATGAGCTGAGCTCCGCGCCAATGTCTATCGACTAACCTGCCAGAAGCCTCCGATTTTCGATGGAAGAACGCCACCGGATTCAGTGAAGCGAAGGCGCTGGCTCCTGCAGCAGCTTCACCATCTTCCTTACAACCGTTCGCAGCTTCCTCCAGTCGCGTAGATCGCCTTCATTTACGCGCTCCTGGACTGCGGTTAAAATCCATCCGACACAGGCAATATCGTCTGCAGCGCGATATTCGTCCGATCGATGAAAGCAAGCGATAATGCGAGGGCGCGCGCCTTCCTCAGTCTTCGGAATCGTCGAAACCAGGTCCTGCGCTTCTCGATAGGCCGTTGCCACACGCTTGAGATCGTCCGGCCCGGCTTGGGTAATCATGCCAACGGTCCACATCAGGGTATTTGAAAGGTGCTCCACTTCGTCAGTCATGGCGATCCTCGTCCTCTCCACTGTGACAGCGCCCGGAAATGCTACCACCATGCCGACACTCGCGTTAGCTGCAGATCTGCAGATTAGGATCGCGTAATCTTCTATCTTGATTTTTGACGCCCCATGTGTTCCCTGTTTGTTCCTTTCGCTACCAGTCGTGAAAGGATCGAATTGAATGCTCGCCGGCCTGAAAATCGAGGCAGAAATCTATGTGCCTCTCATGCTCCACGGGTTATGCGCCGGCTTTCCATCACCCGCAGATGACTACATCGAAGAGTCCATCGACCTTACCAAGCTCCTGATCCGGAATCCGCCGGCAACCTTCCTGTGGAAGGTCGACGGCAATTCGATGCGAGACGCCGGGATCTTCCATGGGGATCTGATCGTGGTCGACCGAAGCGTGCGGCCGGTAGATGGCGATATTGTCGTGGCGACCGTGCACGGCGAGCGATCCTTGAAGCGGCTGCGCATGACGGGTGGTCGTCCGCGGCTGATGTTTGAGAATTCGGATATGCCGTTGTTCGACCTTCCGGAGATCGCGGAAGTCGAGATCTGGGGTGTCGCACTTTGCAACGTACATTGGCTGCGACCGAGGAAGCAGGGATGACCTCATTCGCACTGATTGACGGCAACTCATTCTATTGCTCTTGCGAGCGCGTCTTTGACCCTGCCATCGCCAAGCGGCCGGTGATCGTTCTGTCCAACAACGACGGATGCGCCGTTGCCAGAACGGCGGAGGCCAAGGCGCTCGGCATTGGCATGGGCGAACCCTACTTCAAGATCCGCGATCTCTGTCGTGACAATGATGTGGCGGTCTACTCCAGCAACTACACCCTTTATGGCGACATGAGCGCCAGGCTGAATGCGATCTATCGGCAATGGTCTCCGGATGTTGAGGTCTATTCGATCGATGAAAGCTTTTTGGATATGAGCGACATCAGGCCCGTCGATCGCGTCGCCTTCGGCCGCGATCTTCGGTCCACGGTTCAGCAATGGACCGGGATCCCTACCTGTGTCGGCATTGGCCCGAGCAAGACACTGGCGAAGTTCGCAAACCACGTTGCAAAGAAGAACCCGGAGCTTGGCGGCGTCTGCGACTTGACAGATGCAGCCGTTCGGCAAAGCTGGCTAGATCGTGTCGAGGTCGGGGAGGTTTGGGGCGTCGGATCGGCATCAGAACGAAAGCTATTCGGTCTGGGCATTGAGACAGCCGGCGACCTGGCTCGCGTTGATGCGCGGCTTGCCCGCAATCTTCTGAGCGTGGTGGGCGAGAGGACGGTTCTGGAGCTGCAGGGCATTTCATGCCTGCCGCTTGAAGACGTGCCGCCACAACGAAAAGGTTGCGCCGTGACCCGATCCTTTGGAACGCCGGTTACGGATCTGGCCGGAATGCTCGAGGCAGTCGCGGCCTATGCGATGAGGGCGGGAGAGAAGCTGCGCCGGCACGGTCTCGAGGCGACACATATGGCAGTCTTCATGCATACGTCGCGCTTTAATTCGAAGGACAAGCCGCACTCGGCTCAAACGACAGTCCATTTTCCCGAGGCTTCGAACGATACTTTTGACCTGATCCGGGCCGCTCAGAGCGGAGCGCGCAAGATCTTCAGGGACGGCCATCGCTACGCAAAGGCCGGCATCATCATGAACGATCTGGTGCGGGCGGCGTCACAGCCGCGGCCTCTGTTCGATGCGCGGGACCGTGACCAGTCGGAACGGCTGATGACAGCCCTGGATGCGGTCAATGGGACATTTGGGCGTGGCTCGCTTATCCCGGCCTCGGCCGGCATCAAGCGCGACTGGCAAACCAAGTTTGACCGTCGATCGCCGCGCTACACCACGAATATCAAAGAACTGCCCGTAGCCGTGGCGCGCTAGCAAACGAAGAAGAAGCGAGGGATTTGGATGAGCCTGCCTCGGCTGAAGGATTACCGGGCGGAAAAGATCGACGTCGAGTGCCGGCGCTGCGACCGTTACGCAGTGCTCGATCGGAAGGCATTGGTGAAGCAATACGGCGCCAGCTGTCAGTTCGTCGACCTGAAGCGCGCCCTCGCGATTGGGTGCGACCGGAGGGGGTCAGATCAGTGTGAGGCGCGGTTTCCCTGCCTCCTGCGGATCGGCGTCCTTATAGAACGGGGTTAGTCTCTGAAGCGGCGGCTCGCCAGGATAAACACCAAGCCTAAGCCTGAGAACGGCAGAGAGTAGGCGAGGGCATTCGGATACTTCCATGGCGCCGGGGGAAGGTTGCTACATCCGCCCGCGCCGTCCAGACCGCAACTGAGGCTCGCTACAAAGTACCAGAAGCCGACTGCAAACAGGCAGACGGCAATTCCTGAGAATAGAAAGACGCGCTTGACCATAGCGCGACAATACCCAAGGCGCTGGCATTGGAAAGAGCCGCCCTAGTGGGGCGGCTCAGCGCTGATAAGCGCATCGAGTGCGGCCTCTTCTTCGGCAAGCTTGGCTTCGGCCGCCGCCAGCTCGGCTGCGATCTGCTGACGCTCGGCCTGGTCGATTGACGCTGCAAGTTCGGCGCGCAGTTCGTTGATGTGGTCGTAAGTGGTCATCGTCGGCTCCTTTGAATGAAAACAAAGGTGCGGGACCGACAAGGGAGGGTTTGGGTCAATGACCGCCGTAGGCGGCCTGCGGGGCGTGGGGGAGCCGATTTCGTTGCGCAGCGGCGAAATTGGGGGAACCGCGCATCATTGACGCGGACCCTCCCTTGTCGGTGTAATTGGCTGATGTTGAGAGGGAATATACCTCTCCGTATGGCACCATCCTGTCCGGAACCAATTGCACAACCCGTCGTTTTGGCGACGGAGGTTTCGGATGGCAGACCAAAGCAAGTTTTTCAGGCAGCTCGCTTCGAGTGACATGGTGCGCAAGGCAGCGCAGAGGCATGAGAGGCTTCAGCCAATACCGGACGACGATCGGATCCAGTCGCTACTTGAGCGGCTGTCTGAAGCCGAAAAGCGTTCGTCGACAAGCAGCGCGCAGGACCAGAATGCGCAGTGATCAGCTTGCAGGCCGCCGATCGGTTCACCATATAGAATCTTGATTGACACAGCGGGTCCTCCCAGCCGCCGCGTCGATCGTTCCCCTCTGGAGGCTTAGACCTTCACACCTCAAGGGCCGCGGCTTCCGCTGGCCCTTTTTCTTTGGCGATAGTGATCATGATGTTCCCTTCAGCAACAAAGTGCGGTGCTGTTTCAGCTCCCACGTCTCGATCAAGAAGAGAGCGAGCGAGCTTGCCGCATTGATCGCCAATCGAGCAATCCTTGCATCGATCCGCCGGTGTCCCTTCTCCCGGCCGTGTGCGTCGCCGGCGTGTGTGCGCAAGGCGCCGATGCCCTTCGCGACAGAAGTCAGTCCGCTCAGGATTTGGCGAATGTCGTTCTCGATCTCAGGCGGCAGGCCCGACCGGCCCGGCGACAGTCCCAACGGGTCCTGAACGGCACGAATGAGCCCGTCGATATCTTTTTTAGCGGGGAGCGGTAGGCCCAACTCAATCAGGATTGATCGGCAGACTGCTTCCACGAGGGAACATGCCGCAGTAACCGCATCCTCCGGATCCTCGGTAGCGCTCTTAAGGGCACGGCTGATGTCCAGTTGCACCGTGTCAAAATCGAGTCGCGTGACGGTTTCCGTGAAAGCAGTAACAACCACTCCTGCGGTTCCTCGCGGCACGACCTCGGCTTTCCCGTTTATGGTCGTGACCGCAAGGCCATCGGCTGCAAGAGCCGCGTTCAAGTGCTCCTGTACTGCGATCGCCCTGGTCGGATCATTTAGGTATTCACGCGGATCCGAGACCTTCTGAATAACTCGCCTCAGCTTTTCATCAGCGTCCCATTGACCGGCAATTTGGCGGAGGAAGTCCATCGTTGCCGGCAACCTCGAGCTAGCGCCGATACGCATATCCAAGCCGCAATCCATAAAAAAGCGCTCGATATTTGGACCCGAGCGGTAGATTCCGATCGGTTCAGCTATGTCGGGGCCTTGGCCGACGCCCCCGGTGATGACATCAGTCAGGGCTTTGATCACGTAAGGCGAAAACTGAGCCATCAGGCCTTGTCCCCTAGAGAGAGTTGAGTATGGGCTTCTTGGTGTCCATCCCGTCATAGCGGGATGAGTTCACCTCGCGGCCGACACGGTAAAACTGAAGCTGGCTGTCGATCTGGTTTTCAAGAAGGAAGGCTTTCGCGTCAGCACCCTGAACAGAGGCATCCAACCATGCCTCATAGGCTGATGGATCCAGCATGACGGGCATTCTCGTATGAATGTGCGCAATGTGGTCGACGGCTGGCGCTGTGATGATCGTGCAGCTGGTGACGCCTAGCTTGTCGTTATGAGCCCATAGCCCGGCGAACGAGAAAGGCTTCCCCTCCGGGAGTTGCAACAGCCATGGGTCTTTCTTGCCGTCCTCTTCGCTTGTGGTCCATTCGAAATAACCGTCAGCCGGAATGAGGCATCGCTTCGTCTTGAAAGGCTCTCGGAATGCCCCGGAGGTGTCGACGGTCTCGATCCTGGCATTAAACATTGCTGCTTTCGGCAGCTCTTTCGCGAAGAAGGGGACGAGCCACCATCGACCGTAGTCAATTTCTAGCGCACCGGCTTTGTCCTTATGGGCGAAATAAACGCTCTGTGTCGGCGCGATGTTGTAGCGCGGCGGCATGTTGGACGGGGGCGGGGTCTCTGCATGGATATTGTAGAGGGCATGGATCTCCGCCCAGGTCATTGTATTGGTGAAACGGCCGCACATACGAAAGATCCTTGGATGCGGGCGACTAAACTGCCCGCTGTGGTTACATCTGCTCAGAACGGCGTATCTGACGGGTCGGCCGGAGTGTTCAGCGAGCGTCGCAGGCGGTCAGCTGCCTGCTGTGCGGCGGCCTGACGGTACATCTTGGTCCGCTTTTGCCGCAGAGAGTTCATCTGATTTGCTGCTCTCTGGCCGACCTTGGAGGAGTTTCCAACGACATGTAGCTGAGTGCCAAGCTGAGCGAGAAGGGATTGTATGAACCCGTCTCGCTCCGGGATGGTCTTAGCTTGAGAAAGTTCGTGCCACAGCGTCTTGATCCTGAGGTTAAGACTGTTTGGCGCAATAACCTGGTCACCGTCGACGCCTATGCCGGTAATGTACACGGGCTTGTTTCCGGTCCGGAACTGGATTTTGTGGGATTTCAGGCCATACCTCCTGATGATGTCCCGCAGCTCTCTGACGAAGTCCCGGGCGACAAAATCCCCGGAGATCGTCAGATCGTCGACCCAAACCGAATACCGAAGGCTTCGCCGCTCGCAAAGGTCTGCGATCTCATCGAACATGCGCCTGTGGACCAGGGTGCAAAGAACTGGAGTAAGCGGCGAGCCAAATGAGACGACATCATCAATCGTACTGAGGTGGGTCAGCAAGCCCGCGACGTCGTCGTACATGCCTAACTCGTCACGAAACCATCGACGTACCATCTGCGCGGTCGTGGAAGGATAGAACTGCTTTATGTCAAGCGTCAGATACTGGCGTTGGCCAAGATGAAGAGCAGCGTTGTCGCGCTGTCCTCGGTTCTTCCTCGGACTGAAGAGGTAGCTCGGCTGCTTGATTTTGTTCAGATGGAACTTCAGGCGCTCGTGGACGGCACGCAGACGCGAAACCGGATAACGGAGATCACGGGCTTTCTTCTGCTTTCCGAGAATGGCCTGCCGTCGTACAATGAAGTGCTCTTTGTGAGTGGCAAGAAAACGAAGATCATCGCGGGTTTCGCCCAGAAGCGCTGCCACCTCTCTTTGCGTCGGCCTTTGAGCGAACGGAGAACGTTCGATTGGGTAGCGCTCGCTGAAGGTGGCTCTCGCTTTACGAGGCATGCGAGATTTCTCGCGGCGACAGCTTCTCAAGCATCGTCAGCACTTTGCTCGCGATGATCAGCTTCCCCTTGGTCTTGACCGGCTCTCCATCCAGCTCCTCAGCGAAGAACAAGAGCTGCGACATGCGTACGTCGAGTTTATCGCTGTAGCGCTCTAGGAGCTCCATCGAAACCGATTTCGTGCCGCTTTCAACCTCGGACACCATGGACTGAGATATCTCCAGTTCAGAAGCCAATTCCTTTTGCGAAAGGCCGAGGTAGAGGCGAAGTAGACGCAACGCGTCGTTTATCATTGGACGTTTGCTGTTGCTCATTTGTGTAGCTCCCTGGGGGCTATGTCCGAGGTCGCCGCTCATTCCCGGTCTGAGATCCAGATCCAAAAGCGTGCAACATAAAATGCTGCCTGCCCTAACGCCGTAAGAGCCTTAAAGACCCATACAGCGCTCGAATAACGGCGCCGCCGCTGGTGATGACGTTTCTTGCTCATGGTAGTCCCTCTTGTTTCCGCCAGCGGAATTGCTAGCGCCCGGAGAAACAGGAAGACCGATCAGCGACGTTTGACCTCGAATATGCCGCACCCGAGCCCGGAGGGTGCGGCGCGCGGGCCACGGTCCCTGCCAGACGACGGGATTGAGTCGGAGACCTACCAGGTCTCCACAGGGCCTCCGGCCCCACACATCGACGGGTTCAGTAGTTGAGCTATCATCACGAATTAAAAGATAATTCACGGCGAAACCGAAGTCAAATAGAAAATCGCTCACAGCGATATTTGATCGCGTTTTTATCTACAGGCCATGGGGCGAAATGAAACTCGAGGACAGGACAATGACGCTGAAGGAAATGGAATGGCTCTTTCGCGTCCGCAACCCTGAGCTAGCCTCTACGCCTTGAGGATCCCTCTTGCATAAATCTCCGGCTCGATCTTTTCCGACAGAGCACGATAGGACGATTCGATATCGCGCGGTCGGGCAGAAACCACTATGCCTTGGCCAGCCAAGGCCTCCAGCGTGTTGCGGATTTGGTACCAGCCGACGTCCGCCCTGTTAAGCTTGAACTGATCACGGATGCTCTTCGCAATCTGCTTCTTCTCGACTGCGTTGAAGTAAGCCGACCACACCTGCTTCCCATCGGACAGTACCTTCTTAGCTTCCTTTGAGAGCTTCAGGCTTGCCAAATGGGTGGACATGAAGTCAGACTCGAAGCGGCTTGGGGCCCCTACGTCCTCCTCGGTGTATGGTATAAAATGGTTCACCAGTGACCAGCTCTTCTCCTGCCAGATCAGGCCATCGGCGCCGGCGGAGAGGTTCCTGTTGTTGAAGAGCATCCACACCAAGCAATCGTTGGCCATCTCTTCGGGGATTCCTTGGGAAGGGATAAGAAACTGGTCGCGATCGTTAAGCCAAGTTTGGCGGATAATCCGCCTCGCGGTGAACACAACAGCGGCCTGCGACAGGTTTTCCTTGGTAACCAAGAAGCCTCCGGCGCTGGCATAGCCGGAAGAAAAGAGAACTGTGACGTCGGCGTTCTGGAGGTCGGATCCCTTGCTGATCATGCCGCCAATGGCACCATCAGCCCACTTGGTGCCCCGGACATCGCCAGTGCGTTTGGTTGGCTCCAGCGCATTCGTTAGGGGCAACGCGGGTATGGAATTCGGCTTGGCGCGCTTAATCCAGGCGTTGAGCAACCTATCCTTAGGGACGTCGTAGAACCGTTTGGCTCCGATCGGTTGGGCATGCTGGTTGAGCACCTCCGCTTCGATCTCGAACGGCTCCTTGCGCTTCTTCGCTGTGTCCCACACCAAGAACCCGATAGGGAACTCGCCCTTCAGTCCGTCGAAGGCACGGCTAGGGACAACGAAGCCGCCCAGATATCGCGCATTCCACTCGTCACGGAAGTCGTCAAAGTTAGGAGCGTTGACGTACTTGAGCTTTGAGAACATAGCCACGATAGCATTGGGAAGCTCGGCTTGGATGCGCAGTAGGAACTGGATGAACAGCTCCCGGCGCGCGAATCCGACGTCACCGCCCAAAGCTCGACCTACCACCGTGGTTGCCACTCCTGTACCTGCATTCATCGCCTCAGCATAGGGAGGGTTAATCAGGACAACTATCTTCTCCTTGGCAGCGATGGCGTCACGGAGCTCCTGCGGGAGCTTGTCCGTGAGGCTGTAGTCGATCTTGCCATCTTCAGTGACGTCGTCGTTCAGGTAGTCGTACTGGAAGCGATAAGCGGCCACGCAGGTCTTGGTGGCCTTCATGACGTCGACGTCGGACTGGTCGAGGGTGGACATGAATAGGTTGCGGTGGTGGGAGTGCTTGACCTCGAGATTTCCGACGCCGCAGCACATGTCCCAAACCTTGTACTTCTTCTGCCAGTTCTTCCCTAGGACGAAGGCCAGGTGGTCATAGGCTTTATCGACGACATGCAGCGGGGTGTAGAAAGCCCCTTTGAAGACCCGCTCCACAACGGGGATCAGGCTGTCTCTACGCTCTAGGATTTCGTTCCGATAGTCCTGCTTGGGAGGCCGGTGATAAATTGACCAGAAGCGTCGGTAGCCTTCCACGTTGCGCAGGGAATGCAGCTTACCATGGAGATCGAACACGGGGTCACCGTCCCTGAAGAGCAGCTTAGCGGTCAGATCCTTGTGTGTCGACACCGTGCCGTCGTTCATGATGTCGGCGAAGAAGAGGAGGTTGTAGCTGTCCTCCTCGACATCTTCGATCTCCTGGCCGATCATCTCCACCCACTTGTCAAACACCTGCTTGAGGTTGTCCGGCGTGATCTGAGTGCGGATAATGGCGCCGGAAGCGATTGCGTCCTTTACTGTCGTGACGAACTCTGCGGCGTCGTTTTCGATGTTAAAGGCAACGAAGTGGGTGCCGATGTGTATTGAGATGGCGTCCACGGCTTCCTTTGGAACCGCTGAGGCAGACTTGCCCCATTTGATGGTCTTCTTAGCCAAGAACGGGATGACGTGGCTGCTCTGCATTAGGGCAGCCTTCCCCGTGTCCACCACGCACAACAGAGCCGGAACATGCTCGCCCTTGTTTAGCGCCACCTGCACGTAATGAAGCAACTGAGTGAACATCTCATAGAAGGTCCACGAATCGTTGGCCTTCGCCTCGAACCAAACCTCTTTGGTCTGAATGTCGATGATGTTCTTAGAATAGCTCTTCAACCCGAGAGCTTTGATGTAGGCGTCTTTGACGTCCTCTTCGCTCTTGGACTTCTGCAGATCGGCGTAGAGCCCCACGTTCAATACCTTCCGTTTTACGAGGTTGCCCCTCCATAGAGACGCACAGTGATTTAATTAGCGGCAATGATTCGAACAAAATAGCACGGACCGTTCTGCCGCAACCGCCACCATCGGCGCGAAGTAGGTTGATCATCTTCAGCGTGATTGCCGTTCATTGCGCGAAGCTGACGATATGTGTCTTTCAGGTATACCTCCTGAGACAATCTGTGTGAGACACATAACAGTGTATCAATTGGGTTGATTTTGAAGTTATGAGACGCTACCCATTGAAGGTCTAGAACCTAATGAGACGTTTCATGGCAATTTACGGGTACGCGCGCGTCAGCACCATCGATCAGGATCTGGCGATTCAAGAGGCGGCTCTGAAGGCGGCCGGGTGCACGGTCATCCGGGCGGAAAAGAAATCCGGATCGACCAAGCAGGATCGGAAGGAGCTTAACACGCTTCTGGAATTCATGCGCGACGGCGACAGCCTGGTCGTGACACGGGTCGATCGGCTGGCGCGGTCAGTTGGCGATCTGCAGGACATCGTACGGCTGCTCAAGCAGAAAGGGGTGACGCTGAAGGCGACGGAACAGCCGATCGACACGAGCTCGGCGGCCGGCAAGGCTTTCCTCGATATGCTCGGCGTATTCGCTGAGTTCGAGACGAACCTTCGTCGAGAAAGACAGATGGAAGGCATCGCCGCTGCAAAAAGCAGAGGGGTCTACAAAGGCAGGAAGCCTCATGTTGATGTTGCTGAGATCCGCCGACTGAAATCCGACGGGATGGGACCAACAGAAATTGCCAAGACGCTGAACATAGGTCGGGCAAGCGTGTATCGCGCCCTTAGAGAAGCCGCATCACCGTAGGGCAAGAAGGCGGCTTCGCGCCAACAGCGGACATTGCAGTCCAGGGCATACGGCTGCGTTGCGGCAATCTCTAAAGCGAAATTCTCAGGATCACGGGTTGACCCGCTGGTGATGCCACTCGAGGATCAATCTGAAGTTCACCCCACAAGCAGATGCTTCATCGTTGGATCGGGGATGACGACGATCCGGCTGCCATCACGGACCTCGTCGTGAAGGTGTATCACGTCCTGATTGATGAGCCGGATGCATCCGGAGGAGACGGCTTTCCCGATGCTGAAGGCTTCCGGAGAACCGTGGATGCGGTAGAGCGTGTCCTTGCCGTTTTCATGGATGTATAGGGCGCGAGCGCCAAGCGGATTGTTGATCCCGGGATCCATGCCGCCATTGGCGATGCTGTAGGGCTCCAGTTCGGGATTTCTTGCGACCATAGAGTCGGGCGGCGTCCAGCGCGGCCATTCCCGCCTGTAAGCCATGATCGCCTCCCCAGCCCAGGCAAATCCATCACGTCCAACGCCGATCCCATAGCGCATGGCGCGGCCATCAGCCTTTACGTGGTAGAGATACTTGGCGGGCGTATCGACCACGAGCGTGCCTGGCTTCTCTTTCGTCGGATAGTCAACCTCGGTTCGCCAGAACTGCGGCGGTAGCTGGCTGATGTCGACCTCCGGGATGGGAAACCTCTCATTGGGCATTGCATAGTACATGGGCGGCACCACCGGCGCAGGCGCAGGCGGCGGTTCCGCGATGGTTACAACGGGCGGCGGCTCGGTCGATACACAGCCAGAGACGGCGATCGCCCCTGCACCAAGGATGAAGGAGCGCCTTGGCAAGCCTGCACCGATCCGCCGTCCGGTTGAGCTGTTCGTTCCCTCTTCAGTCTGAATGTCATAGGCCATGTTGATACTCTCTGTTGATCTCGCAGGCTGCTTCCAAGTCTGTCCGCCTTAAGGCAGCCTTAAGTGACGACGAGGGCTCGCGTGCGCGCCCTGGAACCGATCCGCTCAGGCCGCCCGGGCCTCTGCGATCGCCTCCTTCAGCCCCTTCTCGTCGAGCACGCCAGCGAAGGTCGTCCGGCCGATGACGAAGGACGGCGTGCCTGCGAAGTTGAAGGCGAGCGCCTGACTGTAGTTGCGGTCGAGCAGGCCAGAGATCTTGGCGCTGTGCTCGTTCACGGCGGCAGCAATCTCCTTCATGGTGAGGCCCGCGCCCGTCAATGCCTTCTCCACGGCTTCTTCGGTCAGCTTTCCCGTCGTCTTCATCAGCGCTCCCATGGCAGGCTCGTACTTGCCGATCTGCGCGGCTCCGAGGACTGCCTGGGCAGCAAAGATCGAGGCACCGCCGAAGACGGGCCAGTCCTTCAGCACCAGCCGGACATTGCCGTCCTCGCGAACGACCTTTTCCAGCATCGGGTGGATCTTCTTGCAGTAGGGGCACTGATAGTCGAAGAACTCGACGACAGTGACGTCGCCCTTTGGGTTGCCAAGGACAGGCGCGTCCGGATCATGGAAGACGGTCTTCTCGGTGATCTCCTGGCCGAGGGCCAGGCGCGGGAGGGCGGCAGCCAATGCGGCAGTGCCGGCGGTCACGGCGAGCAGGTTTCTGCGGGTAATCATGTCATGTTTCTCCTTTTCCGGATTGTTCGGGTCCGAGCACGACGACCTTCGAGCCTTTCGGCACGCGTCGGTGCAGATCAATGATGTCGTGGTTCAACAGTCTGATGCAGCCGGACGAGACCGACTTGCCGATCGTCCAGGGCTCATTGGTGCCGTGGATGCGGTAGAGCGTGTCCTTGCCGCCCTGGTAGAGGTAGAGGGCGCGTGCTCCCAGAGGGTTCCTGATGCCACCCTCCAGGCCCGATGCCAAAGGGCCGTAGCGCTCCGGATTGCGCTTGATCATGTTCTGGGTCGGCACCCAGCCGGGCCAGCGCGCCTTGCGGGCTATGTCGGCCTCGCCTTCGAACTCCATGCCGGCCTTTGCGACGCCGACGCCGTAACGCATCGCCTTGCCACCCTCCATGACGAGATAGAGGAAGCGGGAATGTGGATCGACGACGATCGTGCCCGGTGGATACCCCGTCTTGTAATCCACCACCTGGCGGACGTTCTTCGGGTCCATCTTCGACACGTCCACGCCGGGGATCGTTTCGTCACCATCCCTGATCGCACCATACATGCTGGCAAGTGACGGATCCGCTTTCGGGGTTTCGATGGATGGAGGTTCCGCAGCCGTCCGGGCGCAGGCCGACAACCCGATGACGAGAAGCAGAGCCGTTAGCGGGAGCCGCGGAGCGGTCGCTCTGGCAGGTGTCATCGGGATATTCCTTGTTGAGATTTGAGTTCTTCGATCTTTTCCGCGAGAACCTCGCGGGAAATCTCACCGAGATGGGAGCCAATGAGCGTGCCGTCGGCTGCGAGAAAGAGCGTCGCGGGAAGCCCGACCGCCGAATAATGGCTGCTCAGCAGAAGCTGCGGATCAAGCACTGCCAGCGTCAGGTCGAGGTTTTTGCTCCGGAGGTAGTCAGCCACTGTTGCCGTCTGCTCCCCCTGATTCGCAAAGACGAAGTCGACATCGGCCGTACCGGCTGCGAGTTCCGCCATCATCGGCAGTTCGCGGCGGCAAGGCGGGCACCAGGTGGCCCATAAGTTCACAACCGTGGGACGACCGTTGCCACCGACCGTGGTTTCGGCACCATCGAGCATGCGGAACGCGGACGTCGTCGGCGGAAGCTGCGCGCTCGAATAGGTCAATGCAAGTGTCGCCGCCGTCGCAACAGCGCCTACCACGACGCTTGCCGCGGCCCATGCGCCAAGCTTTCTGCTTCTCAGGAACAAGAGGACGAGCATCACGGCGACGCCTGCGGCCCCCCCGCTCCAGGAGAAGCCGCCCTGCCAGACCGCAAGCACACGCCAGGGCTCTGAAGCGAAGCTCCCAGCATGTTGCAGAACATGCGCGATGCGCGCCGCCGCAAGCCCGACGACCGCCGTCCCGGACGACCATCGGCCGAGCCGGTCGTCGACCCGATGGGCAAGAACGGACGCCGCGGTAAGGAACACAACCATGCCCGCGATGGCAGCGAAGCGTTCCGCGTCGAACGCGAAGGGACCGAAGGAGACCGCGTTCATCAGGGAGCGCTCCTGGCGGCTGACGCAGACTTCGTAATGGTGCCGGCAGTGATTTCTCCCACCAGCCTGCTGTCGGGAAACTCATTGTTGTAGCCGTCGAGGAACAGCATAGTCGGCGGCCCGACGACCTGAAGCTCCTTCATCAGCGACTGGCTCGCCTCATTGACCTCGCTGAGATCAACCGAGATCAGACGGAGGCCATCCAGCGCATTTGCCACTGTCGGGTCCGGAAAAACGGATCGCTCGATTACCCGGCAGGTGACACACCAGTCGGCCGTGAAGTAGACCAGCGAGGGGGTGCCTCCCCCGTCGGCTGCCAGCAGTGAGGACAGTTCGGATGTGGAGGCAACGGCCTGGAACGAGTCCTTGTCGATCGCTTTGCTTGCTGTCGCGTCTCCGGAGCGTGCGGCAGCGATAGTCCCGAGAGGCTTCAGAGGATCGGTTGCGCCCGAGAGGCCACCAATCCCCAGGATGACGCCGTAGAGACCCGCCAACATGCCCGCGGATTTGGCAAGCCGTGCAGCGCCACCGGCCTCGGGTCGCATCTCATCGAAGGCTCCGATGAAGACGGCGAAGGTGATCGCCAGGATGGACCACAACAGAAGACCCGTGCCGGCAGGCAGCAGACGATCCAGGAGCCAGACGGCGGTGGCGAGGAAGAGGAAGCCGAAGACCTGCCGGACGCGTTCCATCCATTGTCCTGCACGAGGAAGTAGGCCCGATCCGAAGGTCCCCATCAGGATCAGCGGGATGCCCTTGCCGACGCCGAGCGCAAACAGGGCCGTCGCGCCGAGGACGACGTCTCCGGTCTGCGCAATGTAGAGAAGCGCGCCCGCCAACGGAGCCGTGACGCACGGCCCGATGACCAGAGCGGATGAAAATCCGAGTGCCGCCGAAGACGCCAATGAACCTCCTGAACCCCGACGCGCGGCAAGCCGGTTCCTGAGGAAGGACGGAAGCTGCAGTTCGAACAGGCCGAAGCTTGAAAGTGCCAGAGCTACGAAGATGGCGGCAACGACGAGTGTGGCAGCAGAAGACTGCAGCGCGATCTGGAAGCTCTGGCCCCACCATGCAGCGATGACGCCGAAGAGACTGAAGGCCGCCGCCAAGGAAAGGACATAGGTTGACGACAATACGAATCCACGTCCGGCCGACAGGCTCTCGCCCTCCCTCGTCAGGGTCGCTGCAAGGATTGGGTACATGGGAAAGACGCATGGCGTGAAGGCCAGCAGGACGCCGAGCCCCAGGAAGCCGGCGACCAGCAGCAGCACGCCACCGCGGTCGAGCAGAGATCCGACGACTCCGTTGGAGGACTGGTCCGAAATACGGATACCGGGACTGTCGGCGGGTTCCGTCGCGGCTTTGGACACCAGAGGAAAGGCTGCCTGTGACTGAAGGGCAGTCTGAAGAGCGGACGATTCGTCACTGGCGACTGGTATCAACGCCGCAGGGTCGATATCGACAGTGGTCGGAGGATAGCAGAGGCCGCCATCCTGGCAGCCCTGGTAGGTGACCTTCAAGGAGCCGATGATCGGCCCCGCGATCGTTGCCGTGGCCGTTGCGTAGTAGACCTCGGTGCTTCCGTATCCGGGATCCTCCTTCATGACGCCAGCCGGAGTTGCGATCTCGAAAGGCTTGCCATCTGCACCCGTCGCGCTCAGGTAATCCCGATAGAGATAGTAGCCGTCCTCAAGCTGCCATCTTATGACGATGTCAGCACCGTCGCGCCGGGCTTCCATGCGAAAGGCCTGATCCATGGGGAGCGGCGGTTCCATGGCGAAGGCTATCGCCGACGCCGCCAAGGTCACGATGAAACTTGAGAACAAGAGGAAGAAACGCAAGGATCCGCTCCGGTTGCTTGATATGGAGCGGCGGTCTCGCCTCCCAACCTTAAGGCAGCCTTAAGGTGGCGGGTACAGGCAGGAGTGAACCTAGACGAGGATGTGATGCGCCTGCTGGTCGTGGAAGATGACGAGATCCTGTTGGACGGCCTGAAGGTCGGGCTGCAGATGTGCGGCTTCACGGTCGACGCCGTGGCATCGGTGGCCGACGCCGACGCGGCCATCGAGGCCGACCGCTTTGATGCGATCATCCTCGATCTCATGCTCCCGGACGGCACTGGTCTCGACGTGCTGGCGAAGATGCGCCGGTCGGGCGACCGCACCCCTGTTCTCCTCCTGACTGCCAAGGACGAGGTCACTGACCGGATCGCAGGACTGGACTCCGGAGCCGACGATTATCTGGGCAAGCCCTTCGATCTCGACGAGGTCGCTGCGCGTCTGCGCGCCATCGTCCGCCGCGGCCATGGCAGGGCCTCAGGGCTGCTCGAGTGGAAGGACGTAAGCCTCGACCCGGCGCGGATGTCTGCATCGCGTGGCGGCACGGCGATATCCCTTTCCCGGCGGGAGTTCGTCATCCTGCAGGCGCTGATGGAGACACCCGGCGTCATCCTCTCCCGCTCCAACCTGGAAGAGAAACTGTACGGCTGGCAGGAGGAAATCGAGAGCAATACGGTGGAGGTTCACGTCCACAAGCTGCGCTCCAAGCTCGGGGCGAGCTTCATCGAGACGGTGCGTGGCGCGGGCTATCGATTGAGGGCGGCACAATGAACTCAATACGGATCAGGCTGTTTGCGATCCTCATTGCCACGACCGGCGCGGTGTGGCTCCTCGCTGCCGCCTGGATCTATGCCAGCACGCAAGCGGAAGTCGAGCGCGTGCTGGACGCGCGGCTGATGGAAGCGGCACGCATGGTAAGTTCGCTGATCACGGATCATCAGATTGACCCCGCTGCCGCAGCCAATGCCGCTACCGCGAATGCTCCCCCTCCGCCATTCGAAGAAGCCCGCGGCAGCTACAGCCGCCAGCTTTCCTGCCAAATCTGGTCGCTTCAGGGCAGCCTCGTCAGCCGTTCGGAAAGCGCACCCGCAACCTCGCTCGCCAGCCATACGGATGGCTTCGAAGAAACCGAGATCGATGGAGAACGGTGGCGGGTCTATGCCGTCGTCAATCCAACGCTTGGGGTCCGCGTGCTGGTCGGTGACAGCCTTGAAATCCGAGATCGGCTGATAGGCGACGTCATCAAGGGACTTCTCGTTCCGGGCGTCGTTATCCTCCCGATCCTTGCGGGGCTGATCTGGCTGAGCGTCGGTCGCGGTCTCGCCCCACTGACCCGCGTCGCTGAAGGCCTTGCCGGCCGTTCCGCAGCCGAACTTCATCCTGTGGATGCCGGATCCGTTCCGCGGGAAGTGCGGCCGGTCATCCGGGCGCTGAACAGCCTGTTCGGGCGTGTGGCCGAAGCAAGAGACCGCGAACGGAGCTTCACCGCCTATGCCGCGCATGAACTGAAGACACCCCTTGCAGGTCTCAAGACCCAGGCGCAGATTGCTCTTAGAACCGACGATCCAGCCATCCAACGCGAGGCCCTCTCCCGCATCTCCACCAGCGTCGACCGAACCAGCCGGATGGTGAGGCAGCTTATCGATCTTGCCGCCGTCGATGCGTCTCAAGGCATCGCGAACGACGAGGAGGTCGATATCGCCGTCCTTATCGCGGAAGTGGCCGCGGAGCTGGAGATGCAGCTCGCAGCAAATGAGGTCTACGTCGCGATAGAACTTACTGACCAGGCTCCGCCGCCCAACATCATACGAGGTGACAGGATCCTTGTTCGTCTTGCGATCCGCAACCTCCTGGAGAATGCCATCCAGCACTCGCCCAAAGGCGGCGAAGTCAGGTGCCGCGTCCTGGCGAGGTATGACGTAGTCTGCGTTGATATCCTGGACCAGGGGCCGGGTATCCCGCAGGCGGACGAGAAGCGCGTCACGGAACGCTTCTTCCGAGGATCGAAGGCGCAGGGTCATGGAAGTGGCCTCGGATTGTCGATCGTTCGGATGGCGCTCGACCGTCTGGGCGGAACCCTGACATTCGAGAGAGGCGGCCGCTGGTTTGTTGCGAGAGCAGCGTTCCCGCTCTAAGGCCTCAGATCCGCGTCCAGTTGAAGCACCCGGCTGGCAGGATCGAGTTGCTGATCAGGAGTGCGCCGTGAGCGTAGAACTGTCGAGCATCTCCTCCACCGGAAATGTCGACAGCCCAGACGGTGTCAGACGCATCGGACCATATGAGCCGCCCGCGGCTTGCCTCTAATCCTTCCATCGCACGTGCGACGGTCGCGTCGGGGCGGAACACGATCATCACGGTATCGTCGTCTGGAGCAGGTAGCGCCGCGAGAGGCCCTGCGACGAAAACTGCCAAAGCAAGAGCGGCCGGTCCGCCGGGGGTACGACGGCTCGAGCCACTTCTTTTACTGGACCTGCGCATCAGCAGCCCCAAAGCCAAAGGCAAAAGGCCGAAGACGGCGAACCACAGCAAATCCCAAAACAACTGGTTTTCCACGTCCATCGGGATCCTGTGAATCCCGAGTATCCAATGGGAAAGGACACTGTCGAGGATATGCCAGACACCGAAACCGATCGCCGCGCTTGCGAAGAGGAGCCTGTCTGCTCCGTGGGCAGCACAAGAGTGCCTCGACCGCCACAGCAGCCCAAGCCCCGCCGCGGCTATAACGTACATGAGAGCGTGAAACAGACCGTCCGTCAGGATGAGGACGCGAATGTCCTAGCGTGCCTCTTCAATGCCACTTAGGAGATGATGCCATTGCAGGATCTGGTGAAGCAGTATTCCGTCGAAGAAACCGCCTAGTCCAAATCCGAGTGCATATCTTGCCCAGATCAGCGTCGCGGGGAAGCTCTGCTTCTCACGTTCCTTCGGTGTGATGGCTGCCGTCATGCGCCGCCTCGTCTGATCCCGACCGCTCGCAGCACGGTATCGAGCTTGCTGCCGCCCTTGGCGTCGAAGTCACCTCTGAGCGCTTTCAACGCATATCGCTCCTGATTGATCTCCTCCGCCGTCCGGAAGCCCAGCCGGCGCAGGATCGGAAGCGGCGGGCACCAGCCTTGCATGGCGTGCTGGAATAGGAATCCGGTTACGATGGCGGGCAGCGCCAACCACCGTCGGTCGACGGTAGCGGCAAGCATCGTTCCCGTGAATGCAAGGGTGGAAGCATTTGCCTCAAGCGTCCGCTCGATGTCCCATTCCCGATCAAGTTCGGCCAGCCTCGTTGCGATCTGGTCGGGATGGGTTTCGTAGTAGGCGAGTCTTTCTTCCATCTGCCAGCGAAGGCGGTTGTTGATCTCGTCGGATGTCTGGGCGCTAACCCGGTTCGCTGTCGTGGCCATGGTCTTGGTCTCCTTTGCGCGGGAACCACAGGAAGAACACAAAGTTCCGCGGCCAGACTTGAAGACGAATCATTATATAATATATTAGAGCGTATAATTACACGATTACGGAGTTGGTCATGCCTGTCACCAGAATATCCGAGAAGCTTTCGGTCTCGTCTCAGCCAAGCGTCGGAGACATTCGTTCGCTGCGCGAATACGGGTTCACGACGCTTATCAACAATCGACCGGATGGCGAGGAGCCCGGACAGCCGGGAACAGAGGCCGAAGCCCAGGAAGCAAAGCACTGCAACCTGTCCTATGCGTTCATTCCAGTTACCGGAGCCACCATCACCGAGGCGGACGTGCGTGCCTTCCAGCGCGCGGTCGCTGGATCTGAAGGCCCTGTCTTCGCCCACTGCAAGACTGGCACCCGCTCACTGACCCTCTACCTAATCGGCGAAGTGCTTGACGGCCGCATGCAAGCCCGCGACGTCATCGACTTCGGACGCCAGCGCGGCTTTGATACCAGCGGCGCAGCAGCCTGGCTCGAGCAGCACGCCACCCGTCGGCCGAAGGTGAAGGGCTTCTTCGACAAGCGCACCTGGAGCGTCCAGTACGTGGTCTCGGATCCGGACACAGGCAAGTGCGCCATCATCGATCCCGTGCTCGACTTCGACGAGAAGGCAGGTGCGACGGCGACCATCAATGCCGATGCAATCCTTGACTACATTTGCGAGCAAGGCCTGACGGTCGAGTGGATCCTCGATACCCATCCGCATGCTGACCACTTTTCCGCCGCCCAGTATCTGAAGGAGAAGACCGGTGCCCGCACCGCAATCGGCGAGCGCGTCGTGGATGTGCAGAAGCTGTGGAAGGGCATCTACAACTGGCCGGAGCTTGCCACCGACGGCTCGCAATGGGACCAACTGTTCGCTCATGGAGAGACGTTCAAGGTTGGCTCCATCGACGCAAAGGTGATGTTCTCGCCGGGACATACGCTCGCCTCCATCACCTATGTGATCGGCGACGCGGCCTTCGTGCACGACACGCTCTTCATGCCGGACAGCGGCACGGCGCGTGCCGACTTCCCCGGCGGTGACGCCCGTGTCTTGTGGAGATCGATCCAGGACATCCTCGCGCTCCCGGACGAGACGCGGATCTTCACAGGCCATGATTATCAGCCGAACGGTCGCGCACCCCGTTGGGAAAGCACGGTGGCGGAGCAGAAAAAGTCAAACGAGCATCTGGCTGGCGTGACTGCGGAGCAGTTTGTGGCGCTCCGCACAAAGCGGGACAAGACGCTGCCTATGCCGAAGCTCATCCTGCATGCCCTGCAGGTGAACATCCGCGGCGGGCGTCTGCCGGAGCCGGAAGCCAATGGCAAGCGTTACCTCAAGTTCCCGCTCGATGCATTGCAGGGAGCGGCATGGGAATGAGCACAGAACTCAAAGCAATGTTGAAGGCGGGGCTTTCTCCAGTCGAGATGGCGCGCCGCGCAGAAGAGGTGGCAAACCTCCTGAAGACGCTGTCCCATCCGGCGCGCCTGATGATCGTCTGCACGCTGGTGGAGAGCGAATATTCGGTCGGTGAGCTTGAAGAGAAGCTCGATCTCCATCAGCCGCATCTTTCGCAGCACCTGACGGTGCTACGCGGCTCCGGCATCGTCGCAACCCGGCGAGAGGGGAAACAGATCTTCTATTCCCTGACGGAGGAGAAGGCCGCTGAATTGGTCGCCGCCCTCTATGACATATTCTGCGTGAAGGAAAAAAGATGAGCGAATATCTTCCGTCATTGGCCGGCGGCATGCTGATCGGCCTGTCGGCGGTCATGCTGCTGCTCCTAAACGGCCGGATCGCGGGCATCAGCGGGATGGTCGGACGGCTCGCCCAAGGCGTCGGATGGACCACCAACCTCGCCTTCGTGCTTGGCCTGCTGCTCGGGCCACTGGCTTACCTTGTCATGTTCGACGGCTGGCCGACGGTGGAGATCACGGCAAGCTGGCCGCTGATCATCATCGCTGGTCTCCTCGTCGGATTCGGTTCGCGCATGGGGTCCGGCTGCACCAGCGGTCACGGGGTCCTCGGGCTTGCGCGCCTCTCGCCACGCTCGATGGCAGCGGTTGCCACGTTCCTCACATCCGGCGCCGTCGCTGTCGCGATCCTGCGAGGTTTCGGACTATGAACAAGAACATCTACCAATTTGGAGCAGCGCTCGGCTCCGGCATCGTCTTCGGCGCTGGTCTGTCACTTTCCGGGATGCTGAACTCGGCGAAGGTACAGGGTTTCCTCGACGTCTTCGGCGCTTGGGATCCAAGCCTTGCCTTCGTCCTTGGCGGTGCCGTCGTCGTCGCTTTCATCGGCGTTCAAGTGATGAAGCGGATGCGACACCCGGCCTTTGACGACAGCTTCCACGTGCCGACCAATCGGCAGATCGACCCGCCGCTCATCATCGGCTCCACCCTGTTCGGCCTCGGCTGGGGCATCGGCGGCTTCTGCCCCGGTCCGGCGATCGCCTCGCTCTCGATCGGCCTGCCGCAGACGGTGCTGTTCGTCATCGCCATGTTGGTGGGCATGACCTTCCACGACCGAGTATGGAGCAGACGGACGTGACCACCTCAATCCTTGCGGCAGTCGGCTCCGGCGGGATCGTCGGCTTCATGCTCGGCCTGCTGGGCGGCGGCGGGTCCATCCTGGCGACTCCGCTCCTCCTCTACGTGGTCGGCGTAACCCAGCCGCATGTCGCAATCGGAACCGGCGCGCTTGCGGTCTCGGTGAATGCCTTCGCGAACTTCGCCAGCCACGCGATCAAGGGGCATGTCTGGTGGCGATGCGCTGCCGTCTTCTCAGTTCTCGGCGTTCTCGGTGCGCTCGGCGGCTCCAGCCTCGGCAAGGCGATGGACGGAGACCGGCTGATATTCCTGTTCGGCATCCTGATGGTGATTGTAGGCGCGCTGATGCTCAAGCCCAGGAAGGAAGTTGCGGTCGAATGCCGTCCTGTCGACCTGCGGATGTGTGTTGCCACCGCCGCCGTCGCATTGGCCGCGGGTGTGGCATCCGGCTTCTTTGGCATCGGCGGAGGCTTCCTGATCGTTCCAGGCCTGATGCTGGCGACTGGCATGCCGATGATCAACGCGATTGGGACCTCGCTCCTCTCCGTTGGAGCGGTTGGGCTGGCGACGGCACTGAACTATGCCAGCTCAGGACTGGTGGACTGGTGGCTTGCTGTTGAATTCATTGGTGGCGGCATCATCGGCGGCGTGCTCGGCATGCTTCTCGCCACGCGCCTCAGCGCCTACAAGAACATCCTCAACCGCCTGTTCGCAGCCCTCGTACTCGTCGTAGCGGCCTACATCCTCTATCGGAACTGGGGGACCTTATGGACCGGCTGAGGGAGCAGCGCTTCCCAAGCTGCAACTCCCTGGCCTATTCACATGACCGCTGCCTTAAGCATGCCTTAAGCTGAGCAGATCAAGCGAGGGCTTTTGAAGGAACCAAAATGCGCCTCTTTATTCTCACCAACCTTAGACCTGCCCTGATGCTGTTCGCAGCGCTGCTGTTTGGTTCTGCACCACAGATCGCCGCAGCCGAGGATATCCCACAACAAGAGTATCCCCGGATACTGAAGGCGATCGAGCAGCAGGGACTGACAATCCTCGGAGAGATGAATGTGCCAGGCGGTTTGAGAGCATTCGCCGCAAAAGCTGGCGCTCAACCTCTGACACTCTACCTCACCCCGGATGGCGAACATGTTGTCGTTGGCACACTTGTCGACGCAGCAGGACAGGACATGGCGGAGACCCAGCTCAAGGAGATGGTAGAAGCGCCGATCTCGGAAGAGGGCTGGCAAAAGCTTGAACGGTCGACATGGGTGAAGGACGGAAGCCCAGACGCACCAGGAGTCGTCTACGTGTTCACCGACCCAAACTGCCCCTACTGCCACCGATTCTGGAAGGCTGCCAGACCATGGGTCGAGGCGGGCAAGGTGCAGTTGCGGCACGTCATGGTCGGCGTGATCAGGCAGGATTCGGCTGCGAAAGCGGCTGCGATTCTTGAGGCCAAGTCACCTGAGGAGGCGTTGGCTGAAAACAAACATAAGTACGAGGATGGCGGCATTGCTCCTTTGGAAACGGTCAGCCCCGCAATGGCGGAAAAGCTTGAGCACAATGCCACCCTGATGACCGAACTCGGCTTTTCTGGCACCCCTGCGATCGTCTTCAGGAAGGCAGATGGTAGCATCGGGCAGATGGCTGGTCTGCCCCAGGATGCCGCGCTCGAGATGATCTTGGGTTCGAAATAGCTGAAGCCCGGCCGGCTCTTCTATGTCTGCAATGGGCCGATCATTTCCGCTTCGCGCCAATAGGAGACATGACCTGCCTCCAGGTCGGAGGCTGATATTGAGGCTGACATGAGACAGCCCGCTCCCATTTGTGGTCCTGACAGCGGACCTCGCGCTCACAGCTCCGTGCTTTTGGTTCGCTTGACCGTCGAGGCCATCATTGATGCGAGCAGCGCGTAGGCGAAACATCCCAGCGCTTGGCTTTCCAGCGAAACTCCTGCATCGATCAGCAGACCCATGATGATCGGCGAAGCGCCGCTGGCGAGGACGGTACCTGCCTCGACGAAGGAGCGAACCCTTGCCAATTCCAACGGGCCAAACAAGTCGACCCACAAAGCGGTGGCGAGGGTCGAAGCAAGTGCCATCGAGGTTGCCATGAGCAGCATGTAGACCGGCGCGATCCACGGCGCGCTAATGTATCCGAGCAAGAGCATGGCGAGCGCCTGCGGCAGAAGGAAGAACGGCAGCAGCCTCCTGGGGCCAACCTTATCAATCACCGGGCCGACGACCACCGAAGCGATCGCCTGCACGATTGCGAACACGGCGAAACTGGCGGCCACCGTCGCCAGATCCCAGCCTTTCTGCTCGGCAAGACGCGCCTGGTGGAAGAAGAAGCCGGTGACGATAAATGGTCCGGCCAATATCGCCGGAAGGGTGAGAAGAAGGCGTGCATCGCGCCAGACCGCCGGAGCCTTTCCTGCGTTGGCATCGGTACGGTCTTTCCGGCTTCGGATCGGCCTATCTCCCTGACGCGGCAAGAATATCAGAGCGACCGCCACGCCTGCGATAACCAGAACAGCATTGATCCCCCAAGCCGTGCGCCAGCCGAGCTGTTCCATCATGGTCACTCCGGCGATGGGGAACAGACCTTGCGCCACGGAGAGACCGAGCGCGATCACCCCGAGTGCCTTTCCAGCATCCTGCGGGAATGCGCGTGCCGTTGCGGTCAGTGCCGTGTGCGTCATGAGCCCCTGTCCACCGAGGCGGAGGAAATAGAAGGCGACGGCCAACATCACGAAGTTGGCGCTGATGGCAACCAGCAGACACGCGGTCGCCAACAGCAGTGCCACCGCCCAGGTGAAGCGGCGAACGCTCGTATAGTCGATCAGCCGGCCTGCCCATGTCAGGGTCAGCGCACTGGCAAAGGTTCCAGCGGCATAGGTGGCTCCAAGCCCACCATCGGTCAGATTGAAGGCATCGCGGAAATAGGAGCCGGATACGGAGACAAAGTAGGTCTGGCCGAAGCTTGAGAGAGCCATCAACAGCGCGCCGAACAGAAGCTGCTGCCAGTTGGCGCTGGCGAAATCGAAATAGCTGCGAACCATATGCATTTTCCAAGGAGATATGCGCCCGAGGCGAGACCTGGACGTTGACGAGACGTGATCGAAACGGATGAGCGCTGCATTTGTAGCGCAGCATTTTCTGACGCGCTACCTGCAATCGATGTGACCTAGTCCGATCTGTCGGCAGTGGTCTTATCGAGACTCAACTGCGTAATGATGGCCCGGAGATCAATGAAGGTGCCCGCTGCCTCGATGAGGATAGAGGCCGGGGCAATCGTGTTGGGTGCATCGAGCGTCGAGATCAGAGTGGTCTTGATATCGTAGTCACGCAGGGCAGCAAGCAGCGGCTCAAGCTTGGCATCGCTTGCGAGGATCATGACATGATCGCCAGGCTCAGCCATTAGAAGTGCATCGACGGCGATTTCGACCAGATTGGTTCCGTAGCGTTCTCGCGGTTCGTCCGCGCCGTGCGTGCGACCTTTGACGATGAAACCATTGTGTCCCAACCAGCCGAGCAGCGACCTTTGGCGCTCTGCCTCATTGCCGTCGCGCAGGTCTCGATAATAGACCATCTGGTCGGCTGGCGTTCCGTTGTTGACCAAAGTGGCGAGCTTGCCCAGGTCGAATGGGGTCTCCAGGACCGAGCGAAGGCGGTCGTAATGGCTACCGTCGATCAAGAACAAAGTCTTCGTTTGTCGCGACATGATGTCTCCTCGCAATCGTGACGACCAGCGTGGTCAGGGTGCGCAGCGGACGCAGGCTTCAAAGGTGGGGTCTATGTCCAGGCGCCTGACCGCGATGGGCTCCCCGCACCCGATGCAATAGCCGAACTCGTCATCCCGGATACGAGACAGGGCCCGCTCGATGGCGATCTTTCGGTGTTGACGGCGGCGATTGAGATCCTGGGCCATGGCTTGGCTCTGCATGGCATCCATGCGGGACAAACGCCCGACGCTTTGTTGGTCCAGCTCGACCGGAGCCCGATACTCCCGGCTTTCGTCAATCAGCCGAACCGTCTCAACCAGCTCGTGCTCAAGACGGTTCTTGAACAGCTCGACGACATCGGGATCCTCGATGGTCTTCATTGTTTTCCTCCGGGCAAGAGGGCGGGCAACATGCCCGCCCGTCATGATCTCAGCGGAAGATGACGACCGGCACCTTGCAGGAGCGGATCATTTCCGTCGTCGTCGAGCCGATGAAGAGGGAGCGCAGCCGCGAATGGCTGTAGGCTCCCATGGCGAGAAGGTCGAAGCCTTCCTTTTCCACCATGTCTGAGATCACCTTGTCGGCCGCGCCCTGCACGAGTGCGACTTCTGGGGCATAGCCCGCGGCCTTGAGGATGATCGCAGCATCATCGAGCTTCTTCCGGTTCTCGCTCGTGTCCGCACCCGCCATCACCACCTTGCAGCCGAGACCGTCAAGGATTGAGCTGCGGGACACCTGGTCGACCGTCTTCATCGCCATGCTGCCGCCGTCATAGGCTATCAGCAGCTTGGCGACCGGCTTGAAGGCGCGCGAGGCGATGACGATCGCCTTGTGGGTCGAGCGCACGACACGTTCCAGGTTGGAGCCGAGATGGCCCTTGGCGAAGTCCGCACCCTCCCCACGCTTGCCGATCACGATGATGTCGGCGTTGGCCTCGAACTCCAGCACGGTGTCGATCAGATCGCCGTTGCGCAGCTTCGTCTCGACATTGGCAACGCCAGCCTCGTTGAGCCGGGCCTTTGCCTCGTCCAGCAAAAGACGCCCGCGCTTGTGGGCAACCTTTGCCTTCTGCGCATCGAGTTCCGCCAGTTCCTCAAGAAGTGCAGTACGGGCACCAAGCCCGATATTGCCGCTGAGGTTGACTGGCTCGGAGGCGAGATCCCGCCTGCCGATGACGTGGAGAAGGTCCACGGTCACGTCGGCCTTGCCCGCGATCCAGGCAATGTGGTCGCATACGCTTTGGGCATAGGGCGAGCCGTCGATCAGTCCGAGTATTCTTGTCATTGTTGATCCTCCCTCAGTGGCCCATCAGGCGCTCCATGGCGCCGGGCTTGTCGTGAATGGCGAGCTTGTCGACGATGGTCTCGCTGGCCTGATTGAGGCCGATGATCTCGACATCGGCGCCTTCGCGGCGGAACTTGAGCACGATCATGTCGAGGGCCGCGACGCTGGAAATATCCCAGATATGAGCATGGCTGACATCGATCGTGACCTTGTCGAGGGCTTCCTTGAAGTCGAAGGCCTTGTTGAAATCGTCGACCGACGCGAAGAACACCTGGCCCTCGACCGTATAGGTGCGATGCATGCCGTCAGCCGACACCGCCGAGGTGACACGGAAGATCTGCGAGATCTTCCAGGCGAAGAAGACAGCTGACAGCAGCACACCGATCAACACGCCGATGGCGAGGTTGTGGGTGTAGACGACACCGACGACGGTCGCGATCATCACGATCGACGACGAGCGCGGATGATCCTTGAGAGTCCTGATCGAGGACCAGGAGAAGGTGCCGATCGAGACCATGATCATGATGGCGACCAGCGCTGCCATCGGGATCTGACTGACGAGATCGCCCAGCACCAGGATCATGAACAGCAGGAAGACGCCCGCGCAGAAGGTCGAGAGGCGGCCACGGCCACCGGACTTCACATTGATGATCG
>Ga0065721_10004473_pt1 | contig 29673 bp, 27 predicted proteins | sample Mesricmetagenome_FD_59108 | JGI IMG/M metagenome (GOLD analysis project Ga0065721, IMG submission 59108) | Mesophilic microbial community from rice straw/compost enrichment Sample: eDNA_1 v2 (version 2) | ecosystem: Engineered > Solid waste > Grass > Composting > Bioreactor | place: USA: Davis...
ATGTACCGCTTAACAAACCAATATACGAATACCTTACACCATTTCCCTCCAATGCACTCGCCTGCACAACCCTCCTTCAAAACGTGATTCGGACTTTCAAAAGTGTACTAACGGTGTACTAATAAAATAAAAAACCCGCAAGGCTTTACGCTATGCGGGTTTATCGAGGTCTCGAGCGGTCCCGATAGCTATCGGGACGAACCACTGTAGGAGCTATTAATGCTTGATAAAAAAAAGTCAGCCGGCAGGCTGACTTTTTGGGAGGTCTCGAGCGGATTACCTTCGGTGATCCGGAGGGGGTGGGCGCTTCAACGAATGAAAGCCGCAAGCTTCGCTGGCCGTTTTTTCATTTTACTCCTCAGGAAATATCCACCAAAGCTAAATGATCACAACGGTTCCACTTAAGGATCTTTCCTTCGTCGTAAAATGAAAAAACCGCTCCGGCTATCGCCGGGCGGCTTTTCATTCGTTGAGGTCTCGAGCGGATTCGAACCGCTGTAGGAGCTTTTGCAGAGCTCTGCCTAGCCACTCGGCCACGAGACCAATTCTAGGTGCCGGGTTCCGGGTTCCTGTTGCCAGGTGGGTGCCTGTTTTTTAGGTTGCCGGGTTCCTGATGCCTGTTGCCAGTTCAGGTGCCGGATCTCCAGGTGCCAGTTCAGGTGCCAGGGGCGCCGGTTCTATTAGCGACAAAACTATAAAAAAAGCCCAGTCTTCCTATTGATAAAAATCAGAGAGGTGACAATTCCGTCACCTCTCTGAAATGGCAATCATATTATTCCGCTTTCGGCTCTTCGCCGGAAGCACCGCCGGACATTTTCTCCTTCAGCGCGCTTAACGCTTCGATATCTCCCAGCGTCGACTTCTCAGTCTGCTGATTGATGTTCTGGATAGACTTGCCCTTAGGTTGTGACGGTCTCTTCTTCGCAGCTGCCACCTCTTCTTCTACTGACCAGGTAGCCTTGTGCGACAACAAGATACGACGATCATCTTTCGAGAACTCCAGTACTTTGAAGTCGAGCGAATCGCCAACCTCTGCTTTCGAACCGTCTTCTTTCTGAAGATTCTTCGCAGATGCAAAACCTTCGATGCCATAAGGCAGCTCGAGGATTGCACCTTTGTCGTTCTTGCTGATGATTGTACCCTTGTGGACGGAGCCAACAGTGAACACTGTTTCGAAGGTATCCCAAGGATTCTCTTCGAGGTGTTTGTGGCTCAATGCCAGTCTGCGGTTTGCTGCATCCAATTCGAGTACCTGTACCTCCATCGTCTCGCCAACTTTTGTGAACTCCGAAGGATGTTTGATCTTCTTCGTCCAGCTGAGATCCGAAACGTGTACAAGTCCGTCGATACCTTCTTCGAGCTCGATGAACAAGCCAAAGTTGGTCAGGTTGCGAACGATACCTTTGTGGCGTGTACCCACTGCGTATTTCGTAAGAACATCCTGGCGTGTCCAGGGATCTTCAGTCAGTTGCTTGATACCAAGCGACATCTTGCGCTCTTCACGGTCTAACGTGAGGACTACAGCTTCCACTTCGTCGCCAACCTTCAGGAAGTCCTGAGGATTGCGCAAGTGCTGTGACCAGCTCATTTCGCTGACGTGGATAAGACCTTCGACGCCGGATTGCAGTTCGAGGAACGCACCGTAATCCGCCACGTTGACGATCTTGCCCTTGACCTTCGAACCAACCTGGATGTCGGCCGGCAGCGAATCCCACGGATGGGGAGTAAGCTGCTTCATACCAAGGGAAATCCGTTTCTTGTCGTTGTCGAAATCGAGAACAACCACCTTCACCGTCTGGTCGAGCTTCAACACCTCTTCCGGATGGTTGATGCGTCCCCATGAAATATCGGTGATGTGAAGGAGTCCGTCTACACCTCCAAGGTCGATGAACACACCGAAGTTGGTCATGTTCTTGATCACACCTTCGAGTACCTGTCCTTTTTCGAGGTTGTGCAGGATCGCCGCCTTCTGTTGCTCGAGGTCTTTCTCGATCAGCACCTTGTGCGATACGACCACGTTGTCGTTGGTGTAGTTGATTTTCACAACTTTCACCTCGATCGACTTGTTCACATAAATATCGAAGTCGCGGATCGGTTTCACATCGATTTGTGATCCCGGGAGGAAGGCCTCGATGCCGAATACGTCGACGATCAGACCACCTTTTGTCCTGCGCTTTACAAAGCCTTCGATTACTTCATCGTTGTCAAGAGCTTTCTGTACATATTCCCAACCTTTGACAAGTTTCGCCTTGCGACGGCTGAGAATAAGTTGACCCATCGCGTCTTCGCGCTCTTCAATAAAGAGGTCTACCTTGTCTCCGATTTTGAGATCAGGCATGTCTTTGAATTCCGCCAACGGAACAAGTCCATCAGACTTGAATCCAATGTTGAGGATCACATCGCGGTCGTTGATACCTACGACGATACCTTCAACCACAGTACCCGAGTCAACAGTGGCGACGGTGCCTGAATACATATTCAGCATTTCTTCGCGCCTGTCTTTCGAGTAGCCTTCGCCAAATCCCTTGCTTTCGAACGCTTCCCAGTCGAATTCGCCTGGAACTTGTTTCTGATAGAGTGATTTTCTCAACTCCTGGACAGGGATGGCCTCTGTGACAATCTCTTCGTCCTCGCGATTGCGGGTCTTTGCGGCCTCAATCGGATCTTCGTCTTCTGCGTCGTCCTTGACACTTTTTGCCTTTGCCGGACCCGCAGTACCTGCCGAACCCGTTGTACGCCTGGGCCTGGATGCTCCAGTCCCTTTTTCTGCTTTAGCCATAAATAATAAGGTGCCCTTAATACATGCAGCGGCCGGGCATACAGCTGCAAATTGGTTTTACAATGCTTCCCGGCTCTTCCGGAAAGCCCCACTGTTTAGCGGGGCTGCAAAGGTAGGAAAAAATGGCTAAATGAGCGCCTTCTGGGCGTATTTTTAAGGAATATCCTCAAACGTGAGGGTGCCGGTGGCGTAGTTGATCATGAGTTTCTGGAACATCAGCGTATACCTCGCACTTTCCATGTCCGCCTCCGCCCTGGTGAGTACCTGGTTACTCTGGGTCAGTGCAACGATATCGGAAATACCCAGGAGATAACGCTCCCGCTCAAGAGTATTTGAAACCTGCGCCGCCTCCAGCTGAGCTTCTGCAGCCTCATAAGCCGCCTTGGCATCCTGGAGATTCTGGTAGGCTACGAGGATATCATTCTTGACCTCGAGTGACAAGCTCTCGGTGGCAAGTCGCGAGTTTTCATACAGCACCCGGTTTCTGACAACATTTGACCGGTTGGCAAAGGCTCCATATATCGGGATACGAAACGATAAGCCATAGGTGAGTTGCGTGTTGTCGCTGGTAAATTGCTGTTCGAAGGAGCGCTGAGGGTTTGGTGAGTCGTGGACGTAGTTGTATGCCGAGCCGTAACTTGCAAACAATGTTACGGAAGGAAAGTAGCTTCCCTTCAATGCCTGGTAACCAAATCGGGCAGCCTTCTCTGTAAACTGCGCTTGTTTCAGATCGCTTCTCTTCTCTGCTCCTACTGCGTACAATTCATCCAAAGACATATCCTCTAATCCGCTAACAGTCCACTCCGGCTCCTTCAAATCAAATTGAATCGCCGGATCCAATTGAAGTACCTGCGCAAGTGCAGCTTTGTCCTTTCGCAGCGTAGCGCGCGCGCGAAGTAACAGGAGATTTGCATTTCGGACCTGGTACTCTTGATTCTTGAGGTCAACCTCCGCGCGGGCTCCCGCTTCCACCTGGGCCTTGATCTGTTCGAACTGTTGTTGTTGAGACTCCAGGTTCTTTTCGTTGATTATTACAAGGCGTTCGTCAAGAAGACAGGTCAGGTAGAGTTCAGTCACGTTACGAATGACGTCCTGCTGTGTCCGGTTAACATTCTGAAGTTGGGCTTCGTACAGACTTGTCGAACGCTTGAAGCCATTCATCACACTGAGACCGCGGAAGATTGGCATGCTGGCATCGATAGACGCACTCGTAAAGTCGAGAACACCATTGATGACTCTACCCTCTTGTTGGTTGAATGAGTTTCCGTCGTTCCTTCCCGTGTTTCCGTTAATGCTCACGGTAGGACCAAAGGCGAGGAGACCTGCGGTCCGGTCGACCTGGCTGGCAACAAGGAGGTTTTCCTGTTGATTCAGATTCAGGTTCTTGTCAAGACCTATCTTGACTGCCTCCTTGAATGTGAGAATATTCGTTTGCCCCCGCACAATGCCTAAACATGTGGCAACGATGGCCACGCACAATATCAAATGCTTCTTCATGTACCTAAACTCTTTCTAAAACTGGGCTGTCTTCTACAACGGCTCCGTCGGCGACGCGCACGATCCGTTTGCCGTAGCGGGCGTTAACTTCGGAATGGGTGACTTGCAGGATAGTGATCCCCTCATCGTTGAGCTTCTGAAATATCTCCATGATCTGCTTGCCCTGGTCTGAGTGGAGATTGCCGGTTGGCTCATCGGCAAGTAACAACTTAGGCTGTCCCACAATCGCCCGGGCTATTCCAACTAATTGTTGTTGACCCCCGCTGAGTTGTTCGGGGAAGAGATCCTTTTTCGCGACCATGTTGAATCGGTCAAGCAACTCCGCGACCATGCTCTTGCGCTGACTGGCTCCGACGCCTTTGTAAAGCAACGGAGTCTCAATGTTCTCATACACAGTCAGCTCATCAATCAAGTGATACGCCTGGAAGATGAAGCCGATATAATTCTTGTGCATTTCCGACTTCTGTTTTTCCTTCATGCGATGAACAGGCTCGTCAAAAAAGAAGTATTCGCCCGCTGAAGGTTCGTCGAGCATGCCGATGATGTTCATAAGAGTCGACTTCCCGGCGCCACTTGGTCCCATGATTGTCACAAACTCGCCCTGCTGTACATCAAGGTTGATCCCTTTGAGGATGAAGGTGCGTTGAAATCTCGAATCAATATATTTATCGATATCCCGTAGTTTAATCATGGACATTTAGGGTTGATGGTCGGTTCCTGATACGCGAATATGGTGCCAAGCGAGGTTCAGGCCCTCAATAGGCGATTTGTACGCTTCCAAAATGTTCGGAGCGTTCGGATATGAATTTAGGTGTCCGAAAACGGATAGTGAAATATAGGCCGGATTTTTTCGTCCCCGCCTAGAAAATGATAGGATAAAGGATCACGTCAACCCGACGGTTGAGCTTCATACCCTGCCAGGTGTCGTTCCGGTAGACTGCATTCTCGAGACCCCAGTCTTTGATGGAGATCTTGTGTTCAGGGATGGGCTTCCTAATCAGCAACTCCTGGACAGCGGCGCTTCGCATCTTTGAAAGCCATTCATTGTACTCTTTACCTCCTATCGGATCAGTGTGACTGATAAGATGAATATCGTATTTCTCAAGCAGGTTGGGAATGGAGTCGAGCCAATGATAGAGTTCTGCTGCCTGATCCTGACTGATGTAATAACTACCCCCACCGAAGTAGATGCTCTTGCGAATCTCGTCAACTTGTTGCTGGGCAAAGGCGCTCAGGTGCATCAATATCAATATGTGAAGCAACAGCAACCGCATATGCTAAAGTTAGAAAATAATCATTGAACATCACACAGTATCACACCTCCAATAATGCCTTCAGATCGTTGATTGTATTTGCTTCCTCGATGTTCTTGTCTTTTCGCCACCGTGCCATTCTCGGGAACCGCAGGGCGATACCAGATTTATGTCGCGTCGATCGTTGAATGCCCTCAAAATGTATTTCGAAGACAAGTTGGGGTTTTACACTGCGGACTGGACCAAATCGTTCAATCGTATTCTGCTTCACCCATCGGTCTACTTCGCGGATCTCTTCATCCGTAAGTCCGCTGTATGCCTTGGTGAATGGCACGAGTTGTCCGTCGTCCCAAACGGCGAACGTGTAGTCCGTATACAGGTTGGCTCTTCTCCCGTGACCTCGCATGGCATAGATGAGGACGGCATCGACGGTGTAAGGATCTATCTTCCACTTCCACCAATCTCCCCTTCGACGCCCGTCGCGGTAAATGGAGTTGAACCTCTTCAGCATAATACCTTCACTGAGGTACTCCCGGGATCGCTGTCGTTCTTCGGCGAGTTCATCCCAGGAAGCGAAATTCACCTTTGGCGACAGCCGAAGTACTTTTCCATCGGTGGAGCACAGTTCTTCGAGTTTTCGCCTGCGTTCAACCATTGGCCAATCGCGTATATCATCACCGTTGTATTCCAGGACATCGTAAGCGATAAAGACTACCGGAACTTCATTCAACAATCTCTGGGAAAGCTTCTTTCGACCAATGCGTGTTTGCAGATGGTTGAAGCTCAACGGACGTTCATCCTTGAAGGGCATTATTTCGCCATCGAGTACGGTACCATCGGGCAATGCGCGAAGCATCACTTCAAACTCCGGATACTTGTCAGTGACGAGTTCTTCACCACGGGACCAGACAAATAGCTGCCTGCCTCGAACAATGACTTGTCCGCGGATCCCGTCCCACTTGTGTTCGGCAAGCCATTCCGAAGGATCGCCAAGTTCTTCTACGGGGGTATCGAGTGCATACGCGAGATAAAATGGATAAGGGCGGGATATATCAGCTTCGTCGGTGGTGTAAACAAGTTCCTGGAAATTGTTTTGGTCCGGCGACCAGTTGCCCATCAACCTATGGGCTATTGTACTTTCCCTGACGTCTGCGAATTTCGCCAGAGCTTTGACCATGAGTTTCTGACTGACTCCTATTCGGAATCCACCTGTGATAAGTTTGTTGAACACAAACCGCTCGGACTCGCTCAGTCGACTCCAGGCCCAGACAATCAACTCCTTCTTCTCCCCGACCTCTTTGTTCTCGAGCTGTCGGATGAAGTCCATCCAGTATGTGAGGGAGTAATCCGACGGTTCGTATTGGGAAGGCAACACAAGCGTAATCGTCTCGGCAAGATCGCCGACGACATGATAGGATTCCTCAAACAACCAGGCAGGCAGCTGCGATACCTCTGTTGCCCACTGTGCGAGGTAGGTGGCGTTTACTGTTCGCTTCGGTCGACGGTGCGACAACAAGGCAATAGCCCACAATTTGTCTTCGTCCGACGCTTTCTCAAAGTATGCGATCAACGCTTTGATCTTGCCAAGTGTCTTGGTCGTCTGGTCGAGCTCGGTAAAGAGTTGACAGAAATGTTTCATTGCGTCGATGCCTCCGCCATCTCCGCCAATTCTCCTTCAAAGCGCGTTTTTACTTCGCGCGCCTCAAGACCTTGGGTGTTGAGCCACTGCGTGAATATCTCCGAATATCCGTGCGTCACAAACACTCTCTCAGCCCCTGTCGCTCGAATAGCGACGTTCAGGTCATCCCAATCAGCATGATCAGAAAGCACAAAGCCACGGTCGGCCCCCCGCCGTCGACGTGTACCGCGGAGTTTCATCCAACCCGAGGCAACACCCAATGAGTAGGGAAAGAACCGACGCATCCATGGCGAGCCTACTGCGGATGGTGGGCAAATAATGAGCGCGCCGCGCAAGTCCTCTTTCTTTATGTCGTCAGTGACACGCGGAGCCTCGGGTAACTCAATTCCCTGGGAGCGCATAATCTGGTTTACCGAATCGACCGCGCCATGAACAAAAACAGGTCCGATCGATAAGTCAATGTTGCGCAGTATTCGCTGACTCTTTCCCAACGTGTATCCCGTCAACACTGAAGTCTTTCCTTCATTTCTATTTGTATTCCACCAATCGTTAATGCTGGCCATCACCTGCGATTGTTCTTTCCATTTGTAGACAGGCAGCCCGAACGTTGATTCTGTCACGAACACATTGCACTTCACTGGTTCGAAGGGAGTAGAAATACCATCGTCTTGAAGCTTATAGTCTCCGGAAAATACCCAGACTTCTCCGTTGCGCTCAACGCGAACCTGGGCTGAACCGGGGATATGACCGGCCGGATGAAAGCTAAACCTGACGCCGTTCATGACTATAGGTTCGCCATACTCAAGCGCCTGAAATGTTGCACCTTCCTCTCCAAGTCGATACCGAACCACGGGTAAAGCACTGGAAGTACAGAGATAGTACCGATGACCTGGATACGCATGATCGGAATGACCGTGACTTACAATAGCTCGCTCGACAGGTTTCCATGGATCGATGTGGACGTCCGCTTCGGGACAATAGATGCCTTTGTCCGTGAATGTGAGTAACTCCATGCCGCTATTTTGCCTGCTCCAATATCGAATTCACAAACTCCGACGGTGTAATTCCATTCGCCTCCCTGAACGCACGTGAAAAATTGGAGACGCTGTTGTATCCGACCTGGAAGCACACATCGCTGATATGTGCTCCACGTACTGACAGAAGTTGCTTCGCGCGTTCGAGGCGAAACCTCCTCAAAAATTCACCCGGAGATTCGCCGGTAAGGGCCTTAAGCTTCCGATGCAATTGCATTCTGCTCATGTTGAGATTCTCGGAAAACGCATCCACACTAAATCCAGGATGAACGTGGTGTTTCTCTACTACATTCAATACGCGTTCCAGGAATTCCGCATCCTTTGAAGGCAGTGCAATGTTCCCGGGTTGCAACACCAACTCCCGACTAAAATGCTCGCGCAACCTCTTTCGTTGATCAATCAGGTTTCGCGTGCGAACCGTTAGCTCGACCGCGTCGAAAGGTTTCGTGAGGTAATCATCAGCACCTGTTTCCAAGCCGCTGATTCGGCTTTCTTGGTCAGCTCTCGCAGTCAACATCAACACGGGGATGTGACTTGTGACCTCATCTAGTTTGACGCGTTCACAAAGCGTGCGCCCATCCATCCTCGGCATCATCCAATCGCATACCATGAGGTCGGGTACAACTTCCCTGCACAGTCTCAAAGCATCCACACCGTTGTCAGCCATGACCAATCTATACTGATCCTTGAGAAGGTCTCCGATAAATGATCGCATGTCTTCGTTGTCCTCGGCAACGAGAACAACAGGTGTAGATTCATCTTCGTTTAACGCTTGAGATATCGTCTCATGCGATTCGAGAACAGCATCTGGCTGTTTCTCATCTGCCGCTTCATCAACAACCAGACCTTGGTACGCATCTCTTTCTATCGGAACGGATACTGTAAAAACACTACCTTCATGCTCTCTGCTCTGTACGGTCAGAGTCCCGCGATGAAGTTCCGTCAATTCCCGCGCGAGCGCCAAGCCAATTCCACTTCCTTGGGCCGTGCGTGTGGCAGTCTCGTCTATCTGATAGAAGCGCTGAAAAATTTTCTCTAACTGATCGGAGGGAATCCCGGGTCCCGAATCTCTGACTTCAATCACGCAGTGCCCTCCATGCTGTTCAGCCCGAAGTTCCACCCTTCCACCTTCCGGTGTAAACTTGAACGCATTCGAAAGCAAGTTATTCGTAATCTTCTCGACCTTGTCTCGATCATAACATCCCCGGATGTTGGGTTTAATCTCCTGCCTGTAGTCGATTCCCTTTCGTTCGGCAAGGGAAGGAAAAGCACTTCCCACAAACCGAAGAGTTTGTGTCATATCTCCGACTTGAAGACGGAGTGCCATACTTCCCGCTTCAAGGCGCGCGAGATCAAGTAATTGATTGATGAGATCCTGCAGCCTTCGGGCATTTCTGTGCATCAAACCGAATTGACGTTTTTGATCATCATCTGAAGTCTTTCGCAAGATATCCTCCAATGGGCCGATAATTAGCGACAATGGTGTTCTGAATTCGTGGGAAATGTTCGTAAAGAAACGCGACTTCATTCGGTCAATCTCCTTCAGTTTTTCATTCGCCTTCGTCTTCACCTTATACCGATTATAAAGCATGATCGAAAGGACGACGACCAGGCCCAGAACAATCAGTAGATAAATTTGCTGGGTCGATTTGAGTTTGTTCTCAGCATTGAGCACACGAATCGCATCATCCTTCTTCTCGGTTTGAAAGCGCGCCTCGATTTCCTGTGCCTTCTGGTGATTCTGAACCCTCGTCAGGCTATCGCGAACCGTGATGTATTTCTTGTAATATTCCTGGCCTGTCTTGTAATCCCGTTCTTCATTATATATCTCGCTTAAAACTTGATAGCTATCCATTCGCATTGCGGGGAGGTTAAGTTTTGCTGCGAGCACCAGGGTAGTATCCATCTCTTTCTTCGCCTGCGCGTATTGCTTCATATAGAGCAATGTTATGCCCCTTGATACATAGACGTACGTCATCAGAAGTGAATCCCCGGAAGCCTTTGATGCTGAAAGAGCAGAAGAGTAATGTTTCAACGCAGATGAATAATCACTGCGATCGAAGTAGATGTTGCCAAGACTTAATTCCGTCTCGCTGACATCACGCTTTGAATTTAACTCGGAGTAAATAGATATTGCCTGTTGATACATCATCAGGGCGCTGTCGACATTCTTGCGCTTGCGATAGATTTGCCCGAGGAGACGCAGTGAATACGCGACCGAACTTTGTATGCCCGCCTTACGCGCGCTCTCTAACGCCTGGAGGGTGTACTCAAGGGCCTTGTCAGTGTTTCCCATCAGGTTGTGAATGTTCCCTGCGTTCGACAAGGCCTGCGTCAATCCCTGGTGACTGCCAGCGGATTCAAAAATTTTGATTGCATGAACGTAGTTTTCTAAAGCAAGTTCAAACTGATCGTATTGGCGTCTTACATTTCCGATCGCGTTGTAAAGAGAGCCTTCTACATAACGGTCGGGGTATTGCTCCACGATAGAGAGGCCGCTCTGAAGTACCGTCAAAGCAGAATCAAGCCTGGTCATCCTCAAAAGCGTAATGCCGGCCTCTAAATACACATTCGACAGCCACGACGCCGACTCCGGTGAAACATCTAGTGCTCTTTTCAGATACATACATGCACTGTCGTACTCACCGTTCTTTCGGTGAATCGATCCAATATGAGTCAGAACTTCCGCGATATATTTGGGTATTTCCGTCTTCAATGCAATCGCCATCGCCGAGTCAGCATACGCGTGCGCACGTTGCGGATCGGTGGTCGCATATTGATCTCCCAACCGTTGATAACGGACAAGATGTGTAGTGTCAGAATTGCTTTGTAGCACCAACGCAAAGGCGGGTGAAATCAGAGCCATCAGGAGCGAAAGAAAGATACCACGGAGCATAGGATGAGCGGGTGTGCTACATCTATAAATGTACTCTGTCTCCAAATGAGTTGCAACCTCACGAACGGCGTTAAAGTCAGTTGCTTCCCTTTCTCATGATTACTCTGTAACTTGGCAAACGAATTCACCTCACATGAAGCTTTCTCGACTGCTCTTTTCTTTCAGTTTCGCGATACTACTATATCCTTCACTCCAGGCGCAGAATATAGATAGCCTGCGTACACTGCTCAACACGATCCAGGGAGACGGCAAAGTGAAAACCTACAACGAACTTTTCCGCGCTTATCTCCATTCAAGTCCCGTGACGGCGGTAGGCTATGCACGCGAAGCGCTGATGCTTGCCGACGAAATCGGGGATAAACGCGGGATGGCTGCGGCATACAACAACCTGGGCGTCGCATACCGAAACCAGGGAGCTCTCGACAAAGCGCTCGAGTATTATCTTACCTCCCTTAGTCTTTACGACTCTCTTGACAACAACGAAGGTGTGGCGACCTCGAAGAATAATATCGCCACCATATATGCGATCAAGAAGGACTACAAACAGGCAATGCGCTATCTTGAAGAATCGTATTCGCTCTTTGAAGAAATCAATGACCCATTTCGTCTTGTAGGATCCATGAACAATCTTGGTAACCTCTACCAGGACATCGAGGACTACGAAAAAGCATTAAAGTACTACACGGAAGCGTTCGAACTGAGCGAAAAAAACGGGGCGAGTTTCGCCGATCCACTCACGAACATTGGCAACCTTTATTTCAATAGAAGCGAATTCGAAGCTGCGCTCGGATACTATTCGCGGGCGTTGGAGATTGAACGTTCGAACAACAACAAGCTCGGCGTACTGAACATCCTGACCAACATGGGCATTACGTACACGAAGGCAGGCCGGCCAGGTACCGCGGATCGATATCTGAATGAGGCGTTGGCATTGAGCGAAGAACTTCAATCGTTTACGAACCTTCCGACGATTTACAAGGCAATGGCTGAGAATTACTCTCTCCAAAATCGTTGGAAAGAAGCATTTGAAATGCAGGTGAGATACGACGAAAGTCGCGAAAAAATCTATAGCGAAGAAAGCAGTCGAAACATAGCCCAAATGGAGATGGTCCTCGCCTTCCAGCAAAAAGAACGCGAATTGGAAATTCTCCGCAAGGACGACGAGATCAAAACACTCGAACTGCGCACTACCCGCCTCGTAATCATCCTGGCCATCCTGGCAGTGATCGTTGTGATTGGGTGTATCAACTATTTCTATTTGGACCGGAGAAGAAAGTTGGTGTAATAGACCACGGACCACGGTCCACATAGCGGTCCACGGTTAATCAGTCCACAGCCATGCTCACTAATCAAAATATGCGTTTACCGGGGACTGGGCAACTGTCGACTATTCCGTGGCTGTGCTCCGTGGTCCGTGGACACAAAATAGGAAATTTCATTTCCTATTTTGTGTATTTCTGATACATTTGCGGGCAAACAATCACACCATGTTCGAGCAATACACTGGCGACGGAGCAGACATTTTTATCACAATCATTGCAGTCCTGATTGGTTTCGGGGCAGCGTTGGGCTATCTCGACTTCCTCAAGACGAAGAAGGAGGAGAAGAACGATCATTGACCCGTTGTCAGCGCGAAAAATATAAAAAGCCACGTTTCGCGTGGCTTTTGTTTTTTCAAGGATCGGTGCGCCTTAGATGATGACCTAGAACGGTGAGCGGTAATTCGCTTCCCAGTTCGCCATACTGGTGCTCAGATAGTGATCGTCACCGATGAATTCGGCAATCTTATGAAACTGAGGAGCTTGTTGGTAGCCCTTGAGAATGTGGATAATTGCAAAATCCTCATTTAAAAACACCACCGTTGGATAACTCAGCTGATTCTGCAATAGCGCAGCCGCCAGTTGATGCGTTCCCCGTCCCCCGTGTTCAATAAACTTGAAGGTTGTCCCGTCGAACACGACATCTTCGCGCTGCTCGGCATTGAATTTCACTGGGTAGTATTTCTCATTCAGCAACTTAGCTACGGCAGGCTCACTGAATGTCTTCTTGTCCATTACCTTGCACCATCCGCACCAATCGGTGTAGACGTCGATAAAAATCTTTCGCTTTTCGGTCTTGGAGCGTTCAACCGCCTCCTCAAACGTCATCCAGTTCACCGTTTCCTGCGCGAACGCACCGGTGGAGATCAGCAGCATAGCCGCAGCCATCAACACGCGCGAGGTTTTGAGTCGTTTCATAGCTCCTGTTTCCAACAAATTTACGGATTAATGTTAATACTTTTTGACACGGGGTTCGCAACCAAAACGGCGCATGGGGTGTCCAATGTACGTTTTGGAAGCATTTTTGTGTTCAATTTTGAACAAAACAGCTCCCAGACCCCCCAGATTGACCCTGCTGAGGGCGATCTCAAATTGTGGCACAACATTGGCAAGACTCAAAGCGTGAACCGCGAAACGCACCATAGGACCATCACAGTTGCCATCGGTATCGCCGTGGCAGTGCTTGTTGCCTTGACGCTCCTCAGTCGGATTCCAGCCTCAGTACCCGCGATCGCCGAACCCACCGGTGGACCGCAGTCTCTCCTTCTTCATTCGGCCAAGAAACTGATTGAAGCAACAACATCGGCGTATTCCGCCATTATCCAAGAGTAAATAAACTCGTCTTTTCCCAGAACCCAGCACGTTGAAAACGCTAAGCCGCGTCCGGCTCCGGAATACGGGAATCTCCTCTGTAGTGGTGGTACTGTAGAACCGTCTCGATCGCCCGGCGGATTGCTTCGTTGATTGGATAGAATTTCCTTGAAAGCTCAGGGTCGATGGCGAACAACCGCATGTAGTGGTGACTCATGATGGGAGTGGAAGCACCGTTGGCCACCTTCTCAACGGTTGCTGCATACGCTTCCGGAGCTTCGGCCTTGATCGGCTTGCACCCGACAAACTCGCGCTTGCCGTATTTGTTCAAGCGCGCAGAGAATCCGAACAATCGGCAAATAAGTCCTCTATAAGAATAGTGTGTACAAATGCCCGAACCGGGAAGCTGATTTGCCTCAAAAAGGACACAAATAGGATCTGTGTGATTCTCTAATTTCTCGAGCCATTTCTCGGCTTCGTTGAAGAGGAAAAGGTGATAAGCGAATGGCAAAAACTCGAGAATAGTTGCTTCTATGTCGGGCTTCTGACAGCATCGGCCGCAACCGAGCAAACACGACAACGATGACCACTCTTTGAAGTCCGACATTTCCTGGTTCAGAAGAGCGAACGCATCTTCGACCGCCTGAACTTTTTGACTGAGTGACACTGTTTGAATTTTAGCAAATGTAAGTGAAATAGAAGCAATTTCAATCGGGGTCATCTCAACCGATTGAAGCTTTGAGTGAGGAAGGATCAGGTGAGGAGGGCCAGCCAATATTCAACTACAAGCAAGACCGGGCATTTCCTGCCGGCAAGTTCCAACTCGATCAGGATTGACTGTTTTGGCATAAATGTGAGAATATTGGCATTAATAATATTTTCTACTGAAAATATGAATTAATTTTGGCCGCCTGTAAACCAGCTTTGATATGACAGATGCGAGTTTGGCAAATTACCTACCTATAGCCCTGATGTTTGTGGTGGCAGCGGGTTTTGTCATCACGACGATGGTGGCAACTCACGTGCTGGGGCCCAAGCGAAAGACCAAGACGAAGCTCGAATCCTTTGAATGCGGGATCGAATCACAGGGCAATGCTCGCGTGCCGTTTCCAATACGGTACTTTTTGGTCGCAATTCTGTTCGTCTTATTCGACGTCGAAGTGATTTTCATGTATCCTTGGGCGGTAAATTTCAAGGATTTTGGTGTTACAGGGCTCCTTCAGATGCTCGTATTTATCAGCCTTTTGCTGGTGGGATTTGTGTACATCATCAGGAAAAAGGCACTGGAGTGGAAGGATTAAAATATAGAGAATGGAGACTACGGATCTAAAAACATCGGACATAAAACTGGTCGAAAAACCTGAAGGCTACGAAGGCGCAGGTTTCTTCGCGACAAGCCTCGATAAGGTTGTTGGCCTGGCGCGTAAGAATTCGATATGGCCATTGCCGTTTGCAACCTCCTGCTGTGGAATTGAATTCATGGCAACAATGGGAGCGCATTATGACCTCGCCCGCTTTGGATCCGAGCGTCTCAGTTTTTCTCCGAGGCAGGCCGACCTTCTTATGGTGATGGGAACAATCGCCAAGAAGATGGGACCCGTGCTGCGGCAGGTATATGAACAAATGGCCGAACCTCGCTGGGTACTCAGCGTCGGCGCCTGTGCATGCAGCGGTGGGATTTTTGACACCTATAGCGTCCTGCAAGGAATTGACCGAATCATTCCCGTTGACGTGTATGTACCGGGTTGCCCTCCGCGCCCGGAGCAAATCATCAACGGTATCATGAGGATTCAGCATCTGGTGGAAACCGAGTCGGTACGACGACGCGATTCTCCTGAGTATAAAGCGATGCTGAACAAGTATGGCATCGAATAGCAACCCATGGATAAAGCAATTCAGGATCAGATTGTCGGTATTATCAGTGAAAAATTCGAAAGTGATGTTCTTTCTGTAGAAGTTCCCTACGGTTTCCTGACAATCAATTTCGCGAAGGAAAAAATCATAGACCTGATCCGCTATCTATACGATCACCCGGTTGCGAAATTCCGCTATCTAACCACTCTTTGTGGCATTCATTATCCCGACAACAAGCAGATAGCTGTCATGTACCAGCTTCACAACCTGGTCGACAACTGGAGAATCCGAATCAAAATATTTCTCCCGGAAGATAATCCGGTCACTCCAACCCTCACGACGATTTTCGCTGGAGCCAATTGGATGGAACGAGAAACGTACGACTTCTTCGGAGTCCGATTCACCGGCCATCCAGACCTGAGAAGAATCCTTAACGTCGAGGATATGGTCATATTCCCCCTGAGGAAAGACATACCGTTGGAAGATCAGACCCGGGAAGACAAAAAAGATTTCATGTTTGGACGATAGATCATGGCGGAAGAGAGTATCATCAATACCAATCAGAGCGTAGAAGAAAAAAAATACACTACGCTGAACCTGGGTCCGACGCACCCGGCCACGCACGGTATTTTCCAAAACGTTCTGACCGTCGACGGAGAAATCATCATCAACTCAGAGCCGACCATCGGATATATCCATCGGGCATTCGAAAAACTGGCAGAGCGCAGACCGTTCTATCAGATTACTCCGATTACCGATCGATTGAACTACTGCTCCGCTCCCATCAACAATATGGGCTGGCACATGACAGTAGAGAAACTTATCGGTGCAGAAATTCCGAAGCGCGTGGATTACATGCGCGTCATTATCATGGAACTCGCCCGCATTTCAGATCACCTCATCTGCAACGCGGTGATCGGTGTGGATACAGGTGCTTTGACAGGGTTCGTCTATCTCTTCCAGTTCAGGGAACTCATATACGAAATCTATGAGGAGATCTGCGGTGCAAGACTTACGACAAACATCGGCAGGATCGGCGGTTTTGAACGCGATTTCAATGACAAAGCCTGGGCTAAGCTTCACCGCTTCCTGAAAGAATATCCGGAAGCCCTGAAGGAGTTTGAAAAACTTGTAAAGCGTAACCGCATATTTATGGATCGCACGATCGGCGCAGGTGCAATCTCTGCCGAACGGGCACTCGCCTACAGCTTCTCCGGACCTAACCTTCGGGCTACAGGCGTCGACTACGACGTAAGGGTAATGAATCCCTACTCCAGCTACGAAGACTTTGACTTTACAATTCCGGTCGGCTTGAACGGCGATACGTACGACCGTTTCATGGTCCGCCAGGAAGAAATGTGGCAGAGTCTGAGCATCATCCGGCAAGCCATCGAAAAGATGCCCGACGGCCCGCACTTCTCACCTAACGTTCCTGACTTTTATCTCCCTCCGAAGGAGGATGTATACAATAATATGGAGGCGCTCATTTACCATTTCAAAATCGTGATGGGCGAAACCGATGTGCCGAAAGGCGAAGTATATCACTGCGTAGAGGGTGGTAATGGCGAACTCGGATTCTATCTGATCAGCGACGGCGGACGAACACCGTTCCGTCTGCATTTCAGAAGACCGTGTTTTATTTACTATCAGGCATACCCCGAAATGATTAAGGGGACCAATATTTCCGACGCCATTCTGACTATGAGTAGCCTGAATGTGATTGCCGGAGAGTTGGATGCGTAGCCGGTAAGGCTGGCGTCCACGGACCACAGTCGACTGTCCACAGTGAATTAGTCGACAGGAGCATTCGAGTGAGCTGAACCGTGGACCAATAAACCGTGGACTAATTGTGGACCGTGGACTGTGGTCCGTGGACAACATAGAATAAGTTATGAGCAATACAAAACCCCGATTCTCAGATGCCGCAATGGCATTGGTGCAGAAGATTATCAAGCGATATCCTGAGGGCAGGCAAAAGTCGGCGTTACTACCAGTACTACACCTCGCTCAGGCGGAGTTCGGCGGTTGGTTGAGTCCGGAGACGATGGACTATGTTGCTGAGATTCTCAATCTCAAACCCATCGAAGTTTACGAAGTTGCCTCTTTCTATACGATGTACAATCTCCGCCCGGTGGGCAAGTGCGTGCTGGAAGTGTGCAGAACCGGGCCGTGCATGTTGAGAGGGGCTGATGATATCGTCGAGTACCTCGAGAACAAACTGGGTATCAAAGAAGGGGAAACGACTCCCGACGGAATGTTTACACTGAGAACCGTCGAATGCCTTGCTTCGTGTGGCACAGCGCCCATGATGCAGGTGGGAGATCACTACATAGAGAACCTCACAAATGAAAAGCTCGACGCGGTTCTCGATGACCTAAGAAACACTCATCAAAACAAGTGACATGGGAAGAAAGTTATTGCTGAAAGATATTGATGTTCCCGGTATAAAAACCTTCGAGACTTACCGCAGGCAAGGAGGCTATGCGTCAGTTGAAAAGGCGCTGAAGAGTATGACGCCTGATGAAGTCATCGAAGAAGTGAAGAAGTCAGGGTTGCGTGGACGGGGCGGTGCAGGATTCCCTACTGGAATGAAGTGGAGCTTCCTGGATCGTAAATCCGACAAACCTCGCTATCTCATATGCAATGCCGACGAAAGTGAGCCAGGAACATTCAAGGATCGGTACTTAATGGAGTACGTTCCTCACGCCCTTATCGAGGGTATGATTGTATCCAGCTATGCACTCGGCGCAAGAACTTCGTACATCTATATGCGCGGAGAATTCCGGTGGATCTTCCCTATCCTTGAACACGCTATCGAAGAAGCAAGAGCTGCCGGCTTCCTTGGAGAGAATATTCTCGGAACCGGCTACTCGCTTGAACTCTATGTGCATCCAGGTGGAGGCGCTTACATCTGCGGGGAGGAGACTGCACAAATCGAATCACTCGAAGGAAAACGCGGAAACCCGCGCAATAAACCCCCCTTCCCTGCTGTGGTCGGGTTGTACGGTTGCCCTACCGTTGTAAATAACGTGGAGTCGATTGCTACCGTCCCACACATCATCAACATGGGTGGCGATGAGTATGCCAAAATCGGAATTGGCAAGAGTACAGGAACAAAACTGATCTCTGCATCCGGCCATATCAACAAGCCTGGAGTTTATGAGATCGAGCTTGGCCTTCCAGTCGAAGAATTTATCTATTCCGATGAGTACTGCGGTGGAATCCGTGACGGACGAAAACTCAAGGCGGTGATTGCCGGTGGTTCGTCAGTACCTATTCTTCCCGCCGACCTGATACTGAAAACAGCTAAGGGTGAACCTCGATTGATGAGTTACGAATCACTTGCTGACGGAGGGTTCCAAACTGGGACTATGCTCGGATCAGGAGGATTCATTGTTATGGACGAAACAACTTGTATCGTCCGCAACCTCTGGACATTCGCGCGCTTCTACCACCATGAGTCGTGCGGCCAATGCAGTCCTTGTCGCGAAGGAACCGGTTGGATGGAAAAAGTCCTGCACCGTATCGAACACGGTCATGGACACATGCACGACATCGACCTGCTCGTCAACGTCGCGAAGAACATTGAAGGAAACACTATCTGCCCGCTTGGTGACGCGGCTGCATGGCCAGTAGCCAGCGCGATCCGTCACTTCCGGGAAGAATTCGAATATCACGTGAAGTATCCGGAGAAGGTGAAGGATCGGAAACATTTCGAGAAGGAGCCGTTTGTGCCGGAGGGAAAACTGGTAGAAGCGTGAATCGTCAATCGTCAATCGTCAATCGTGAATCGTGAATGATCGTGAATCGAATGGCGTGAGTCGTCAAATTGGGAACACCAGGTAGATAGATTGAATGTAAGGATTTACAATAGGATGAAGATCACAATAGATGGAATAGAGACGGAAGTGCCTGAAGGAACAACGATCCTTCAAGCTGCCCGGCAGATTGGCGGGGAGATAGTTCCTCCTGCCATGTGTTATTATTCGACTTTGAAAAACAGCGGAGGGAAGTGCAGAGCGTGTCTCGTAAAGGTGACTGCTGGATCTGCAAAGGATCCACGCCCGATGCCAAAGCTTGTTCCTTCGTGCATCACCAGCGTGCAAGACGGGATGGTCGTCGAGAACATCACGAATCCGGCAGTACTCGAAGCTCGCAAGGGCGTTGTCGAATTCCTGCTATTGAATCACCCGCTTGATTGCCCCATCTGCGACCAGGCAGGAGAATGTGATCTTCAGAACTTCGCCTACGCCCACGGCATGGCGAACACGCGCTACGAAGAAGAACGCCGCACTTTCGAACCCCATGACATTGGAGACAAGATCAAGCTGCACATGACGCGGTGTATCCTGTGCTATCGATGCACTTACGTCGCGGACCAGTTGACTGACAACAGGGTGCATGGAGTCCTGAATCGTGGCGACAGGGCAGAAATCAGCACATACATTGAGAAAGCAATCGACAACGACTTCTCTGGCAACATGATTGACGTTTGCCCGGTAGGAGCGCTCACAGATAGAACATTCCGATTCAAGAGTCGTGTATGGTTCACCAAACCTCTCGACGCTCACCGCGATTGTCCGAAGTGCTGCGGCAAAGTTGTACTGTGGACCAAAGGTGAAGAAGTCCTTCGCGTGACAGCGCGAAAAGACCAATACGGAGAAGTAAAAGAATTCATCTGCAATGAGTGCCGGTACGAACACAAGAACCTTTCCGACTGGGTGGTAGAAGGACCAAGGCACATCGAACGAAATTCAGTCATTGCTCAAAACCATTACGAACGCGTCGATCTTCAAAAGCTTAAGGCAGACATTGAACGCCAGATCAAGTTTGAGCGCGGTAAGAGACTAAACCAATCCAACAATATACCTTCATGACCGATTTCCTGACGTACAAATTCATACTGGTCGCCATTGTCTTCGGGATCACGCTGTTGATCGCAGCGTACTCAACGTATTTCGAGCGGAAGGTAGCTGCCTTTATCCAGGATCGGGTTGGACCAGATCGCGCAGGCCCTTTTGGCATTCTGCAACCGCTTGCCGACGGACTCAAGTTCATCATGAAGGAGGAGATCATCCCGAATGTCTCTAACAAGTTCTTGTTTGTCATTGGCCCCTGCGTCGCGATGATGACAGCCTTGATGGCTGGGGTCGTAATCCCATGGGGTGGTGAGTTTGTCATCAATGGTGTTGAATATAGCCTTCAGATCGCTGATCTCAACATAGGAATTCTCTATGTGTTTGCGGTGGTATCTATCGGTGTATATGGAATCATGATCGGCGGCTGGGCATCGAACAATAAGTTCTCTTTGCTGGGTGCCGTTCGCGCATCCGCTCAGATGATCAGCTATGAGTTGGCGATGGGTCTTTCAATCATCGCGCTAATCATGATCACCGGCACCCTAAGCCTGAAGGAAATCGTCGTGATGCAAGGCGGTGGCGTGGGAAGCGATTGGAATATGTGGAACATCGTGTACCAGCCTGTCGGGTTTATGATTTTCATTATTTGCGCGTTCGCAGAGTGTAACCGGATGCCGTTCGACCTTCCGGAAACGGAAACCGAACTCGTCGGAGGATACCACACTGAGTACAGCAGTATGAAACTCGGATTCTACCTCTTTGCAGAATATATCAACATGTTCATTTCATCCGCGGTAATGGCAACGCTGTATTTCGGCGGCTACAACTTTCCGTTCATGAACGACCTCGGATTGAGCCAGAATGCGATCACTATCATCGGTACGGTCGTGTTCTTTATCAAGATATTCTTGTTTGTCTTCTTCTTCATGTGGGTTCGTTGGACACTTCCAAGATTCCGCTATGATCAGTTGATGAACCTGGGATGGAAGGGACTTATACCCCTTGCGATCGCTAACCTGATGATCACGGCACTCGTGATGATATTAATCGACTAACGAAAGGTACTATGGAATCATTAAGCGGAAGATCAAAAGTTGTTGTCAAGAAGGAAATGACCTTCGCGGAAAGGATCTATCTGCCTGCTATTCTCGGCGGGATCATGATTACCCTGCGTCACCTTTTCAAGAAGAAGTCGACCGTAAAATATCCTGAGAAGAAACGGGAGTTCAGCGCGGTCTGGCGCGGTCAGCATGTATTGAAGCGCGACGATCAGGGTCGCGAGCGATGCACTGCGTGTGGGCTTTGCGCTGTGGCATGTCCTGCAGAAGCTATCACAATGCAAGCAGCCGAACGTAAGAAGGGAGAAGAACATCTTTACCGGGAGGAGCGCTATGCAGCGACGTATGAGATCAATATGCTGCGCTGCATCTTTTGTGGACTTTGCGAAGAGGCATGTCCTAAGGAAGCCATCTTCCTTACCGACAGACTTGTTCCTACTGAGTTCACCCGGCAGGATTTTATCTACGGTAAAGACAAGCTGGTCGAGCCAGTAGACAAACGGATTGATGTGACGAAACGTCAGACGCCAGCCGTCCTTGAGTTTAAGAAGAACAAACGGTTTGCGCATAACCGATGATTGCTTTCAACTTCCCGGAGAAAACCTTCGGGAAGTTTTTTAAATACTATAGGTTTGCAGTTAAAATGACGTATTAAGACAATATTGTGACTATTTACGTTTTCTACTTTCTTTCATTTCTCGCGGTCCTTAGCGCACTCATGGTTGTGTTCTCGAAGAACCCTATCTACAGCGTTTTGTACCTTGTGATCACCTTCTTTTCAGTCGGAGGTCATTATCTCCTCCTCAGCGCGGAGTTCCTGTTCGCCGTTCATATCATCGTATATGCCGGGGCAATCATGGTTCTTTTCCTGTATGTGATCATGCTGTTAAACCTGAACAAGGAAACGGAACCTCACAAGAAGGCCATTTATCAGTTCGCAGCAGTTATTTCCGGCGGTTTGCTCATGCTCGTTCTTGTTGGCGCGTTGAAAGGTGCCGACGGTGCGGCAGTTGAATTGGGAGCGAACACTGATATCGGTATGGTCAAGAACCTCGGCAAAATGCTATTCAACGAGTTTCTGCTTCCTTTTGAAATCGTCTCCGTTTTACTCCTGGCAGCAATGGTTGGCGCTGTTATGCTTGGGAAGAACCCCCTGAAAGAGATGAGAAATTCAAACCACGAGTCAACGGCGACAAAAGTAAAAACAGTTAACAAATGAATGATTCGGTAAGCGAGGCACTCCGGGGAGTCCCCCTTAATTACTACATCTGGCTCAGCACCGCACTCTTTGTGATCGGCGTGCTCGGAGTGCTTTACCGCAGAAATGCCATTGTGATTTTTATGTGCATCGAACTGATGCTAAATGCCGTCAATCTACTCATGGTAGCATTCGCTGCGTTTCATGGCGACGGTGGGGGGCAGGTGTTTGTGTTCTTCGTTATGGCAGTCGCCGCTGCAGAAGTAGCCGTCGGCCTCGCGATACTCGTGGTGATATACCACAATACGCGAAGCACCGACATCAATGTACTGAACAAACTTAAATGGTGATGGATCTGATCGTTGCCTTGATTCCTCTTGCTCCGCTATCGGGATTTCTTTTGATAGCGCTACTCAATAAACAACTCCGGAACTGGCTTGCAGCCCTTATTGCCTGCTCATCGGTACTTTTTGCATTCATTCTTTCGATTGTTCTTTTCTTCTCCCTTAGTGAAGATCAACCCTCGATTTCGTACACAGCATTCCGATGGATTGAAGCCGGCAACTTTTCCGCAGCTTTCTCATTCCTCATTGACCCGCTGAGCATTTTGATGATGTTGATCATTACCGGCGTCGGATTTCTCATCCACGTCTATTCGACTGGTTACATGCACGGCGACGAAGGGTACAATCGATTCTTTGCATACCTCAACCTGTTTATATTCTTCATGCTGCTGTTAGTCATGGGCTCCAACTACCTGCTCATGTTTGTCGGCTGGGAAGGCGTAGGACTGTGCTCCTACCTACTGATAGGTTTCTGGTTCAAGAACACGGAATACAACAACGCAGCGAAGAAAGCCTTTATCATAAACAGGATCGGTGACCTCGGTCTGATCCTCGGTGTAATCATGATCTTCATACATTTCGGATCAGTGTCGTATCCGGAAGTTTTTGCTCAGGCAAGTACCATGACCGCAGGGTCTGGCATACTTACCGCGATCACCATTCTGCTGTTTATTGGCGCCATGGGGAAAAGCGCTCAGATTCCGCTTTACACCTGGCTGCCCGATGCGATGGCCGGGCCTACACCGGTTTCCGCTCTCATCCACGCCGCTACCATGGTCACCGCCGGTGTTTATATGGTAGCGCGAAACAACATTCTCTACACGTTATCGCCAGCAACTCTTGACCTCATCATCGTGATAGGCCTTGCAACGGCGTTGCTGGCCGCTACGATCGCAGTAGCCCAGAACGATATCAAGAAGGTCCTCGCCTACTCGACTGTCAGCCAATTAGGGCTTATGTTCCTGGCACTTGGATTCGGCGCTTACACGAGTGGAATATTTCACATGGCCACTCACGCCTTCTTCAAGGCTTTGCTCTTCCTCGGAGCCGGAAGCGTTATCCATGGACTTTCTGGTGAACAGGACATCCGCAACATGGGTGGTTTGAAGAAACTCCTGCCCAAAACCTTTGCTACATTCCTGATCGGAACACTTGCAATTTCGGGCATTCCCCCGTTCGCAGGATTCTTTTCGAAAGATGAAATTCTGGCGAGCGCTTTTGCCGGCAACATACTCGTTTGGGCAATCGCATTGTTTGCTTCACTCCTTACGGCGTTCTACATGTTCCGACTCTTCTTCCTGACCTTCTCAGGATCGAACCGGACCACCGGTGAAGCCGCACATCACATCCATGAGTCGCCTTCTTCGATGACAGTGCCACTCATCGTTCTCGCAGTATTGTCTGTCATTGGTGGTTTCATGGGAATTCCCGAAGCACTTGGTGGAGGACATGCGTTGAAGTCTTTCCTTGCACCTGTCTTCGCGGCATCTGAGGCACTTGCAGAACCTCATCATCTGTCGCATTCGACTGAATATATGTTGATCGGTCTCGTCGTTGCGTTGACTTTGATCGTCATTTATGTAGCATACAACATCTACGTGCAAAAGAACAAAGTCCCTGCCGGGGCCGATGTTCCTCTAACTGGATTTAACAAAGTGCTCGCCAATAAATACTACGTCGACGAGATCTATGATAAAATCATCGTGCAACCGCTCGCGTTCCTTTCGAGGATCATGGATGCCGTCATAGAAAAATTGATGATTGATCGGATAGTAAATAGCACCGGAAGGGCTGTGACGTGGGGTGGACGAACACTGAGATATTTTCAGACAGGGAATACGGGCTTTTACATTTTCGCAATGGTGATCAGCATCATTGTGATCATGCTCGTCAAGGCCTTTGTTTAAAGGGATTGTTATCTGATATACGGATATGCTAACGTTATTACTGATTTTCTGGCCATTGGTTGCGAGCCTTGTCTTCTTCGGCATAAAATCCGAAGAAGCAAAAAAATGGGCACTCACAGCCTCCATTATTGAATTTGCCATCTCGCTGGTAATGGTCGTTCTCTTCGATCCCAGTCAAGGTGCGCAGTTTGTTGTGAAGTACTCATGGGTTGAATCACTCGGTATTAATTTCCATTTGGGCATCGATGGTATCAGCTTGTTGCTCGTCTTGCTGACGACGTTCCTGACACCGTTGATCATTCTATCCTCATTCAAACATCAGTATGAAAATGCAGGGTCATTCTATGGACTCGTGCTTGTGATGGAAATGGCATTGCTCGGTGTGTTCGCCGCTCTCGATGGATTCTTGTTCTACATCTTCTGGGAGATGGCGCTCATACCGATCTACTTCATCTGCCTGAGATGGGGTGGGGTGAATCGCGGACCAGTAACATTGAAATTCTTCATCTACACCCTTGCTGGGAGTTTGATCATGTTGGTTGGACTCATTTACCTGTACTTCCAAACCCCAGGTAGCAGGACATTCGACATCAACGCGTTGTACGCGGCGGGGCAGAGTCTTCCGGCAAGTGCACAAGGATGGGTATTCTGGGCAATGTTTGTTGCTTTCGCTATCAAGATGCCCATATTCCCCTTTCACACCTGGCAGCCTGACACCTATCACACGGCGCCGACACCGGGCACTATGTTACTTTCTGGTATCATGTTGAAGATGGGTATCTATGGCGTGATCCGCTGGCTCATACCAGTGGTTCCCCTCGGTGTCGAGCGATGGGATAGCACCGCATTGACGCTCTCCATCATCGGAATCGTATATGCTTCACTCCTGGCAATTATCCAGAAGGATTTGAAGCGATTGATCGCGTATTCGTCTATCGCCCACGTTGGTTTGATTGCCGCCGGGATTTTCACCCTTGACCGCATAGGCCTTCAAGGAGCAATGATCCAGATGGTGAGCCACGGCATCGTGATCGTGGGATTGTTCTACGCGATTGACATAATCGCGGCCAGGACCTCAACCCAAGAGATTTCCAGTCTCGGTGGTATCCGAAACAATGCACCTGTATTCGCCAGTGCGTTGATTGTGATTGTACTCGGTAGCGTAGCGCTTCCGTTGACCAGCGGGTTTGTTGGAGAATTCCTCTTGATCAACGCCGTGTTCCAACACAACACCTATGGCGGTGTCTTTGCCGGGACAACGATGATCCTGGGAGCCGTGTACATGCTGCGCAGTTTCCAATTCACGATGTTGGGTGAAGTCAGCACTGCTACAAAAACATTCGCGGACCTCGATACCCACGAGAAATGGGTGTTGTATCCGATAGTGGCAGCGGTGGTACTGATAGGCATATTTCCCGATCCTCTGATGAACATCTCAGAGGCCGCCGTGGACAATCTGCTCACGATAATCGGAAAATAGTAGCTGGGTCGCAGACTCAGAGTAAGGACTAATGAATTTGACTGATAAATGAACTCGATCTTCGTTCTCTCCGGACTTGCAGTTTTCTCGCTACTGGCGGAGATACTCAACTTCAGGCGGGCTATATTCCCCGTTGTGATCATCGGTTTGATCGCAGCAGCCGGATTGCTTGTCCTCGACTGGAACCGTGACGCCGCGTTCTTCAGCAACATGCTGACATTCGACAACTATGCAGTCGCCTTCAGCATTGTAATAGCAGTAACTGCGTTGCTGTGGTTCCTGATGTCGAGGAAGTATTTCGAAGACAGCGCCACCGTGACTGATCGCGTGGCACTCATTTTCTTCTCGCTTGTAGGTGCGACATTCATGGTATCCTACTCGAACCTCGCCATGCTCTTCCTCGGCATCGAGGTTCTCTCAATCTGCTTGTACGTACTGGCAGGTAGCAATTTCACCAGCATATTCTCAAACGAAGCCGCATTCAAGTACTTCCTCATGGGGTCGTTTGCGACGGGTTTCCTCTTGTTCGGAATTGCCATGATCTATGGCGTAACTGCATCCTTCGACCTCGCGACTATCTCATCGGTAATCTCCGATGGAACGGGCGACAAAGAAGCCTGGCTGTACACCGGGATCATTCTGCTAATTGTGGGACTTGCCTTTAAGATTTCTGCGGTACCATTTCACTTCTGGGCTCCGGACGTCTACGAAGGTTCACCAACCGTTGTCACGGCTTTCATGTCTACGATCGTCAAGATTGCAGCCTTCGCAGCGTTCTTCAGACTTTTCAACACATGCTTCAGCACTGTGTACGACGAATGGGTCGGAGTTGTGCAGATCCTTACAGTACTCACACTGTTAGTAAGCAACATCACGGCCGTCTATCAACACAGCGTGAAAAGAATGCTGGCATACTCCAGCGTGTCGCATGCAGGGTATCTGCTGATTTCACTGGTGGCCATGAATGACATCTCGGCCAGCAGCATTCTGTATTATGTCTCCGCTTACGCATCTGCAACGATTATCGCCTTTACCGTACTTCACAACATCGAGTCGGAGGAAGAAGATGCTGTTGTTGACCACTTCAACGGACTGGCCAGGCGCAATCCTTATCTCGCTGCTTGCATGGCTGTTTCAATGCTGTCGTTGGCAGGTATCCCTCCCTTGGCAGGGTTCTTTGGAAAATACTACCTCTTCACCGTCGCCTTTGAAAGCGGTTATGTGGGTCTGGTATTACTCGCAGTACTCACCTCATTGATCGGAATCTATTACTACTTCCGAATCATTATCGCCATGTACCTCAAGTCGACTGACCGGACGACCAGCGTTGAGGTACCTCTGCAACATACCATAGTATTGGCGATATGTATGTTGTTGAGCCTTGGATTCGGCTTGTTTCCCGGACTGCTTGTCGGTCTGATCTGACAAGCGCAAACGTTTCCCAATTTTTGACAGTTATTGTCAATCGCCGTGTCGGCGATCGAGCAGGGCTTTGCCCCTTCTGTCTTCGTGATTACATTTACTTTCATGAACAGAATCGACCGTCTTACCGCCATTCTTATTCAGCTGCAAACAAAGCGGGTAGTAAAGGCAGAGGAGATAGCCGAACGCTTTGAAATCAGTTTGCGCACCGTTTACCGGGACGTAAAGGCGTTGATGGAGGCCGGCGTACCGATCGGTTCCGAAGCAGGGAAAGGATATTTTATCGTCGATGGATATCACCTCCCTCCCGTTATGTTCAGTGAAGAGGAAGCAAGTGCCATGCTTACCGCCGGCAAGCTCGTCGAGAAACTCACCGACCATTCCATCCGGACAGCATACGAATCAGCACTGCTCAAGATCAAATCGGTGCTGAACAACTCCGAAAAGGATCATCTCGAAAACCTCCAGTCGTCGATCGCGGTACTCCGAATGCAGGACCCGAACCGAACACTTCCCAATCAATACATGACAGACATTCAGAAGGCAATCGCCAAGAGAAACGTCTTGTCAATCTCATATTTCTCAAACAGCAAGCAGGAGTTGACGACGCGGCATGTGGAACCCATCGGAGTTGTTTTCTATTCCGGTGCGTGGCACCTCATCGGCTGGTGTCGACTGCGGACAGGCTACCGGGATTTCCGGACCGACATGATCAAGAGCCTTTCGATCACGGACGAAACTTTCGATCCACGTAACCTCTACACGCTGCAACAATACCTGAAGACTCTGACGAAAAAGCACGAAGACATGCAGGAAGTCGTTATCGATTTTTCACAATCTGCGGCTTGTTATGCAAAACACTCCCGCGTGTACTACGGCTTTGTCTCCGAAGAATCCGTTGACGATCGCTGCCGCATGACCTTCCTCGTCGGAAACTTTAACTCATTCTGCCGATGGCTCGTGATGTTCGGCGGCGAAGCGGATATCGTAAGTCCGTACCGACTGAGGGAAGTGATGGGGGGATTGGTGGAGGAACTAGTAGGGCATTATTTGAGGTCGGAGGTCGGGTGATCGAGAATCGTCAATCGTCAATCGTCAATCGTCAATCGTGAATCGTGAATGTTCGTGAATCGTGGGGTCGTGAATGGTGAAGGCCTGATCGAGAAGTTTTGCCTTAATTGATGGACTCAACTGAGGACCAATAAGCCGTGGACCATTTGTGGACCGCGGTCCATAGTCCGTGGACTACTACTGATTACTGAATACTGATTACTGAATACTGATTACTGAACACTAGTGGCCAATTAAAATTTGAATATCGTTCTTTGACATATTGATTTACAGTGAGTTACATCGTTTTTTAGACGGTGACGATTTGGTTCATAGATTCGAAAAAATCGGGTTTTATGAACATAGGCAAATATGTTTTCTCGCAGATGGTTCTCCATCTTCCAGCTAGGATTTTTGACCGTTGTGTCGCACGTCATAATGGTAACAAATATGTTAAACATTTCACGTGTTGGAATCAGTTGCTGTGTATGATGTTCGGTCAGATCAGCGGTCGTGATAGCCTTCGCGATTTGTTGGTTAGCATCAGTCCACATCGCCCAAAGTATTATCACCTGGGTTTTGGCAAAAACGTCACCAGATCGAATTTACAATTTGCGAATGAGCACCGCGACTCCAGAATATTTGAAGAGTTTGCGTATGCAATGATCGATAAAGCAAGATCGTGTTCAACTAACGATGAAGATTTTAAGTTGGAAATTTCTGGGCCGGTATATGCTATAGACTCCACGGTAGTTGATCTATGTCTTAACGTT
>Ga0065721_10049648_pt1 | contig 29673 bp, 22 predicted proteins | sample Mesricmetagenome_FD_59108 | JGI IMG/M metagenome (GOLD analysis project Ga0065721, IMG submission 59108) | Mesophilic microbial community from rice straw/compost enrichment Sample: eDNA_1 v2 (version 2) | ecosystem: Engineered > Solid waste > Grass > Composting > Bioreactor | place: USA: Davis...
GGCGGCCACGGTGGAGTCCCAGTCGGCCACGTTGCCCACCGAGGCGTAGAACGTGAAGCCCAGGGCCTTCTGCTCGTCCAGCCACTTCTGGTAGTCGCGGCTCGGACCGCAGCCGGCGATCACCTTGAAGCCGTCCTTGTGCAGGCGCTGGCACATCGAGGTGCCGATGCCGCCCATGCCGCCAGTCACGTAAGCCAGTTTCTGTGCCATCTGTCTCTCCTTCTCCAGGCCGTCTCGCAGCCCTTGGTGGTGGGGAGCCAGACGTTTCCGTCCGTCCCCGTGATCGAGGGTCACATCCTATATTGCAGAAAGCAATGTCACAATACGGAATTGAGGATGATGTACCTTACCCCCGCGAATAAGCGATTCGTGGTCTCGCATGCACTCAAACGGCGGGATTTGTGATTGGCACCAGCGCCACGCACGCGCCAGGCCGGTGGCAACCGGCCCATGGCGCTCAGAAGGTCACGACCACCGAGCCCGCGCTGCGCGTGGCCGGGCCATGGAAGACGGCTTCGATGTTGTTGCCGTCAGGGTCCAGGACGAACGCGGCGTAATAGCCCGGGTGGTACTTGCGTTCCCCGGGGGCGCCGTTGTCGGTGCCGCCGTGGGCCAGCGCGGCCTCGTAAAACGCGTCCACCATGGCCCGATCCTGCGCCTGGAACGCCAGGTGGTGACGGCCCGTCAACTGGCCCAGCGCGGCCTCGCTGTCGGCCGTGGACACGAAGAGCTCATCGGCCCAGAAATGGTCCTCGCCGCTGCCGCCCATCGGTATCCCCAGGACCTTGAAGACGGCCTCGTAAAAGGTCCGGCTCGCCTTCAGGTCGCGGACGACCAGTTGCAAATGGTCGATCAGGCGGCCGCGGTGCAGTTCCTGCGTCTCCATGGCGCACTCCACGGGGGCTGTGGTTGAGCGCGCGATGGTAGGGCGGCGTTTCGCCGCCTCGCTTCCCGTGCCGCAAAGCCTCGGCTTGCAGCGTGGCCGGATCCAGCCGGCCTCGGGCGCGGCGCCCAGTCCGTGGACGGGACCCTGCAAGGGCTAAGGGATAATCAAGGGCTTTGCCCAGAGCGCGGCTCAAGAGCCTGGTCGCACGGGCGCGCGAGGGGACCGCAGTTCCGCGGCCCGCTTCCTTTTTCGCGATTTCCATCCGCACCCACGATGCCCGCATACCGTTCCAAAACCTCCACCGCCGGCCGCAACATGGCGGGTGCCCGCTCCCTGTGGCGCGCCACCGGCATGAAGGACGACGACTTCTCCAAGCCCATCATCGCGGTGGTCAACTCCTTCACCCAGTTCGTGCCCGGCCACGTGCACCTGAAGGACCTGGGCCAGCTCGTTGCGCGCGAGATCGAGGCCGCGGGCGGCGTGGCCAAGGAGTTCAACACCATCGCCGTCGATGACGGCATCGCCATGGGCCACGACGGCATGCTGTACTCGCTGCCCAGCCGCGACATCATCGCGGACTCGGTGGAGTACATGGTCAACGCGCACTGCGCCGACGCCATGGTGTGCATCTCCAACTGCGACAAGATCACGCCCGGCATGCTCATGGCCGCCATGCGGCTCAACATCCCGGTGATCTTCGTCTCCGGCGGCCCCATGGAGGCCGGCAAGACGCGCCTGGCCAACCCCGTCACCAAGGCCGTGGAAATCAAGAAGCTGGACTTGATCGACGCGATGGTGATGGCGGCCGACAAGTCCTATTCCGACGCCGAGGTGGCCGAGGTGGAGCGCTCGGCCTGTCCCACCTGCGGTTCGTGCTCGGGCATGTTCACCGCCAACTCCATGAACTGCCTCACCGAGGCGCTGGGCCTGTCGCTGCCCGGCAACGGCACGGTGGTGGCCACGCACGCCGACCGTGAGCAGCTGTTCAAGCGCGCCGGCCGCCGCATCGTGGAGCTGGCCCGCCAGTACTACGAGCAGAACGACGAGCGCGTGCTGCCGCGCGCGGTGGGCTTCAAGGCCTTCGAGAACGCGATGACGCTGGACATCGCCATGGGCGGCTCCACCAACACCATCCTGCACCTGCTGGCGATCGCGCGCGAGGCGGGCATCGACTTCGGCATGGCCGACATCGACCGCCTCTCGCGCGTCGTGCCGCAGCTGTGCAAGGTGGCGCCCAACACCAACAAGTACCACATCGAGGACGTGCACCGCGCCGGCGGCATCATGGCCATCCTGGGCGAGCTCGACCGTGCCGGCAAGCTGCACACCGACGTGCCCACCGTGCACGCTCGCACGCTGAGCGAGGCGCTGGCGCAATGGGACATCGTGCGCACGCAGGACGATGCCGTGCGCAACTTCTACCTCGCCGGCCCGGCCGGCATTCCCAGCCAGGTGGCCTTCAGCCAGGACACGCGCTGGCCCAGCCTGGACCTGGACCGCGCCGAGGGCTGCATCCGCTCCCACGAGCACGCCTTCTCCAAGGAGGGCGGCCTGGCGGTGCTCACGGGCAACATCGCGCTCGACGGTTGCGTGGTGAAGACCGCCGGCGTGGACGACAGCATCCTCGTGTTCGAGGGCACGGCCCACGTCACCGAGTCGCAGGACGAGGCGGTGGATGACATCCTCAACGACCGGGTCAAGGCCGGCGACGTGGTGATCGTTCGCTACGAGGGCCCCAAGGGCGGCCCAGGCATGCAGGAGATGCTCTACCCCACGAGCTACATCAAGTCCAAGGGCCTGGGCAAGGCCTGCGCGCTGCTGACGGACGGCCGCTTCTCCGGCGGCACCTCGGGCCTGTCCATCGGCCACTGCTCGCCCGAGGCGGCGGCCGGCGGCGCCATCGGCCTGGTGCGCAACGGCGACCGCATCCGCATCGACATCCCCAACCGCACGATCAACGTGCTGCTGTCCGACGAGGAACTGGCGCATCGCCGCGAGGAACAGAACGCCAAGGGCTGGAAGCCCGCCAAGCCACGCGCGCGCAAGGTCTCGGCCGCCCTCAAGGCCTACGCCAAGCTGGTCATGTCGGCCGACAAGGGCGCCGTGCGCGACCTGTCGCTGCTGGACGACTGATCCCCGCGGCGCGCCTCGCGCCCGCCAGCACGAAAGCCGCTCCGTGGAGCGGCTTTTTTACGGGCAGCACCGCGCCGTTGAGCCAGCAACGGCAAGGGAGAGCCCGCTGATCGGCGTGGACAGGCCATAAGCAACATACTCGATTAACGCCAGCGCACGGACGGATTCACCACCTCTTTACCGGCCCGCGGCGTGTCCCTTTCCACACCCTCCACCCCCCTCTCACGCCGACACGCGAAACGGCTCCCGCCGGTGTCGCGGGCTGGGTGAACCCGGCCCGCAACGGAGTGAGCAAGCCCGTCCGCTGATGGCCGAGGCCTTGTGCAAGAGGAAGCAAGGGGTGAGGAAGGGGAAGGAAAGCCGGGCTCGCCAGGAAAAGCGGTTGGCGGAATGCTGCAGGTGAATCGAGTATGTTGTTTGATCAGCGCTTTCTGCCCGTGGTCCACGCGCGGGAGCGCGCGGACGCGCGCCTCACTGGACCGAGCCCAGCATGTGGTCCACCGCGGCGGCGACCTCGGCGTCGCTCAGCTTGGGGTTGCCGCCCTTGGCCGGCATCGCGCCCTTGCCCTTGAGCGCGCTGTTGAGCAGCGCCTCGCGGCCGGTCGCCACGCGCGGCCCCCAGGCGGCCTTGTCGCCCAGCTTGGGCGCGTTGGCCAGGCCCGGCACGTGGCACATGGCGCAGGCCTGGTTGAACACGGCCGTGCCGTCGGCGGCATGGGCTGGCAAGGCGGCGAAGGTGGCGGCCACGCCCGACAGGAGGAGAAGCGCTGCGTTGGTGCTCAGGGACATCGATAAGCCTCTGGTGTGGGACTGCGAATGGAGAACGGGAGCTGCCCGCCTGCAACGCAAGCCCCGTACCGGCCTCGCGCCCCGGGTCTCCGGCGGCTCCGAAGCCCCAGCATCGTCGGTATCAACCCTTAGCCGTAGCGCCAGGCTTCAGCAGCCGGTGGCGCAGCACGCGGGCGCGGACTGCTCCATCACGCAACGACCGCGGCCGGAACCCGGCCCGGCACGCTGCGCGCGCAACGGCTGGCTCGGATGCTGCGCGGACGCGGCCCCGGAGTCCGTCGCCCGTTTGGGATACAGGCGGCCTCTCAGCCCTGCACGGCCACAGGCGCCAGCTCGTCGCGCAGCATGAGCATGCTGCACTGCAGTGCGGACAGCGAATCGCTCATCGCTGACACCGCAACCGCCAGCCGCCCGGCCGGGCTCGGGGCCGCGGACATCCGTACCTGGACCTCGGCCAGGCGGGCCCGCGCGGCGGCCTGGTGTTGCGCCGGCATCTGCGCGAATGCTTCTTCGAACAGGAGCCGCCGCTGGGCCTCGAAGGCCGCCGGGTCTTCCTGCGCGAGCCTGGAGAAGAGGTCGAAGTCGAAGGAGTGCTGCATGGCTGTGGAACCGTCCCGGCCTGGGCGTTCACGGCAAGGGCCGTGCCGGCAGCAGGCCCGGGCGGCATGCTGGATCAGGAGCCTCCAGCCTGAGCCGCACCGGCCCGCGCCTCCAGCCCCCGATACGGTGGTAGCTAGCGCTTGCAACCGTCGCCAATTCCCGCCGGTTGCTGCGCAATACACTAAAGATCAGCGCCATCACGCCGAAACCCTTGGCACGGTGCCCGCTGATGGTGGCAATCCGAAGTTCCCCGGGCACAGGCTCGGTAAAGAAGATCGCCTCGCGCAGCAAGCAGCAACCGGGGGAAAGATGGGTGCGTCAGCATCAGACGCGGACGAAGCGGGTCTTGCTCGCCTGGCCGACCGTGCGGCCGTGATGACATGGTGGAGCGACCCCGCGGGCAACTGCGTTGGCCTGAGCGCGTCGTGGCGGCACTACACCGGCCAGACGCTGGAGCAGGCGCGGGGCACCGGCTGGAGCGGCGCGCTGCATCCCGACGAGCGTGAGCACACGCTTCAGCAACTGCGGCAGGCCCATGCGTCGCGGCAGGCGGTCCGGCTGGAGCTCAGGCTGCTGCGGCACGATGGCCTGTTCCGCTGGGTCGCGGGCGCGGCGGAGCCCAGCTTCGGCGAGGACGGCCGGTTCAGCGGCTGCATCGTGTCGCTGCTGGACATCGACGAGATCAAGGCCGCCGAGGAGGCACAGCGCCGCGCCGTCGACGAGTTCCGGGCGCTGACGCACCTGCTGCCGAGCATCGTCTGGACCGCATCACCCGTGGGGCGGCCCGATTTCGTCAACGAACAGTGGTCCAGGTATACCGGGCTGCCGCGGCAGTTGCGCAACGCGCGCGCCTGGGCCCGGCAGATCCATCCCCGGGACCGGGCACAGGCGCTCACGGCATGGAAGGTGGCGCGGCGCGCCGGCATGCCCTACGAGGTGGAGCTGCGGCTGCGCAACGCCGCCGGGAACTACCGCTGGTTCCTGGTGCGCGCGCAGCTGCTGGGCGACGCGGACGGGCGGGGCGAGCGCTGGTTCGCCGTGGCCACGGACGTGCACGAGCAGCGCGTCGCGCGCGAGCTGCTGGAGCGGCAGATGCAGCAGCGCACCGCGGAGCTGCGCCTCCTGAGCGCGCGCGAGCACGCCATCGTGGCCAGCGCCAGCAGCGCCATCGTCACCACCGACCTCCGCGGCGCCATCACGTCCTTCAATCCGGCGGCCGCGGCCATGTTCCGCACCACGGCGGCCGGGATGCTGGGCCACCCGATCGCGGCGCTCCACGATGCCGACGAGCTGCCGCCGGTGCTGCTCGGCCTGCCGGGGGACCGGTACCAGCTGCCGCCGGACCTGCAGGCCGCCCTGCTGCGCGGCGACGCGCCGCAAGGCGAGCCCGGACAGCGCACCGAGTGGACCTTCGTGCGCGCCGACGGCTCGCGCTTTCCGGGGCTGCTGAGCGTGACGCTGCTGCGCGACCTGCCCGGCAACGTCATCGGTTTCCTGGCGATGATTGCGGACCTCACCGAACGGCGCCGCATGGAGGACGAGCTGCGCCAGCGCACGGCCCAGGCCGAGTCCGCCAACCAGGCCAAGAGCGCCTTCCTCGCGCACATGAGCCACGAGATCCGCACGCCGCTCAATGCCGTCATCGGCCTGAGCCAGTTGCTGCAGCGGATGGAGCTGCCGCAGCGGGCGGGCGACTACGTGGGCTACATCCACCAGGCCGGCGAGCAGTTGCTGGCGCTGGTCAACGACGTGCTGGACCTCTCACGCATCGAGGCCGGCGAGCTGCGCCTGGAAGCCGTGCCCTTCGAGCTGGGGCCGCTGCTCGACGCGGTGCGCGTGCTGGTGCAACCGCAGGCCGATGCCAAGGGCCTGGCCCTGGAGCTGGACGTGCCCGCGCAGTTGCCGGCGCGCCTGCTGGGCGATCCGTTGCGCCTGAAACAGGTGCTGCTCAACCTCTTGAGCAACGCCGTGAAGTTCACGCCGGCGGGCCACGTGGGGCTGGCCGTGAGGCAGCGCGCCTCCAACGGCCGGCTGGTCTCGCTGCGCTTCGAAGTCAGCGACACGGGCATCGGCATCAAGGCTGACCAGCAGGCCCGCATCTTCGACCCCTTCACGCAGGCCGACAGCTCCACCACGCGGCGCTTTGGCGGCACGGGGCTGGGCCTGTCCATCGTGCGCAGCCTGGTGGACATGATGGGCGGCCAACTCGGCCTGCAGAGCCAGCCCGGCCAAGGCACCACGTTCAGCGTGACGCTGACGCTGGAGCTGCCGCAGACCTGACGGTGCCCGCAGTCAGCCGGGCTTGCGGACCGTTGAGCACCGGGCCGCCGTTGCGACCCGTGGGCGTCACGCTCACCGTGGTCAGCAGGCCCGCGGGCACCCCCATCTCGGCCACGCTGCCGGCCAAGTCCTGCGCCGTGATCGTCGGCACGTCGTTGGCGCCCGTGACCGTCACGGTGAGCAGCTGCGTGGCGCTCTTGCCGGCGCTGTCCGTCACGGTGGCGTTGAAGCGCTCGGTGACCGTTTCGCCCGCGGCCAGCCGCTGCGCCACCGCGCGGTCCACGCTGTAGGCCCGGAGCCCATCAATCCTTCACGCCCGCCTCCGCGCCGCCGCAGGTGGGGGCCGAGCACAACCCGTAGAGCGTGAGCGCGTGCTCCCTCAGCTCAAAGCCCATGGTCTCGGCCACGACGCGTTGGCGGTGCTCGATCTCGGCGTCATGGAACTCCTCCACGCGCCCGCAGCGCACGCACACGAGATGGTCGTGATGGTTGCTCTGCCGCAGCTCGAAGACGGCCTTGCCGGTGTCGAAGTGGCTGCGGCTGAGCAGCCCCGCCTGCTCGAACTGCATCAGCACCCGGTACACCGTCGCCAGCCCGATGTCGGCGCCTTCGTTGACCAGTTCGCGGTACACGTCCTCCGCGCTGAGGTGGCGGCTGTCGGCGCGCTTGAAGACGTCGAGCACCCGCATGCGCGGCAGTGTGGCCTTGAGGCCGCTGGTCCTGAGATTGTCCGCCTGGGGCAGCGGTTGCTTGCTCATTGCTCACCTTCCATCACTGGCTGCGGAATACCCGGGCGCATCGCGCGGGCGCGGCATGGCCGCGCGTGCATCCTGCTCCGGTCAGGACATTCTAAACAGGAACGATTCTCGTTTATCAGGCGACCGCGGCCGGCCACCGCTCGTAGGCGCCGCGGATCGAAAGGTCAGCCCGCCCGACTGGCGGGCGCCTGTTGCGGCATGGGATAGGCGGCGATACGGGGAATGGCCATGGGTTCTCCTTGAGAGGCGTGAATTTGGGGTTGGGCCGTTGGTGAAGGAGGTGCGTCAGGGGTGGAAGGGACGGGGTGGCCGGGCATGGCTAAAGGGCGCTAGCCGTGAGGGACGAAGACTCGGAATGAGCTTCAAGCGCCAAGAACGGCAACGGGCGGCCGGGGCCGCAAAGCCCCGGCCGCCCGTTCAGGTCGGCAAGTGAAGGTGAGCCGGGAGCCGGCCGCTCAGGGCGCGGCCGTGCGCCTGCCCACCCCGGTGCCGCCTCAGCCGGCCACGCCCAGCGACTCCAGCGCGGCGTTGAAGGTGGCGCTGGGGCGCATCACGGCGCTGAGCTTCTTCGGATCCGGGAAGTAGTAGCCGCCGATGTCCACCGGCTTGCCCTGCACCGAGTTCAGCTCCTCGACGATCTTGGCCTCGTTCTCGGCCAGCGTCTTGGCCAGCGGCGCGAAGCGCGCCTGCAGCTCGGCGTCCTCGGTCTGCGCCGCCAGCTCCTGGGCCCAGTACAGGGTCAGGTAGAACTGGCTGCCGCGGTTGTCGAGCTGGCCGGTCTTGGGCGACGGGCCCTTGTTGTTGTCCAGCAGCTTGCCGGTGGCGGCATCGAGCGTGCGGGCCAGGAGCTTGGCCTTCTCGTTGCCGGTCTTGATGCCGAGGTCTTCCATGCTGACCGCCAGGGCCAGGAACTCACCCAGCGAGTCCCAGCGCAGGTGGTTTTCCTCGACCAGCTGCTGCACGTGCTTCGGCGCCGAGCCGCCGGCACCGGTCTCGTACATGCCGCCACCGGCCATCAGCGGCACGATGGAGAGCATCTTGGCGCTGGTGCCCAGCTCCATGATCGGGAACAGGTCCGTCAGGTAGTCGCGCAGGATGTTGCCGGTGACGGAGATCGTGTCCAGGCCACGGATGACGCGCTCCAGCGTGTAACGCATGGCGCGCACCTGCGACATGATCTGGATGTCCAGGCCGGTGGTGTCGTGGTCCTTGAGATAGGTCTCGACCTTCTTGATCAGCTCGGCCTCGTGCGGGCGGTAGGGGTCCAGCCAGAACACCGCCGGCATGCCCGAGTTGCGCGCGCGGGTGACGGCCAGCTTGACCCAGTCGCGGATGGCGGCGTCCTTGACCTGGCACATGCGCCAGATGTCGCCGGCCTCGACGTTCTGCGACAGCAGCACCTCACCGGTTTCGAGGTCAACGATGTTGGCCACGCCGTCCTCGGCGATCTCGAAGGTCTTGTCGTGCGAGCCGTATTCCTCGGCTTGCTGGGCCATCAGGCCGACGTTGGGCACCGTGCCCATCGTGCGCGGGTCGAAGGCGCCGTTGGTCTTGCAGAAGTTGATGACTTCCTGGTAGATGCGGGCGAAGGTCGATTCGGGGATGACCGCCTTGGTGTCCTTGGGCTTGCCGTCGGCACCCCACATCTTGCCGCCGATGCGGATCATGGCCGGCATCGAGGCGTCCACGATCACGTCGTTGGGCGCGTGCAGGTTGGTGATGCCCTTGGCCGAGTCCACCATCGCCAGCTCGGGGCGGTGCTCGTGGCAGGCGTGCAGGTCGCGGATGATCTCGTCGCGCTTGGACGAGGGCAGCGTGGCGATCTTGTCGTACAGGTTCACCATGCCGTTGTTGACGTTGACGCCCAGCTCGTCGAACAGCGCGCCATGCTTGGCGAAGGCTTCCTTGTAGAAGATCTTCACGGCGTGCCCGAACACGATCGGGTGCGAGACCTTCATCATGGTCGCCTTGACGTGCAGCGACAGCATCACGCCGGTCTTGCGGGCGTCCTCGAACTGCTCTTCGTAGAAGGCGCACAGCGCCTTCTTGCTCATGAACATGCTGTCGATGATCTCGCCGTCGAGCAGCTTGACCTTGGGCTTGAGCACGATGGTCTGGCCGCTCTTGGTCGCCAGTTCCATCTTCACGTCGCGCGCGCGGTCCAGCGTCATCGACTTCTCGCCGTGGTAGAAGTCGCCGTGCTTCATGTGCGCCACGTGGGTGCGCGAAGCCATGCTCCACTCGCCCATGCTGTGCGGGTTCTTGCGCGCGTAGTTCTTGACCGCCAGCGGGGCGCGGCGGTCGGAGTTGCCTTCGCGCAGCACCGGGTTCACGGCGCTGCCCAGACACTTGGCGTAGCGCGCGCGGATGGCGCGCTCGGCATCGGTCTTGGGGTCTTCAGGGAAATCGGGCACCTGGTAGCCCTTGGACTGCAGCTCCTTGATGGCGCTGACGAGCTGGTGCACCGAGGCGCTGATGTTGGGCAGCTTGATGATGTTGGCGTCCGGCTCCAGCGTCTTCTTGCCCAGTTCGGCCAGCGCGTTGGGCACCTTCTGCATCTCGCTCAGGTACTCGGGGAACTCGCCCAGGATCCGGTTGGCGACCGAGATGTTGCTCTCGGCGATCTCGATACCCGCCGGCGCGGCAAAGGTGCGGATGATCGGCAGGAACGAATACGTCGCCAGCAGCGGCGCCTCGTCGGTCAGGGTGTAAATGATGCGGGGATGCTCGGCAGCCATGGCTTCGTTCTCTGTGCGGGGGTGAGGAAAACCTAATACTGTATTCAATATTTGCCGTCATCCAGCTGACGCGCGCCGTACAGAGTCCGATTCCTCCCCGCCAAACCCGTGCGGCGCGCTCGGGAACCGGCCTGCTTTCCCCCTGGCACACGCCGGGCATGCCTTCCCGGGCCGGCTCAGCGCCCCCCGCACCGGCCTCCAGGAGGGGAATGCGGCAGCTTCAATCGGTGCGCTCCTGGTCCGGGCTGGAGCGGCGGCGTTCAGGGTACGCGGACCCGTCGCGCCGGGCTGCGCGGCGGTCCTGGCCGCTGCGGCGGTCAACGAGGCCCCAAAGCCTGGCCTTCGTCATGAAGAGCCAGCGCAAGCCTTCCGGATCGATGTAATGGCAGTCGCGGACGTCGATCACGATATCCGTGACGCCGCGCGCGATCGCGCCGTGGTACACGGACTCGATCACGGGCAGCGACCCGTAATAGACGTTCCCGCGGATCTTCATGACGCCGCCGTTCAGGCTCACGTCCGGATGTGCCTGCTGCCACTTGGCATAGGCAATCGCCACCAGCGAGCCCAGCACCACGGCATCGAACAGGTCGAGAAACAGCACCGACAGGAACGACACCAGGAACACCGTCGCTTCGCCGCGGTGCTTGAAGTGGGGCTTGATGTCCTGCCACTTCAGCATGTTGGCGCCCAGCAGCATGACGATCGCGGCCATCGCCGGCATGGGAATGATGGCGATCGTCTTCGCGAAGTACAGCACCAGCAGCAGCACCCAGAGGGCCGAAACGGCGATCGCGATGCGGCTGTGCATGCCGAGCCGGTGCACCAGCCACATGCGGTTGAACGAGGCGCAGGTGGGCAGCGACGAAAGGAAGGGCAACAGGCAGTTCGAGATCGCGTCGGCCCTGATGGCGCTGCGGCTGTCGGTGTAGTGGCCTGACTTGCGGTTCATGCGGCGTACCGCCGCCACCGACTGGAACAGGCCCAGGAGCGCCAGCGTCACCGCGCTCGGCACCATGGAGATGATGTCGGGCATCGCCTCCTGGCTGAAAAGCGGCACCGACGGCGAGATCACGCCGAATGTCGAGAGGTTGCCGATCTGTTCGACCAAGGTGTTGGCGTGGCCCACGGTCGCGCCCAGGTACTGCGAGTACATCGTCCCGGCCGCGATGCCGCTCAGCACCGCCCAGTTGCGCAACCGCTCGAACTGCTGCGCGACCACGCAGGTGACGAGCGTGACGAGCCCGATCTGTATGGCGTAGAGGTTGCCGATTTCAAGCACCGCCAGGAACGACTGCCACGCGATCCAGAGCGGCCACTCGACCTCGGTATTGAGCGGCAGTCCGCCGAAGGTGGTGATCGACTTGAAGATCAGGAACAGCCCGATGCCGCAGACGAAGCCGTTGATCACCGGCTCGCTGATGAGATCGAGCATCCGGCCGAGCGGACGGATCACGTAGAACAGCAACTGGACGAGCCCGGCCATGAGGCCGAGGGTCAGTGCCAGGCCCATGTACTCGGCGCCAAACGGCGCGCACAGCGGCAGCAGCGTGACCCCGATCGCGGCCGACATCGAGTTGTTCGGCCCGCCATGGAAGATCCGCGACGGGTTGAGCAACGCGCAGAACAGCACGCCCCAGATCGCGGCGTTGATGCCGAAGTGTGGCGGCACGCCCGCCAGCGTCACCGAAAACGCGACCGCCTGCGGGATCGTCACCAGCGCGAGCGTGAGCCCCACCAGCAGCGTGCCGCCCAGGGCGGACCGGGACCGCCGCGCCGCCGCCCGGTACTTCACGGCAAGCGCTTTCACGGTGCGGGCCGCCCGCTTTGCTGCAGCGGCATCTCCGTCTGGCCCGTGCCCATGAGGTCGAAGAGAAGCGGCATCCCCCGCATCAGCACTTGCTGCCTCAGCGCCATCACCGGGCCCTGCCGGTCGCCGGCCGGGCGCGGCAGGTTGCCGATGTAGGAGGCGATGTCACGGCACTCCTGGTTGGACAGCGTGTTTTCCTGCCCCAGGGGCATGTTGCGGCAGATGAAGCCCGGCAAGATCGTTGACACGTAATTGAAGTAGTTGCGCGATTGCGCGTTCCAGGCATTCGGCCCCGCGATGGCCGGAGCGATGAGTTGTGCGTTCACTTCGCGTCCCGCTGCCTGCGCGCCGTGGCAGTGGATGCACTTCTCCCTGTACAGCGCCTCGCCGCGAACGTAGTCGTCACCCTGCTTCAGCGTTGCCGACGCCGCGATTTCATCGACACCCTGCTCCTCGTAGTGGTTGCCGATCTTCAAATCCAGCGCCGCGGAGAGAAAGCGGCTGTAGGCCGTCACGTCACGGATGAGGTCGTCGGCGATGTTGGGCTTGTAGCCGTTCGACGAGTTGATGTAGCACTGCATCTGGCGCAATTCGTATGGCAGCAGCAAGCCGGTGAAGCGGTCGTACATGTCGGCCATGACCCAGGAGGTTCCCAGGCTGAGCGAGCCCTTGAGGCGATTGCCGTGGGCGTCCTGCTTGTCGCCGGCCGACTGGTGGCAGTGGGTGCAGGCGAGGTGGGTGCCGCGGATGAAGCGGGTCGAGTTCCAGCGCTCGCTGCTCACGTCCGCCGCCTGCCGTCCCTGCGTGTCGTCGATGATGTTGCAACCGCGCTGGATGGCCCGCACGTCCTCGTCGCTGTAGCCACGCAGTTCGACGCTCGTGCCGGTGCGCTGCGCCACGTAGGGAGAGCGGTAGCGCTCGCCGGGCGCCAGGGCGTACTTCCGCAGCTTCTCGCCGCACGCGGCCGTGAGCTTGACCGGCATGTCGCGGGCTTGCTGACGCTGCTGGTGCTTGTGCACGGCCAGCAGATAAAAGCCCCCCGCGGCGAACAGCAGCAGCGCAATCTTCGCAAGCATTGTGCTGACGGGACGCATGGCTCACGGCTCCTTCTTCAAGGCGCCCTCGGTGAGCTGCAGATGGTGGGCGATCGCGCGGGAAAGCAAGCGGATGTCGCGCACCGCAGGGTCATAGATCGTGGGCACGTAGCCGTCCAGATGCTCGACGTAGCAGCGCTGTACTTGCTCCTCGAAGCCGATGCGCTTGCCCAGCCGTGCATTGAAGCGGTCGGAGTTGACGAAGGCGTATGCGAAGTCTTCCATCGTGTGGCAGCTCACGCAGGAATTCACTTTGTCGGCAGCCGTGCGCCGAGTGAATCGTGGCGCGTACTTGGTCGTGTACGACACGAGGTGGTAGCCGTTCTGCACGGCACGCACGAATTGGCCGTCCTTGCCGAAATAGTCGACGTCGTAGCGCGCGCGAAACGCTTCCCAGCCAGGCTCGGGGGCGGTTCCCGATCGGAAGACGGGAACGCCCGAGCCCCAGTGCGCCCAGAACAAGAATGCGGCCAGCAAGGCAAAGGCACCCAGCGCGCGCTGTCGGGTCGTGAGCGCGGAGCCGATGCGTCTGCGCCGAAGCCGGCCCGTGGTACCAGGCGGTGCTGCCGTCGAGTCCCGGCCGTCCCTCACCTGCCCATTCCCTTGGGACCCATGACCGCCTTGACCATCGTGCGGTGGACCGCGTAATCCTTGTCTTCGGCCTTGTTGATGCCGCTCGTCTTGGCAGCCTTCAGTATTTCCTTGCCTGCGGGGTCCTGGCCCAGCTCGGTGAGTATCGACTGGATCGAGTTGCGCAGCTTTGCCGGCATCGTGCGCTTGACGGCCCACGGCAGGAACAGCAGCGGGTCGGTCATCGCCAGCACCTTGAGCTCGCCGGCGTCGATGGCATTCTTGACCACCGGCAAGTCCACGAGGATGTCGCCGCCGCCTGCCGCATCGGCCTGCCGGTGATAGAGCGCCAGCAGCGCGTTCGGCGGATTCACGGCGAACTCGCTCTTGAAGTCCTCATCCTTCAGGCCGGCGCGCATCAGCAGGAAACGCGGCGCGATATAGCTCAGCATCGCGTCCCTGCCGCCGCCAAAAATGACCGTACGTCCCCTGAGCTGGGTCAAGTCGGTGATTCCGCTGTCCCTGCGCACGAAAATCGCGCCGGCGACCGCGTTGCGGCCAAATTCCTGGCTATGGGCGATGACCCTGTAGTTTTTCGCCGAGCGGATGAACTGGTATTGATTGAAATGGACGACGTCGTATTTCTGATCTTCGACGCCTTTCCAGAAAGTGTCGAAATCCTTGGTCGTGGCGACCGTGACCTTGATGTTGCCCAACCGCTGGCTCAAATAATCCGCCAGCGGCATGTACATCGTCGCGGTGTCGGTCGCGTTGTAGCGCGGAAAGATGCCGAGCACGAGGTTTCCGTCCGCAGCGTAAGCGGCAGACTTCAGCACCGTTGCAAGCAGCAGCCCACACAGTCCAACATACTTCGTCACGACGCGAAACCGCCCTCCCTGCGATCCAACGATCACCTGCAAATCCTTCGACGTTATTGTGGTTAGAAACTGATGGCGTCCCGAGCCGCGACGCCGCCCATGAGCCGAGAAATGGCGCCTTCGGCACCACCGGCGTTGAGTTCCTGCAAATACTTGCCATAGGACATTTCGTCCATCGGCTTGGCAATGAGATAGCCCTGGGCATAGTCACAGGCTTGAGCGCTGAGAAACTGCAACTGGGTATGCGTTTCAACGCCTTCCGCGACAACCTCGAGGTCCAGCCCCGCCGCCATTGCGAGGATGGCCTTGACGACCGATGCATCGTCCAGACTGTCCGGCAAACCTGCCACGAAACTACGGTCAATCTTGAGCAAATCAAAACGGAAATACTTGAGGTAGCTCAGTGAGGAGTAGCCGGTCCCGAAATCGTCAAGGGCCAACCTCACGCCAAGCGCGCGCAGTTTCGTGAATTCCTCGGCAACCTGCTTATGGTCCTCCAGAAGCACGCGTTCCGTCAGTTCAAGCTCCAGGGCATGCGGTGGAATACCGTAGGCGGCCATCAGCCGGCCGAGCCTTTCGGAAATGTTCCTCTTGAACTGGACGCTGGAGATATTGATGGCCAGGGAGCCCGGGTCGATGCCCGCACTCCTCCATGCCGACCAGCAGCGACAGGCCTGCTCAAGCACCCAGTCGCCGATCTGGACGATCTGGCCGCTGGCCTCCGCCACCGGAACAAAGTCCGCCGGGCTGATGAAGCCGCGCTCGGGATGGCGCCAGCGCAGCAGCACTTCGGCTCCCTTGAGCCGCCCACAACGGGTTTGGTGAACGGGCTGGAAGAACAGGGTGAGTTGCCCCTGCTCCACGGCAGCGTCCAGGCCCTGCTCCAGCAACACGCGCTCGCGCAGGCGCGTGTTCATTTCCTCGGTGAAGAACATCGCCGACCCGCTGTGGACGGCCTTGGCCTGGTACATGGCGTTGTCGGCATTGGCCATCAATGCTTCGACGCTTTCGCCGTTGTCGGGGTAGATCGCCACGCCGATGCTGCACTTGGCAACGACCTTGCGCCCGCACAGCAGTTGCGGCTCGGACACCGCCTTCGCGATTCGTGCTGCGATGCGCTCGATCTCGGCCTCGTCGGAAAAGGTGGGCACCACGACCAGAAACTCGTCGCCCCCCAGCCGGGCCACGGTGTCGCAAGCCCTCATGCAATCCTTGAGGCGGGCCCCGATGTCCACGAGCAGGCGATCGCCGGCCGGGTGGCCCAGCGAATCATTGACGTCCTTGAAATTGTCCAGGTCGATGAACATGAGGGCGAAGCGCTCGCCCTGGCGCTTGGCACGCTGGACTTCGAGGCCGATGCGCTCGAAAGCCATCATCCGGTTGGGAAGCCCGGTGAGCGAGTCGAAGTTCGCCTGCCGCTGCAGCCGCTCCTGCTTGTGCTTCACTTCCGAAGCCATCGCATTGAAGGCCCGCGCCAACATGCCGAACTCGTCCGTTGAGTCCACATCCACCACCGCGTACTCGCCCCGAGCCACGACCCGCGATGCCGTGATCAGCTTCTGGATCGGCTGCAGCACGTTGAAACGGAACACCGTGTAGATCGCCGCGCCAAGGAACAGGACAACCGCGGCCAGCAGCAGCAGCTGCGTCACGAGCTGGCGATGAATCTCCTTGTGCAGCGATCCGCGGCTGAGCCCGACCAGGAAGCGGCCCAACTCGACGTCGTTGTGGACGATCGGGAAGTCAAGACTGAGCAGGTCGGCCTCGCCGCCCAAACGCCGCAGCGTCTCGACCAGATCGTCCGGCCTGGCGGCCTGGGCCTGGTGGCGCGTCGCGGCGTCGGCGCCACGGATGTAGGTGCTGATCGGGATCCCCTTGGGCGTCACGATGACCCCGTAGACCACGTCCGGCTGCGCGGAAACCTCACGCGTGTAGTCGTTGAGCTGGAGGTAGTCGAACGCGATGATCGCTTGCGGGCTGATCAGCGAGATGAGGCGGCCGAGCGCATGGCCGCGCTCGCGGAGTTGCTGCTCCTGCCGTTGGGTCGAGGTGTGGACGAAATACCACGTATTCGCCGCCATCGTGACGGTCAGGATGAGCAGCACGGTGACGATGAACTTCGCGCGCAGCCCAAAGCGCATCGCGCCCCGCTCGGGATCGGCGATGGTGACATTGGCAGACTGCGCCCCTTCCACGTACTTGTCCTTGCTTCCGTTTACGTCAGGATACCGTAGGCCGGAATAAGCACCCTCCGGGCTTGTTTAGACCGTGCCAAGTAATTCGCAATAGCGAGCGAAGCGTCACCTGGAAGGTGACCGCATGCCGGGACAGGCTGAGGCGCAAGCGTCCACCTGGACCGCCATGGAGCGGGATTTCAAGGTTTTGCGTTCAACGCATCGAACGCCTTTCGATACGGCACCTCGCAAAAGAACCAAGGCTTATCCCGGGCTTGCTCGGGAATGATCCGTGGATATTTTCCGCTCCGGCCAGGGTATGGCCAAACGCAGTGCAGCGTGAGCCTTGTCACGTGCGACGGTGAGCCTGCTTCAATGGCTTCCGCGGCAGGCGGTTTCCCTGCCTTTATCTTCCTGCCGGCCGTCCCATTCACCGCCTAACGGCGGCAGCCCAGTTCGGCAAACCTGCGTTGCGCCAAGGTATTGCCGTCGAGGGTCAGCAAATGCTGCAGGCTTTCGCACTCGGCCTTCCTTATGGTGGCCAGACGCCAGCCTGGCGGCTCGGACCTTCTGGCCTCCCTGGAAGGTGGTTGCGAGTACGCCAACTCGATGCGGGTGGCATCGAATTCCGCGTTGCATGTGCCGGGGACGGGAGCGCAGTTCGGCAACCCGAACCAGGGTGCGGCGGCGGTTTTGGATGCCTCTGAAAAGGACAGGCTCAACACGCCACCCTGTCGCTGCCAGCCGGCACCCGCCAGGTCTCGCGGGGCCTTCGACACCATCACGCCGATATGGCGTTTGCCTCGGCTACCCGAGCCCGCAGGCACCAGGGCGTCAATCCTCCATGCACGACTGGGTTCCATGCCCATCAGAGACTCATCGTCGGCCGGCCACAGCAATTCGAGATTGCCGCGCTGCTGTCCGGTAGCGAACACGTAAAGGAAACCAGGCTCGCGGGCCTTGACTGTGAACTGCAGCCGTTGCTTTTTGAGTATCAGTTTCTCGGACGCCGGTGTCATAACCATTCGAATGGTTGGATCACGCTCATCCAGCAGGTTTTCAAGGGCTCTTTCTGGAGTCGCCGGATTGGCAAAAAGCTGTACCGGTGGCGCGGGAGCCGGCGCCTCGGTCATTTGAGGTACGGGCAAAGGCAGCGCAGGCATATCAGGCTTGGCTGCAACCGGCGTACCGAAGTAATCATCGCCCGGCAGCGAAGCGGTAAACGCTGGACGGTCGCCAATTTCCGAATCCTTGTCTGCCACGCGTATCACGGACATGGACCATGGTTCCCACAACACCAGGCCTGCCAAGCTCCCGAGTAGCACCGCGATGCCGCCAGCCCACGACCGGGGCAGCCGCGATCCGGATGGAAGCCTGAAGCGTCGCCTGTCGTTCCTGGAAATTGGGGGGATGTGCACGTCCTGACGCTCGTCCCCGGATTTTTTCCAGTTCCAAGCCTTTTCCTGCAAATCCAGCTTGCGCAGCAGCTCAAGGGCGGCCGTGACGTTTCTTGGCCGGTGTTCAGGCCAAACGGCAAGGCAATGATCGATGAACTGTAGAAATGCGGCCGAATAGCGCCCGCGCCCCAGCGTGAGCGCGGAAACCATGACGTCTTTCCTGACACGCACCACCGATTCCACGGGCATTTTGCCGGAGATGGCGAAATACAACATCGCGCCCACGGCGTACAGGTCCGTCCAGGGGCCCTGTTTCAAGGAACCGGAGTCGCTGTACTGTTCGAACGGTGCGTATCCAGGCTTGAGAAGTACCGTCAGGGCTTGCGTCGCATCGCCAATATCCTGCTTGGCGGAACCGAAATCGATCAGGAGCGGCCGGTCGCCAGGCAGCATCAGGATGTTGTCGAGAGCAATGTCCCGGTGCAGCCATCCCTGCTGGTGCACGACATCCAGTCCCTTGAGCACGCGCTCCATCAGTTCGCGCAGCCATTCTTCCGGTGGCGGCGCAGCCATGCTTTTCAGGCGCTGCTTCAGTGTCTGGCCCTCGTAGAACGGCATCACCATGTACGCCGTTCCAAGCTCTTCCCAGAAGCGGTACACCTCCACCACCGCCGGGTGCTTGAACTTGGCAAGGCTGCGGGCCTCCCTGATGAAACTGCGCAGGCCGAGATAGAAGGTTTCCCGGTGCCGCTCCGACAGCGGCTCGATGGAGTGATCGGGCAGTCGTTGCGCCAGCGACTGGGGCATGAACTCCTTGACCGCGACCAGACGCTCCAGCCGGGTATCGAATGCCAGGTACACGATCCCGAAGCCGCCCTTGCCCAGAACCCGCTCGATCCTGAACTCCGCCACCAGGTGCCCTGGAGGCAACACGCCCACGGGCCTGTTCCGCCCCTGGTCGCTGGGCTCGCTGTTCGTATCAGCGGTAGACATCTGTGATCCAGGTCCGGGGGTTGATACCAAAGGCCAATCGTTGGCAATCAAAAGTCACTGTTTTCGTGTCCGGGACCCGCTGCCTACCCGCCACGACATGAGCTTGATTGCCGCTGGATTGATGATAACCACGCACGAAGCGGCATTCCCCACCTGGGGTTGCTCAATGGTTGAGACAAAAACACCGCCCCCCTCTGCCACTGCAGCCGTTTCTCTCTGTCAAGTTATTTAAAAAAATTGCAAACCCGGTTTGTGATGACCATGATCCATGCCAACAAACCCAGCCAGCAATTCGCCATTTTCTTTCGATGGCAGGATCAACGTGATGAGCAGAAATAGGCGTTGGGTGCCAACACGAAATCGTGCCGCCGGGGTTGATTACGGAATTCGGGGGTGCTTCATGCACTGTATTGCAACGAGAGTCCGCGGTCGGCACCGCGCCCCCCTTGTCACCCTTGACCGGCTCCACGCCCGGCATCGCGCAGCAGCAGCGCACGGCTGTACTGCAGAAACTCGTCCAGGTGGCGTTCGATGATGCGAACCGTGATCGGAAGCTGCAGCGCCTGGTAGTCGTGCACGGCGATGTTGCGGAAGCCCACCATCCGCTTGAGACCTTCGGCCAGCGCGGCGTCGATCCAGCCGCCGCGGGACAACAGCGTGAACACATCCCGCGCGCTTTGTGGCACGCCCAGCCGCTCGCGCCTGATCAGGTGCTGGCCCATGTCCAGCGCGGCTTCGCAGGCGCGCTGGATGTTGAGGATGGCGGCGTCCTGCCGCGTGTAGTCGGTGGCAAACCCGGCCGGATTGGCGGCGTACTCCTCTCGCGCCCGGCCCACGCAGCGCTCAATGGTGGCCGCCTTGTTGAGCAACACGTCATCCGCCATGGATGCTTCCCCTTTGCCCTATGTCCGCAAGCAGCCCGGCGCGGGCGGTGTCGAGCTCGGTCTTTTCGCTCAACACGGCGGCTTCGAACAAGTCGGCCCGCACGTCGCTTCGCCACCAGCGCTGACCCGTGGTGATGATCTGGTACTGCATGACAGTGGACGCCGCGCGCAGGTCCAGCAGGTCCACCGGGCAGCCCGCCACCTCCTCCAGATCGCCGGCCAGTTCCCACAACACGTGCGGGTCGGCATAGCCCGCAACGAGCACGGCCAGATCCAGATCGCTGTCCGGGCCTGCCGTACCCTGGATGCGGCTGCCGAAGGCATGGACGGCCAACATCCCAGGCAGGCGGTCCCGCAGCATGCCGAGGATGGCATCGCGGTTCAAGACAGAAGTCATGGCATCCAGTATTCCACGGTGCGTAGACAGCAAAGCGCGACGGCGACAATGCCTTCTTCCGCTGCACAGCAGAGATAATCCCCCATAATCTTTGCCGACAAAAATCGATGCCAAGCAATCCGAACAACAGCAAGTCGCAGTTGGGCTAAAGCGCGACAAGCAGTTGCCGCCATCCACTGGGATGGCCTCTATCGGAGGCGCCTTCACTCACCGGCGGCCCGCATGAGCGCTTGTTGCCCGGACCCGTCACCGGCGCTTTCACCACTGTGGCGATGTCGCTGGGCACTGGTCGCACGGCTGCAACGCGAGCCAGAATCGGAAACCGTCGTCGCGGCTGTTGCGCGAGTCGGCGAAGGGCTAAGGTCGCTGTGCCGGTCAAAGGAAAAGACCTCCAGGACGGTGCGCACCACGGACTGTTCAATGCGGCCGCTCACCCAGGAATGATCAAGCGTGCAGAGATCGGCCTGCCCGCCATGGGATGTCGATCACAGGATGGCTGTGGAAGACGGAGCAGCGCGCTCCAACTCGGGAACCGCAGTGAGGAAATGCTGCGAAAAACGGTGCGCACCCGGGCACCACGGATGTGCCCTCAACGGATTTGGCAGGGGAGGAAGGACTCGAACCCTCGCATGTCGGAATCAAAATCCGATGCCTTAACCAACTTGGCGACTCCCCTACACCGGCTCCGGCTCACGCCGTTGCCTTGCAAGCAGAATTTGATTCTATCAGATTTAGCAGCTGTTTTTGCTTGCAATGAGGAACAGCCCAAGCAGCTTGAGCAAGGACGTACAGCGCGACCTCGCGGCCTCGTGGCGGCTGCAAGGCAACTCGGCGCTATGGTTCAGGCACCGGATCTCCCGGAGAGCCGGCGCCATACTTTGAGGAACGCACCTTGGACGACACCTACGATCTCATCGTGATCGGCGCCGGTTCCGGCGGCGTCGCGGCCTCCCGGCGCGCTGCGGCCCACGGCGCGCGCGTCCTCATCGCCGAAGCCGACCGCGTGGGCGGCACCTGCGTGATCCGCGGTTGCGTGCCCAAGAAACTGATGATGTACGCGGCGGGCTGCTCGCAGTTGCTCAGCGAGGCTGCCGGCTTCGGCTGGACCGGACTGGCAGGCCGTTTCGAGATGGCACGCTGGGCGGACGCCAAGGCACGCGAGATCGGCCGTCTTGAAGGCATCTACCGCAAGCTGCTCGCCGACTCAGGTGTCGAACTGGTGGCGGGCCGTGCGCGACTGGCAAGCCCTGGCCTCGTCGAGGTATGCGGACGCACGCTGCGCTCCGACCATGTCCTCATCGCCACCGGCAGCTCGCCCGCACAGGACGCCTTGCCCGGGTTAGCTCTGGCCATGACGTCGAACGAGGTCCTCGACCTGCGCGAGGTACCGGAATCGCTGCTGGTGGTCGGTGGGGGCTACATCGCGGTGGAGTTCGCCAGCATCCTGGCCGGACTGGGATCCCAGGTCACGCTCGCCTTCCGCGACACCCATCCCTTGCGAGGCTTCGACCGCGACCTGCGCACGCGCCTGGCCGACGCACTGGCCGGACGCGGCATCACGCTGGCGAGCGGGGTAGCCCTGCACGGGCTGGCACAGAGTGAAAAGGGTTTCGAGTTACAGCGTGCCGATGGCTCGGTGCTGCGCGCCAGCGCTGCGCTCAATGCCACGGGCCGGCGGCCGAACACGGCGGGACTGGGACTGGCGGAAGCGGGCGTGCAGACCGACGTGCGCGGGGCCATCGCCGTGGATCTCGACAGCCACACCACCGCCGGCGGCATCTGGGCCATCGGTGACGTGACCAACCGCGTGAACCTTACGCCGGTAGCCATTGCCGAGGGCCGCGCTTTTGCGGACAGCGTATTCGGCCGCAGCGCCTCGCGCGTGGACCACCGCACCGTCGCAAGCGCCGTGTTCACCGACCCACCGATCGCCACCGTAGGTCTGACCGAGGCCGACGCGGCCAGGGAGGGACCGGTGGACGTGTACGAATCAGACTTCCGGCCGATGAAGAGCGCCTTCGCGGGGGGCACAGCCCGCACCTACATGAAGCTGGTCGTGGACGGTCTCAGCGACCGGGTGCTGGGCATCCACATGATCGGCACCGATGCCCCGGAGATCGTGCAAAGCCTGGCGGTGGCGATGAGCTGCGGCGCCACCAAGCGCGACTTCGACCGCACGCTGGCCGTGCACCCCACGGCCGCCGAGGAATTCGTGCTGATGCGTGAACCCGCGCGCCGCCACGGTGCGCCGCCGCACGGACCCACCGGTGCCGCGCCGACCTGAGGGCTGTATGCACCTGCCAGCCCAGGCGCCAGACAAGCAAAAGCGGCCCGCGGGCCGCTTCGCTTTTTACTAAGTTATTGATTTTGAAGGAGTCTCAAGTTGAGACGCCTTCACCCCGCCTTGGCTGCCATGTCATTGAGCAGTGCTTCGATGCGTCGGCAAGCCTCGTCCATGTCCACATCGGCATGGAACTCCAGGCGCACCACCGAGCCGCTGGCCCGGTAGTCAGCAAACTTGAATCTGCCTGCCTTCACGGTACCGGTCCTTGGCGCGGGACGCGCAGCGCGTGGCGTGGCGCGCACGTGGCCGGGGGCCTGGGCCTGGCTGATCTTGCCCGAGGCCACCAGCCGTACCGTCTCCACCACACGTTCGACATTGGCCGGCGTGCACAGCTTGGCCAGCTCTTCCGCGCAGGCGGCCCCCAGGGCATCAGGGCGGCGTTCCAGTTCGATCAGCGCCTCGGCGGGGAGACGTGAGAACGCAAAGAGCCGGCTGATGCTGGCCTTGTGCACGCCCGCGAGCCGGGCCATCTCGGCCAGGCTGGCCCCAGTAGCCTGCTGCTCACGCTCGAAACCCTTGAACTTCTCGTAGTCAGGCAAGTCGTGCGCGATCAGGTTGGCGTAGAACGCCGCCCGCTCGGCCACCTGCTCTTCCACGTCCAGCACCGAGACGCGGATGGCGGACTTGCCCAGCTCACGGTAGGCCGCGAGACGGTTCTCGCCGCTGACGACCTCGAAACGTCCATCGTCCTTGCGCCGGACGGTGATCGGGTGCACCAGCGGATTCGCGCGCAGGTTCTCGCGCAGCTCTTCGAACTGCTCCTGCGTGAGCTTGCGCCGCCGCCCGGGCACGCTGTCGATCAGCTCCAGCGGCAGTTCCTGAGGCTGCTGCCTGGCAAGCTCGGCTTCGAGTTCCTGCACGCGGGCCTGCGCGTCGCTCACGGTCTCGGCTTCCACGGCCACCGTCGCAGGACGGTCCGCCAAGCCCGCGGCGCGTTGCAACAGTTCCTCGTCGCTGAGCCGCTCGCCCGCCGGGCGCTGCAGCGGGTTGAGCTTCACTGTCACAGGCCCCGGCCCCTTTCGAGGGCGCAGGGCCGCAATCATGTCGGCGTCCGAGAGGTGCTTAGGCGGCATGCTGGGCCTCCTGCGAGCGGGCACTGCCCTTCGTGGCGAACAGGCCCAACCGGGCCGAGATCAGCTTGGCGACGGCGCGCACGTCGTCGGCCGCCGCGGAGGTCGGACGCGCCAGCAGCAGCGGCGCTTTGGGTTCGCTGTCCAGGGCGCGTGGAAAGTCCTCGCTGCGACGCACGGTCTGCGCCAGCAGCGCATCGCCGTACTGGGCCGCGATCGCTGCCACGTGCATGCTGGAACGCACCCGCTGCGGGTCGTGCTCATTGCCCAAGATCATGAGCTCCGGGCAGCGGCCATAGTGCTCGATCATCTCGTTGAGCACGATGGCCAAGTACGACAGTGCCTTGGTGCTGTAGTGCTCGAAGTTCACTGGAGATACCACGGCATCGCTGGCCAGCAGCGCGGCGCGCGTGAGCCGGTTCTTCGAGGGTGGGCAGTCGAAGAGGATGACGTCGTAGATGGAGAGGTCGCAGCCGGGCGCCTTGCCCGAGCGCCCCTCGGCGATCCACTTCGTGAGCGCGAGGTCCGACTGCGCGCCCGAGAGCGTCTCCACCAGCAGCCGGTAGTCGACGATGTCGAGCATCAGGTCCGCGGGAACCAGGTGAGGGCCCATCTCGCCCCAAGGCTTCTTGATGACGTGCGCCAGGGGCTGCCGCTCGTCCGCGCCCGGCAGGAGGTGGCCCAGGTGGTACTGGATCACATCGTCCTCCGGGCGTCCCTGAGCACGCGCTTCCTCCAGCGTGAGCTCGCTGTCATAGCCGAAGCCCAGCGTGAGGCTGCCCTGGAAGTCCAGGTCCACCACCAGCACGCGCAGGCCCTGCAGGGCAAAAGCGACCGCCAGGTTGCCTGCCAGCGTCGTCTTGCCGATGCCGCCCTTCGGATTCCACACCGCGGCCACGGCACGGCGCGCCGGCACCGGACCATGATGCGTGGCTCGCCAGCGCGCAATCGAGAACAGGTCCGCGGGGCGGAACACCCGGGTCGATGAAGCTCCCGTCTGCTTGCGCTCGACTTTCAGGCCGGCGTCGTCGGCGCTCCTGCGCAGCGTATCAATGGTCAAGCCCAGCGCAGCCGCCGCTGCCTGGCCCCGGAATGCAATCGACAAGGTGTCCTCCTCAGGTATTGGCGGGAAGACTGTACCAACCAAAAACACGGATGCCAGGTTTTTCTTCAAAAACTCGACAAAAAGCTTGCATCCAGCTCTGCAACTGGCGACTACCTTGGTTCGGAAGTGCTCACTGCAGCAGTGGCGGATCAGGATGAGGCAATTTGCACGGCGCTCCTCTGAGCCGGCTCACCGGCTCGAAAGCAGTAGCCTCCTCGATGCTCTGGGCGGCGGACCGTTGCCCATGGCTGCACGCACACGGCAGCGAGTTCGCAAGCGACCCGGCCCAGCGGTTGCGCGAGCAAGGAAAAGCGCGGCTATTTGTGCGTGTCACCACCGGGCACCGAGGGTAGCTGCCAGGACAGGCTCAGCGTTGTACTTGCTCCATGGGGCGCCGGTACCGCCGACAGCCGTTTTCCCAAGCGTTCATGTAGGTGCACCAAACGACGCGAACTTGCTCCTGGCAGGGAGCCCAAACAGACACGGACCGTCAAGGTAAGTATTTTTGTGCGGCCCTGTCTCACGCAGCGGCTGCGCTGCGCGGTTGGCTCGCGTGGTGGGGCTGTAACGGCGCCATTCCCGCTCCATGGCGACCAGCGCTTGGTCCCGTCGTGCCCGGGTTGCATGCTGCACGTCCCGGCATCGAAGGTGAGGATTTTTGTGCTACCTCGCACAGCGCCGTAGCGGTCGAGTCGCGAGCAGAATGGCTTCGCAGCGAAATGCTCACGGGCAACAGCGCGGCTCGCTCGGCGGTGCAAGGCCCAAGGTATGGAAATTTGTGCCGCACATCGACCAAGTCGTGACATGCGGCATCCAGTGCAACCTTCTCGTGCCTGCCCCGTGACGGCCTCAGCGACGGCACTCGCAAGCACCTCGACAGCCCGGGTGAGCCGCCATGGTGGGGAAATTTGTGCATCGCCGAGGGCAGCGCGAGTTCCCACAGTGACGAGTGGCCTCAGGTAGCGCCCTGAACCGCGACCGGGACTGCTGGTGAGAGGAGTGGAAACGCGACGTCATCCGCACGCGCACAAAAATCCGCACCTTCACTTCAAGTCGGCTGCTCTGTTCAAGGTAGGGAAATTTGTGCGCACAACGCCCGGTTCACCTGCGTAAGAGGCCCGTAGAAACACAGCGCACAAGCTCTTCAGCGGCCCGGGCACAAAAATCCCCACCATCCGATCGTGGCGTTGCACCGGTTGCGCCTTGGCCTCCGAACGGACCAGAGGGGTCGTTGCTATCGCATGGATTGCTGCCGCTGGCAGCAGCATTGGGATTTGTGAAAAAAGCTTTACGCCTACAAGCAAGCTTTTAAAGACAAGCAAGCAATTCGGCTGCCATTTTCTTCAATCTAATCAAGGACTTGCGAAAAGAAAAGTAGGGGTTTTTGTGCTTAAGGTAGGGGTTTTTGTGCCCAAGGAGGGGGTTTTTGTGAAGGCAAGGTGGGGAAATTTGTGACGCAAGGTGGGGTTTTTTGTGAAGCAAGGTAGGGAATTTTGGGACGACCGTTGCGCTGTGCCAGCAAAAGTAGGGTTCTGCGTTGACCAACCCCACCTTTGTGCCTACGCTGGCGCCGTTCTGAAGCCCGGAGACCATCTTGCGCAACCATCCCGTTCCCGCGCCGGCCAATCCCGGTGAGCAACTGGCCCTGGCCGTCTTCGAGGAAACGGTGAGCCGGGAAGGTCCCAAGGCGACGCTGGCCCGCTCGAACACCGACATCACGTACCGCAAGTCCAACGTCCTGATTGATGTGGGCGAACTGAGCCTGGCCGCGCGCAAGGGCCTCAACGTGATGCACTTCCTGGCCTCGCAGGCGCCCGCTGACGTTCAGCGCTTCGACGTCGAGATCGGTCTGTTCAAGTTCCTCATGAACTATGAGAGCCGCAACCATCAGCATCTGGAGAAGGCGCTGCGCGAGGCGCAGAAGTCCAGCATCCGCATCGAGCGGCTGCGGCCCAACGCCACCGCGCCGGACTGGATCTCGGTGCCGCTGGTGGGTGCGGTGGGCGTGGCCGGCGGGCGCGTGTACTTCGACTTCCACCCGGCCATCCGCAAGCTGCACCTGGATCCCAGCAGCTACACGTACCTGTCACTGCGCACGAGTTGCGTCTTCACCTCGATCTACGCCCACGGTTTGTACGAGCACCTCAAGGCCGTGGCCTACAAGGGCTCGCCCACCGATTGGTTGCCGGTGGAGGAGGTCAAGCGCTGGCTTGGCGTGGCGGAGACCAAGTGGCTGGCGGAGTTCAAGGCCTTTCGCAAGGAAGCGCTGCAGAAGGCTGTGGACCAGCTCTGCGAGCTCTCGGACCTGCATGTCGAGTACGAAACCAAGTCCTTGCCGGGTTCCAAGAAGGTCGGGCATATCCGCTTCGTGTTCCGCACGCAAAGCGGGGTGCTGGCAGTGTCCATGGAGCATGCGCAGGAGCTGCGCAGCCTCTACGACACGCTCGTGCGCGAGTTCGGCCTGGGCCACGCGGACATCGAGAAGATCACCAACAGCGGCGTTTCCCCGGAACGCATCAAGGCCGCGGTGGACTTCGTTCGCCACCGCATGGCCACGCAGCGCAAGAAGATCAGCGCGCCTGGGCGCTACCTGATGACGGCCATCCAGGAAGGCTATGCCATCCCCTCCGCCGAGGTGGGCCCGCCCGAGGCCGCCGTCGTGAGCGAAGGCGTCGAGGCGGCGGCGCCCGTGCCGGCGAAAACGCGGCATGCCACTGCCGCGCCGCGCGCGCTTGCGAAGCGCAAGCCCGTGCACGAGCAGCAGGCCGAGGACGCGCTGCAGCGCGAGTACCAGGAGCAGGGTGAGCGCGGCTATGGCCTGTACCTGGCGGCCGAGCCGGCGCAGCGCGCCGAGTGGCGTGCCTCGTTTGCGCGAACCCTGGTGTTCCGCGCCCTGAGCACGCAGCTCCAGCGCCAGAAGGGCCCGATCACCGACAGCGAACTGGAGCACACGCCTCGGCTGCGCCATGCCTTCGGCCAGCATGTCGCGAAGGCGGTGCACAAGGCCGGGCGCGGCAGCGCGCGGCGTGAACCGGACCAGAGTGCGCTGTTCAGCGGCGAGTAGGGCCGCAAGCCGGCCCGGGGAGAGTGCCCGGCAGGGCGGCGAGAGCGGCCCGCGGGACAGGGGCCGCTCAGCGGACCCCGGCTCGCTGGTACCAAGCCACGCCGTCGCGGAGCTCGCGCGTGATCTCGCCCCGTTGCATCAGGTAGTTGAGACAGGCCAAGGCTTCGCCGGTGGCCAGCTGCAGCCGCAGCGCGTCGGATCCATCGACGTGCTTGTTGAACAGCGCAACGAAGGTGTCCGGAACGCGCTGCGGCTGCGCCAGCAGTTCCCGCAGCCGGTTCAGCGCAACGACCTGGCCCTCGCGCAACTGCTCGATGCGGGCATGCAGGCCGTGGAAGCAGTCGTTGTGCGAGGGCAGCACCAGCACGTCGTCCGGGATGCGCGACTGCAGCCGGTCCAGCGAGTCCATCCAGTCGGCCATCGGGTTGGCTTCGGGCTCGTTCGGATACACGGACACGTTGGAGGAGATCCTGGGCAGCACCTGGTCGCCGGAGATGAGCAGCCGCAGTTCCGCGCAGTACAGACACGCATGCTCGGGCGAGTGGCCGCTGCCCATCACCACTTCCCAGTCGTGCTGGCCGATGCGGACGACCTGGCCATCGACAAGGCGCCTGAAGCTGTCCGGCAGGGTGTGGATGTGCCGGCCGAAGTTGCCGAAGCGCACCCGGTAGTGCTCGATGGCCGCCTCGTCCCAGCCCGCCTGCCGGTAGTACTGCAGGGCTTCCGCCGGCGCCTCGCGGCAGGTGTCGGAGACCAGCACGCGGCAACTCAGGTACTCCAGGCGGGACATCCACATCTCGATGCCGTACTTGCGCGTGAACCAGCCCGCCATGCCGACATGGTCCGGATGCATGTGCGTGACGAAGATGCGCGTGGGCGAGCGCTGCAGCGGCGCCGAGCCCAGGAAGCGGTCCCAGACGGCCATGGTCTGCTCGGTGCGCGTGCCGGTGTCTACCAGGGCCCAGCCGCTGCCGTCCTCGATCGCCCAGACGTTGATGTGATCGAGCCGGTAGGGTAGGGGCAGGCGCAACCACTTCACGCCCGGCGCGACCTCTTGGAAGTTTCCGGATTCGGGAGTGGGGAAGGGATAGGACAGGGCGGTATGCAGCATGTGGCGGTCTGGCGGAGCGGTTTTGAAGGATGCGTCATGGCGGCATCCAAGTGCGCCACCGTTGTACACCAAGGGACGGTGGCGATAAGAAACGGCGACCGCCGGCGTCCCGGCCCATGGTCCCATCGCTGCCGGACGCTGGAAACTCCAGTCGTGCTTTTGCCGGCTCGCTCCGTAATCGTGGGCTCTACGCTGGCGTGGTGGGCGCCGGCAATATTCCCGAGGCAGGACACGTCGACCTGTTGTGTAAATCGAGAGCTTCCCCGGGGCATGCCCGGGGTGCATTTGCGCCGTGCTTTCGCCCAGCGATGCCGCCTGCCTCCGACCGGACTGGAGAGCGTGAACGAGTTGGCATAATGGTTGCCGTTGCTTGACGATGATCAAGCAACGGCCCCAGGCCCGGCGGCATTTGAAGTCGACAAGGCAGCGAGTTGTAGCGGAGTTCGGCGAAATGAGCGTATCGCACGAGAGTAAGTCACCTGCAATAAATTATTTAACTCAAAATGCCATTTTGTAGAGTGTCCCGAAGTTGTCCAAGATATGGCAGACATCACGCTCCAACTCCTGCACGGTGCGCCTTTTGAGCGCAAGCCAGCGG
>Ga0065721_10004424_pt1 | contig 29670 bp, 23 predicted proteins | sample Mesricmetagenome_FD_59108 | JGI IMG/M metagenome (GOLD analysis project Ga0065721, IMG submission 59108) | Mesophilic microbial community from rice straw/compost enrichment Sample: eDNA_1 v2 (version 2) | ecosystem: Engineered > Solid waste > Grass > Composting > Bioreactor | place: USA: Davis...
GAGGGGGGCGAGCCGCTCCTCGGTCAGGCCCAGCTCGGCGGCGGCCAGCTGCTTCAGCGGCTTCTTCTTCGCGCGCATGATGCCGGGGAGCGAGGGGTACCGCGGCTCGTTCAGCCCCTGCTGCGCGGTGAACAGCGCGGGAAGGGCGAGCTCCAGCGTCTCGGCGTCTCCTTCGGCGTCGCGAACGACGGTCGCCTTCCCGCCGCCGATCTCCAGGTTGATGATCGAGGAAGCGTGGGGAATGCCCAGCCGCTCGGCGAGCCGCAGCGCGACCTGTCCGCCGCCGGTATCGGTCGAGAAGTTGCCGGCGAGAATCAAATCGGCCGACTGCTCCCGCAGATAGGCCTCGAGCAGCAAGGCCACGCCGGCCTCGTCGTATTCGCGCCCCTCGCTGTCCACGAGAACGGCCTCGTCGGCCCCCATGGCCAAGGCCGTTCTTAAAGCTTCCGCGGCGCGGGCCGGTCCGACGGAGACGACGGTCACCGTCCCGCCGAAGGCTTCCTTCAGCAGCAGAGCCTCTTCCACGGCGTATTCGTCGTACGGGTTGATGACGAATTTCACGCCGTCCTCGGACACCCGACCCTCTCTCAGCACGATTTTCTCCTCGGTGTCGAACGTCTGCTTCAGGAGGACATAAATGTTCATGACGCCAGCTCCTTTACAAAGGATTTACGTTCACGCCCTTACCGCAAGCCCCGCAGGAAGAACGCCACGGTCGGCTCGACAAGCGCGGTCAAGGAATATTTGCGGCCCGAGATCAGCCAGGAGGTGACGACTTCGTCCATCGCTCCGAACAGGAGCAGGCGGGTCAGCTTCGGATCCAGATCGGCCCGGAATTCGCCCGTCTCCATCCCTCTTCTAACCATATGCTCGATCAGCTCGATATAGGGCTTCACCGCCTGGCCGATCGCCTTCCGCAGCTCCAGCGAGCTCTGCCTCAGCTCGATCTGCGTCACGTAGGCGAGCTCGGCATTCCGCTCCAGCTGCGTAAAATGGATCTCGCAAATATGGCGCAGAGCCTCCGAGGAGGTAGCCGCCTCCATAGCTCTCGCGTTGAACAGCTCGACGAGCTCGCCGAGCCGGCTCTGGAACAGGGAGACGAGAATGTCCTCCTTGTTCTTGAAGTACAGATAGATCGTTCCGTCCGCGACCCCGGCTTCCTTGGCGATCCGGGACACTTGGGCGCCATGGAACCCGCTCTCGGCGATGACTTTCTGGGCGGCGTCGAGAATCAGGCTGAATTTTTCTTTCTTTTTACTTGTCATCGAGGCACCCCGGTGCTAAAATTCGAATCAGAAACTGAATGAATGCTCATTCATTTTTTTTCTTCATCGTAGGGAAAAAACGAATGAAAGTCAAGGGGGTTATCGTTCATAAACTGGTTGCGACAGCTAATTTGTAACCGCTGTCAAATCAAACGCTCCAGCCGCCCTTCCAAACCTCGCCGCTCATTCGCACTCCACATCCCATCCGCTATCCCATCCGCCATCGCTTCGCCTATCGCCGTTTAGCTTCCTCACGTCGGAAAAGGAAAGGAAGGATCCGCATGGCATGGCAGCTGGCGAATCTTCTGCTGTTCCTGGCGATAACCGGCTATGCCTTCTACCTGTTCTATCAAGCGGTTTACCATCGTTACCTCTACGTGCGGCTTGGCCGCCCGACCGAATTCCGCGGAGGCGGATCCGGGCGGACCAAGGAGTTCCTCTCGCAGCTGTTCGGACAGAAAAAGCTCCTCAAAGACCCCAGAAGCGGCCTCATGCACCTTGTCGTGTTTTACGGCTTTATTTTGCTTCAATTCGGCGCGTTGGATTTGATCGTCAAAGGGCTGACGGACGGAGGGCATCTTCCGTTCCCCGCCTATGAATGGTTCGGCTTGCTGCAGGAAATAACCATCTTTCTCGTGCTGGCGGCGATGGGCTACGCGGCCTACCGGCGTTACGGAGAGAAGCTCCCGAGGCTCAAGAGGGGCTGGAAGCCGAGCGCGGTGCTGTTCTTCATCCTGCTGCTGATGCTGACCGTCCTGTTCTCCCTGGGCTTCGAACGTCTCTGGGCGGGGGCGGAAGCGTCCTGGCTGGCCCCTCTCTCATCGCTTGTAGCGGCTCTCTTCACGGGATTGTCAGGTACGGCCGCCCGAGCCTGCTTTTACGTTTTCTGGTGGGCGCATCTTCTCGTCCTGTTGTCTTTTCTTGTATATGTTCCTCAATCGAAGCATTTTCACATTCTGTCCGCCCCGGTCAACCTGTGGTTTCGCCGCCGGGAGCCGGCCGGAAAGCTAAGCAAGCTAGATCTAGAGGACGAGAACGCCGAATCGTTCGGGGTCGGCAAGGTCGAGGACTTCACCCGCAAGCAGATGCTCGACTTCTACGCCTGCGTCGAATGCGGACGTTGCACGAACGTCTGCCCCGCCTCCGGGACGGGCAAGGCGCTGTCTCCGATGCACCTCATTACCAAGCTCAGGGACCATCTGCAGGAGAAAGGGGCGGTCATCAGCGGCAAATCCCCCTGGGTTCCCGAATTCGCGTTCGGAGGGACGGCAAGCGGAGCGGGGGGACGGCAGGGCGCGCGAGCTCATGCGATGAATGCCTTCTCCTCCGCCGAAGTCGATTGGCGCGGGGAGGAGGGGAGCGCGACGGACATTCGGCCGACGCAGGCCTGGCAGAAGTCGACGTGGGCCGTAGAGGCCGGGCGGTCCGCAACGGAGCTGGAGCTCATCGGCGACGTCATGACGGAAGACGAGATCTGGGCGTGCACGACGTGCCGCAACTGCGAGGACCAATGCCCGGTCGGCAACGAGCACGTGGATAAGATCGTCGACCTGCGGCGCCATCTCGTCCTGATGCAGGGAAGCCTGCCGCAGGAAGGGCAGCGGGCGCTCCAGAACATCGAGCGGCAGGGCAACCCGTGGGGTCTCAGCCGCGGCAACCGCGCGGAGTGGACCGGCGAGATCGAAGGGCTGCGCGTTCCGACCGTGCGGGAGCTGCCGGACTTCGAGTACATGTTCTTCGTCGGGTCGATGGGGTCCTACGATCCGCGCAGCCGGCGCGTCTCCCGCGCCTTCGTCCGGCTGCTGGCGGAAGCCGGAGTGCGCTTCGCGATCCTCGGCAACGAGGAGAAGAGCTCCGGGGACACGGCGAGGAGGATGGGCAACGAGCTGCTGTTCCAGCAGCTGGCGGCGGAGAACGTCGAGCTTTTCCGGCGGTATGGCGTCAAGAAGATCGTGACCGCCTGCCCTCACACGTTCAACACGCTGAAGAACGAATATCCGGACTTCGGGCTGGAAGGAGTGGAGGTGCTTCATCACACGCAGTTGCTCGATAGGCTGTTGAAGGAAGGGCGTTTGCGTCCTCTGCACGTTCTGAAGGAGCGGGTCGTCTATCACGACTCCTGCTACCTCGGACGCTATAACGGCGAGTACGAGGCTCCCCGGAACGTGCTGGGAGCGATTCCGGGAGTAAGGCTCGCGGAGATGGCGAGAACTCGCGAGAACGGGATGTGCTGCGGGGCGGGAGGCGGACGGATGTGGATGGAGGAGACGGGAGGCAAGCGCGTTAACCTCGCCCGGACGGAGCAGGCGCTGGAGGCTGGGCCGACGGTCATCAGCAGCGGCTGCCCGTACTGTCTCGCGATGATGGAGGACGGAACGCGAATGAAGGAGGTCCAAGATCGGGTGAAGACGCTGGATGTGGCGGAATTGCTGGAGCTGTCCGTTTTCTGAAGCCGGTTAGGGGCAGCTCGACCATCTGACGAGGAGGTTCGCTCCATATGACGCAACCAACCATTCGACGCGCGGCGGTGATCGGCTCCGGCGTTATGGGTTCCGGAATCGCGGCCCATCTGGCCAACTCGGGCATCCCATGCCTGCTGCTGGACGTCGCGCCTGCTCAGCTTACGGAAGAGGAGGCGAAGCGCGGGCTGACGCTGGAGCATCCCGCGGTGAGGAACCGCTTGGCGAACGCGGCCATCGCCAAGATGAAGAAAACGAACCCCGCGCCGCTCTACGCGGAAGAGTTCGCCCAGCGGATTACGCCGGGCAACCTCGAGGACGATCTGCCGAGAATCGCCGAGGCGGACTGGGTGATCGAGGTTATCGTCGAGAAGCTCGAGGCGAAGCGGCAACTGCTCGGACGTATCGAACAATACTGGAGGCCGGGCATCGTCGTCACCTCGAACACGTCGGGCATCTCGATCAACGAGATGGCGAAGGAGAGAAGCGAAGGGTTCCGCGGCCACTTCATGGGCACGCACTTTTTTAACCCTCCCCGCTACATGAAGCTGATCGAGATCATTCCCGGACACGATACGGATCCCGAGCTTGTTAAGCGCATGAAGGCGTTCTGCGAGACGAAGCTGGGCAAAGGAGTCGTGCTGGCGAAGGACACCCCGAACTTCATCGCGAACCGGATCGGCACGTACGGCATGCTCGCCGTTCTGCGGGAGATGGCGGAGAAAGGGTATACGGTCGAGGAGATCGACGCGGCGACGGGCCCGGCGATGGGACGGCCGAAGAGCGCCTCGATGCGCACGCTCGACCTGGTCGGCCTCGACACGTTCGAGCATGTCGTGGACAACGTAAGGAACAACGTCGCGGACCCGGCGGAGCAGGCGCTGTTCGAGACGCCTGAGGTCGTCCGCGAGCTGGTGAAGGGCGGAAGGCTCGGGGAGAAGTCGGGGGCGGGCTTCTATTGCAAAAGGAAAGGAGCGGACGGCAAGAACGAGATCCTGGCCCTGGACCCGGCGACGATGGAGTATCGGCCGCAGCGCAAGCCGTCCTCCGGCTCGCTCGAGGCGTCGAAGCAGGCCAAGGGGACGGGAGCGAAGATACAGGCGCTGCTCGGCGGAGGCGATCGCTACTCCGAGCTGGCGTGGAACGTGCTGAAGCGGACGCTGCTGTATTCCGCGTCGAAGGCCTACGAGATCGCCGATTCGATCGAGGAGATCGACAAGGCGATGAGGTGGGGGTTCAACTGGGAGCTCGGCCCGTTCGAGACGTGGGACGCGATCGGTCTCGTTCCGTCCGCGAAGAGGATGGCCGCCGAAGGGGAGTCGCTTCCCGAATGGGTCGCCGCTTGGATCGCGGAAGGGCATACGTCCTTCTACTTCCAGGAGCAAGGCGTTCGCAGCTACGCGCACAAGGGACTCTGGCGCAAGGAAGAGCAGCGAGTCGAGGAAGTCTCTCTGAAGGGCTTAAAGGAGCAGGGGCGGACGATCAAGGGCAACGGGGGAGCGAGCCTGATCGATCTGGGTGACGGCGTCGCCTGCCTCGAGTTCCACTCGCCGAACAACGCGATCGGGGCGGATATTCTGACCATGATCTCGCAGAGCGTGGATGAGGTGAGGCGGAATTACGAAGGGCTCGTCATCGCGAACGAGGGGAGAAACTTCTGCGTTGGGGCGAACCTGATGCTGCTGCTGATGGAAGCGCAGGAGGAGGAATGGGAGGAGATCGACGGCATCATCCGGCAATTCCAGAACGCGATGCTGAAGCTGAAGCGGCTGGAGAAGCCGGTCGTCGCCGCCCCGCATCGGATGACGCTCGGCGGAGGAGTGGAGGCATGCCTGCCCGCCGACCTGGTCGTCGCTTCGCCGGAGACGTATTACGGCCTCGTCGAGGTCGGGGTCGGCTTGATCCCGGCGGGAGGCGGCTGCAAGGAGTTCGCGCTGCGCGCCAGCGAGTCCGCCGCTTCGCTGCCGGGCTCGGACGTCCAGCCCTACGTCATCCGCTCGTTCGAGACGATCGGGATGGCGAAGGTGTCGACGAGCGGTCACGACGCGAAGAAGCTGGGTTATCTGAGGGAGACGGACCGCGTGGCCGCGAATCCGGATCATCGGATCTACGAGGCCAAGCAAGCGGTGCTGAGGATGGTCCAGGGCGGCTACGAGCCCGTGCCGGAGCGGAAGCTTGCGGTCGCCGGGGCGGAGGGCAAGGCGGTGCTGACGCTCGGGGCGATCGGGATGCGCGAGAGCGGCTATATCAGCGATCACGATCTGAAGATCGCGAAGAAGCTGGCGCACGTGCTCGCCGGAGGGGATCTGCCGGCGGGAACGCTCGTGAGCGAGCAATACATGCTCGATCTGGAGCGGGAGGCTTTCCTGAGCCTGTGCGGGGAGCCGCTGACGCAGCAGCGCATGCAGCACATGCTGACGAAGGGCAAGGCGCTTCGCAACTAATTTTGCGGGAGAGGAGGAACGGGAACATGAGAGAAGCCGTAATCGTGGCGATCGGCCGCACGCCGGTCGGCAAGGCGAAGAAGGGCAGCCTGGCCCAGACCCGGGCGGACGACTTGGGCAAGGCGGCGCTGGAGGGCGTCATGGAGAGGACGCCCAGCCTGCGCAAGGAGGACGTGGACGACGTCATCATCGGCTGCGCGATGCCGGAGGGAGAGCAAGGGCTGAATTTCGCCCGGATCATGTCGCTGTATGCCGGATTCCCGAACACCGTTCCGGCATTGACGATCAATCGCTTCTGCGCGTCCGGCCTGCAGTCCATCGCTTTCGCGGCGGAGCGCGTCATGCTCGGCCACGCGGACGCGATCGTCGCCGGAGGCGTCGAAAGCATGAGCCACGTGCCGATGGCCGGCTTCAAGATGTCGCCGAACCCGGCCATCGTGGAGACGATGCCGGAGGTGTACATCGGCATGGGGCATACGGCGGAGAACGTGGCGTCGCGATACGGCGTGTCGCGCGAGGAGCAGGACCGCTTCGCGCTGCGCTCGCACGAGAAGGCGGCCCGGGCGGCCGCGGAAGGCCGCTTCCGCGAGGAGATCATCCCCGTCGAGGCGCAGTGGACGGAAGAGAACGGCAAAGGCGGGTTCGTGACGCGGAGATTCGTCTTCGACCGCGACGAAGGCGTGAGGGTCGACACGTCGCTGGAGGCGCTGGCGAAGCTGAAGCCTTCGTTCAAGGCGGACGGCTCCGTCACGGCGGGCAATTCCTCGCAGATGAGCGACGGGGCGGCCGCCGCGGTCGTCATGAGCCGCGAGCGGGCGGAAGCGCTCGGCTTGAAGGCGCTCGCGACGTTCCGTTCGTTCGCGTTGGCCGGCGTGGAGCCGGAGATTATGGGCATCGGCCCGATCAAGGCCGTCCCGAAGGCGCTCCGCATGGCGGGGATAGGCCTCGGCGACGTGAAGCTGATCGAGCTCAACGAAGCGTTCGCCTCTCAATGCATCGCGATCATCCGCGAGCTTGGGCTGGACGAGGAGAAGGTCAACGTCAACGGAGGAGCGATCGCGCTCGGGCATCCGCTCGGATGCAGCGGGACCAAAATCTCGGCCACCCTGATTCACGAGCTAAGAAGGAGAGGCGGCGGCTACGGCGTCGTGTCGATGTGCATCGGCGGCGGAATGGGAGCTGCGGGAGTGTTCGAGGTTCACGCGGATTGACGGAAGCCAAGGGCATTAGCATCGGAAAAGGACGGCCTCATCCGAATATATTGATAAGGAGAGAGCGGCGATGAGTCAAGCGACGCAAGGCAAGGTTCCCGGGGGAAGCTTTATCCTGGAAGGGGCCGGCGGTCCGGACTTCTCCCGGACCGTCACCCCGGAGGATTTCACCGAAGAGCAGAGGATGATCGCGGAGACGACGGAGGACTTCGTCGAGAAGGAGATCGCGCCCCATGACGCGGCGATCGAGAAGCTGAGCTACGAGCTGACGGTCCAGAAGCTGCGCGCGGCGGGGGAGCTCGGGCTTCTCGGCGCGGACGTGCCCGAGGAATACGGCGGGCTCGGGCTCGACAAGGTGAGCTCGACCTTGATCAACGAGCGGCTGGCGAAGGCGTCCTCCTTCGCGCTGTCGGTCGGCGCCCACGTCGGCATCGGCACGCTGCCGATCGTCTACTTCGGCACGCCGGAGCAGAAGCGGAAGTATTTGCCGGATCTCGCGAGCGGCCGGAAGCTGGCGGCGTACTGCCTGACGGAGCCTTCGTCCGGCTCGGACGCGCAGGGGGCGAAGACGACGGCGATGCCGACCGAGGACGGACGCCATTACGTGCTGAACGGCTCGAAGCAATTCATCACGAACGCGGGCTTCGCGGACGTCTTCATCGTCTACGCGAAGGTGAACGGCGAGCAGTTCAGCACCTTCATCGTCGAGCGCGGCATGCCCGGAGTCAGCGTCGGCCCCGAAGAGAAGAAGATGGGCATCAAGGGCTCCTCGACATGCCCGCTCATCCTGGAAGACGTCAGGGTGCCGGCGGAGAACCTGCTGTGGGAGGTCGGTCGAGGCCACCTGATCGCCTTCAACATCCTGAACATCGGACGCTTCAAGCTGGCGGCCGGTACGCTCGGCGCGTGCAAGGAGACGATCGCGCTGTCCGCGAAGTACGCGAACGAGCGCCAGCAGTTCGGACGTCCGATCTCCTCGTTCCCGCTGATCGGCAAGAAGCTGGCCGACATGACCATCCGGACCTATGCGCTGGAGAGCATGGTTTACCGCACGGCCGGCTTGTTCGACGAAGGGCTCGCCGGGCTGAATCCAGGCGGGGAGGGCAGCGGCCTGGCCTCGGCCAAGGCGATCGCCGAGTATCAGATCGAGTGCTCCATCAACAAGGTATTCGGCTCGGAGGCGCTCGACTTCGTCGCCGACGAAGGAGTTCAGATCCACGGCGGCTACGGCTATATCCAGGAATACGCGGTCGAACGGATTTATCGGGATTCCCGGATCAACCGGATTTTCGAAGGGACGAACGAGATCAACCGGCTGCTCATCCCGGGTACGCTCATCAAGCGCGGTTTGAAGGGCGAGCTTCCGCTCCTGGAGAAAGCGACGGCGCTGCAGGCGGAGCTGATGGAGCCGATCCCGGCGCGTTCGTTCGAAGGCGCGCTGGAGCAGGAGGAGCATCTGCTGTCCATGGCGAAGAAGATCTTCCTGATGGTCGGCGCGGGAGCCGTGCAGCGCTACCAGACGAAGCTCGAGCAGGAGCAAGAGCTGCTCGCGGGGCTCGCGGACATGATGATCTCCGTCTACGCGATGGAGAGCGTCTTGCTCCGGGCCCGCAAGCTGCTCTCCTCCGCCGGCGAAGAGAAGGCGAGCCGGGCGATCGCGATGACGACCGCGTTCGTCCACGAGCAGTTCGCCCTCGTCGAAGGCTGGGCGAAGGAGGCGCTGGCCAGCCTGGCGGAAGGGGATGTCCTGCGCACGCAGCTGTCCATCCTGAAGAAGCTGACTCGCGTCGCGGCGGTCAACCTGACGAAGCTGAAACGGGGAATCGCCGCCCCGATTATCGCCGGAGAGAAATATATCGTTTAGAAATTGCAGGGTCCGCAAGCGATTCGCCATCACCACTTCACGCGAGAGAGGTGTAGGCAATGTCGAACAAGGCTTGGTTGTCCCAATATCCTGCAGAGGTTCCGTCCAGCTTCGATTACCCGAATATTCCGATCACCCGGTTCCTGATCGATGCCGCGGAGCGCTATCCGAAGACGATCGCGCTCGACTTCATGGGCAAGCGCATGACCTACCGGGCGGTGCTCGCCGCCGCCCGGCGCTTCGCCAACGCGCTTCTCGGGCTCGGCGTGGCCAAAGGCGACCGGGTCGCGCTCATGCTGCCGAATTGCCCGCAGATGGTCATCGCCTATTACGGGACGCTCATGACCGGAGCGATCGTCGTCATGACGAACCCGATGTACTCGAAGCGCGAGCTCGAGCACCAGCTGAGAGACTCGGGCGCCGCCGTCATCGTCACTCTCGACCAACTGCTGAAGAGAGTGGAGCAGGTCTCCGAAGACGTGCCGCTTAACCGAATCATCGTCACCTCCATCCGCGATTATCTTCCTTTTCCGCTCAACGTTCTGTTTCGCATCAAACAGAAGAAGGAGGGATCTCCCCTTCGGATTGCCTATGACGACCGGATCCTTAGCTTCCGCAGGCTTCTCGACGGTGCTTTGGAGGCGCCCATCGAACCCCGGATCGATCCCGCGGCGGATCTCGCCCTGCTCCAATACACGGGCGGCACGACAGGACTCGCCAAGGGAGTCATGCTGACCCATCGCAACCTCGTCGCCAACACGATCCAGAGCCGACTCTGGTTTTACAAGGCCCAGGAGGGCATGGAGCGTTACATGTGCGCCCTTCCTTTTTTTCACGTGTTCGGGTTGACCACCTTGCTGCATCTGGGGATCTATACGGCGGGGACGCTCATCCTGGTTCCGCGCTTCGAGATCAAGCAGGTGCTGGGCACGATCCGGAAGAAGAAGCCGAGCATCTTCCCGGGAGCGCCTACGATGTATGTCGCGATTATCAACCATGCGGAGGGCAAGCAAAGCTGGCTCTCCTCCATCCGGATCTGCATTAGCGGAGCCGCTCCTCTGCCTCTCCAGGTGCAGGAGAAGTTCGAAGCCTTGACCGGGGGCAAGCTGATCGAAGGCTACGGCTTGACGGAAGCGTCGCCGGTCACCCACGTGAACAACATCTGGGAAAGGCGCAAGAACGGCTCGATCGGAATCCCGATTCCGGACACGGAGGCCCGCATCGTTCGTCCCGACACGCTGGAGGACGTGAAGCCGGGCGAGATCGGGGAGCTGGCGGTCCGGGGGCCGCAGGTCATGCAGGGCTATTGGCAAAAACCGGGCGAGACGGAGAAGGTGCTGAAGGACGGCTGGCTGCTGACGGGGGACTTGGGCACGATGGACGACGACGGGTTCTGCTACATTCTCGACAGGCGCAAGGACCTGATCATCGCCGGCGGCTACAACATCTATCCCCGAGAGGTCGAGGACGTCCTCTACGAGCATCCTCTGATCGCGGAGGCGGCGGTCGCCGGGGTGGTGGACCCTTATCGCGGGGAGACGGTCAAGGCGTATATCGTTCTGCGAGAGGGAGCGAAGCTGAGTCCCGAGGAGCTCAGGTTCTGGTGCAAGGATAAGCTGGCCGCCTATAAAATCCCGAAGCTGTTCGAATTTAGGGAAGCGCTTCCGAAGACGATGGCCGGCAAGGTGCTTCGGCGCGTTCTGGTGGAGGAGGAGAAAGAACGGGCAAAAGGAGGAAGCGGCAGCGCGTAGCGAGATTGGTGCGGAAGAAAATGAGCTTTTGTCGATAAATGTATGTTTATGTCGAATTTTGGTGGGCGCGAAGAAGGTACTCTCTCTTTTTTGCTCCCGTAACCCATTATCCCCTCTCCTCAGAACTGCCGGAGGCCCCCGAATTCTGACTGATGGGGATAGTGGTTTTTTTAAGCGTTTTGCTTATGAGCCTTGCGCGTATAGAGGAGGTGCGAGATGGAGAAGGACGATCGGGAGGAACTGGCCGAGAAACTAAAGGAATGGGAGGAGCTTGGAAAATCGACGTTCTGGGGGCTGCTGGGGTGCGAGTTCGAGAGGCTGGAGGAGAAGGCGGCCGTCATCTCGCTAACGATCGAGCCCAAACACTTGAATATGCTCGGCATCGTTCACGGAGGAGTGCACGCCACGCTGATCGATTGCGCGATGGGGCTTGCCGTCATGCGGGAAAATCCTTATGAAAACTCGGTCACGACCAACCTGAACCTGCATTACATCGCTCCCGCCCGCGAAGGGCGGGTTATCGCGACGGCGGAGATCGTGACGCGCACGAGGAAGACCGTTCACACGATCGCCCGCGTCCACGACGAAGCGGGAGAGCTGCTGGCCTTCGGAACGGGGAGTTTTCGGATCTTGGAGAGGAAGGGGGGGAGTCCGGAATAAGCGCATTCCCTGCCTGCCTTATTCCGGCAGAATCAGCAGCCAAGGGGCGATATGCTCCCGAAACGCGTCGATGGCCATCCGCTCTTTCTTCCGCTTGTCGTTCGTCAGCACGACGACGGCGTCCCGGCTCGGCACGACGTAGATGAACTGGCCGCCGTAGCCTCGGGCGAAGAAGTAGTCCATGGCGGGGGCGGAGGTAGAAGCGGAGCCGGATCCAGAGACGGAGCCGCCCGCGACGGCCGTCCCCGAATCTCCTTCCGCATACCGATCGCTCCACCAATGCCAGCCGTACCAGCCTTGCCGGTGATCCCTCGAGCGAAGGGCGGGGCGCACGGACCGCTCGGCAAGCTCGCGCGAAACCAATTGCCGGTCTGCCCAGCGTCCGTGCTGCAAGTAAAGCCGTCCGAGCTTCAGCAGGTCCGCCGGGCGAAGATGAAGCCCGAAGCCGCCCGTGTGAACGCCTTGGGGATCGGTCTCCCACCGGTACGACTCGATGCCGAGAGGGCCGAATAAGCGATCCTCCGCGAAGCGGGCCGTCGTCGTCCCGGACGCTTCGGCAAGCAGCGAGGACAGCAGCTGCGAGATGCCGGAGTTGTAGGTCATGCGCGCCCCCGGCTTGTCCATTAAAGGAAGCTCCAGCACGAAATTCGCCCAATGGGGCGATCTCGTCATGCGGGGGAACGAGTTGCGGCCGCCGAACTCGGTCCATTCGAAGCCGGCCGACATCGTCAGCAAGTGATCCAGCGTGATCTCCCGCTTGCGGGGATCCTCGTCCGCGGCCAGCCGCGGGAAAAATTCCGAAGCAAGCGTCTCCGGTCCCGGCAGCAAGCCGCGATCCATCGCGATGCAGACGAGCGCGGACAGGAAGCTTTTGGTGACGGAGTGAATGTCGGCTATGGCCGAGGCCGACTCCGGATTCCTATAGCTCTCGAAAACAAGCTCGCCCCGTCGGCTGATCAGGCAGCTGCGCAATTCGAGAGGAGCGAGCGCATCGTGCATTAAAGTCCAATTCATCGTTGTCGTCCTTATGCGGCTCCGCGGTGCGCGGCAGTCCGCGTTTTACATCGTATTCTACCACAGGATCGGATTCCGGCGAAAAAGCGCCGGAGCAGGGATGTCCTACTCCCCCTCCAGCACCCTCTTCAGCCTCTGCAGATCTTCCTTCACGTTGCGGCAGTTCACCGCGTATTCGCGATCCAACGGATCCTTAGCCTGGAACACCGTGAAGATCACCCGGCTGCCCGAGCCGGACGCGACGACCCTGGCGTGATTCGGCCGCTCCGGTCCGCCTTCGCTCCGCACGTAGTGATCCATGATGCCGTAAGGGTTAGGCTCCGCGAACCGAAGCGTCATTTCGCCCTCCGGCGTCTCGATGCGCCATTCCTCTCCGATTCTCTTGACCGACCGGCAGAACGAAGCGGCCCATTCGGCGAAGTTCGCCGGGTCGGACGCATATTCGTATACCTCGTCGGCCTTCCTCTCGATCGTCACGGATTCGATTTTCCACTGGGCAAGTCCCACTTCGCATGCCCCCTCCTTCTTCGCAAAAAAAAGGCTTATCTGAATTAGTTTATTAAGCGAAGAGGGAGCTTCATGACAGTTGCGCCCCGAAAGCGGAATTACGGCTTGAAAACGGAAGCGCGGTACTCGGAAGGAGTTTGGCCGCAACGCTTGCGGAACTGCTTCGAGAAGTAGAGGGAATCCGGATAGCCGACGGAGGAGGCGATCTGCTCGACGGTCAGCTCCGGGCGCTCGCGAAGGAGCCTGCGGCCGTGGTCGATGCGGGTCCGGGTCAGAAAAGAGATCGGCGTAAGGCCGGTATGCTGCTTGAAAATGCGGGACAAATAGGCGCGGTTGTAGCCGAGAGACTCGGACATCGATTCGATGGTCACCGGCTCGGCGTACTGGGTGGCGAGGTAGCTCGCGACCTGCCGGACGAGCTCTTCGCTATGGGATTCCGGCCGCGGCGGCGCCGGTTGCTCTTCCGGCGCGGCTTCCCTAAGCTCGGCGAGCAGCAGGTGCAGCTGGCCGGCCGCTTTGAGCGAAGCGGACCGGGCTTTCAGCCGGAACGTCTCGAAGATCGCCTCGAAGCACGCGGCGGGCCGGGGATTGCTTCCCGTATCCGCGGTCGGCGATTCGACGGACAGGCCGGCATTCCTCGCGAGCTCGTCCGCGAGCGGCCCGGCGAACGCGATCCACAGGTATCGCCAGGGGTCCGCGGGGTCCGATTCGTAGCTGACCAGATGGCCCGGATGGATAAGGAAGCTCTGGCCCGCCTTCAGCTCGGCCCGGAGATCGCCGCTGACGAACGTGCCCCGTCCGGACAGGACGTGGTGCAGCAAAAAATAATCCACGACTTTGGGCCCGACTTTATGCTCCGGCTTGGTCTGGCTCTCGCCGGCGAACAGGACGGACAGCGGCTCGCCTTGCCGGTCCGGGACGGCCGCGAACGGATGGGAGACGACTTGATAGGTATGGGGCGGGCTCATCGGGTACGGACTCCTTTGCGAACGGGATAAGGTCGAACAGGATGATTCCATTGTACCATGACGCATGGGGTCTTCGGTTACAGAAAGTCACTTTTGTCCATACGAACAACACATCAAGCCATTTTCCGAAAATCTCTCTATCCGCTATACTAGAGTTACCAAATCAAGCTTCCATAAGGAGAGTATCCGATACCATGCCGCATATTCCGCAATTGACCCAGCAATTTTTGGCCCGCTTCGGCGGCGGGGAGGAAGGCCTGCGCGTCTTCCAGGCGCCGGGACGCGTCAACCTGATCGGCGAGCATACCGACTACAACGGAGGAGCGGTGTTCCCGGCGGCCTTGACCTTCGGAACGACGCTGCTGATCCGTCCGAGAAGCGATCGCCAGCTCGGCTTCGCTTCCACGAACTTCGATCTGACGAGGACCGTTCCGGTCGACGGCCTCAGCTACAAGGAGGAAGACGACTGGACGAACTACCCGAAGGGAGTCGTCTGGGAGCTGGAGCAGCGCGGAATCAAGCTCTCCGGCGGCTACGATCTTCTGTTCCACGGCGAAATTCCGAACGGAGCCGGCCTTTCGTCCTCGGCTTCGATCGAAGTCGTGACGATGTTCGCCCTGCTGACGCTGGAAGGCCGGAAGATCGACACGGTCGAGATCGCGCGCTGGTCGCAGCACGTGGAGAACGAGTTCGTCGGCGTCAAGAGCGGCATCATGGACCAATTCGCGGTCGCGAACGGCAAGAAGGACCATGCGATCCACCTGGACTGCGACACGCTCGAGTACGAGCTCGTTCCTTTTCGATCCGGCGACTACAAGCTTGTCATCGGCAACACGAACAAGCGCCGCGGATTGGTCGATTCGAAGTACAACGAGCGCCGCGCCCAGTGCGAGGAAGCGGTTCGGGATCTCAAGGCGGCTTTCCCGGACCTGACGCTGCTCGGCCAGCTTACCCTCGAGCAGTTCGAAGCGAACGCGGGCCTCATCAAGGACGAGACGGTACGCCGGCGCGCCCGGCACGTGGTGGAAGAGATCGACCGCGTCAAGCGCTCGATCACGGCTCTGACGGCTAACGATCTGGCGGCCTTCGGGCAGCTTATGAACGGCTCGCACGATTCGCTGCGCGACCTGTACGAGGTAACGGGCGCGGAGCTGGACGCGATGGTGGACGCGGCGCGCGCGGTTCCGGGCGTGCTCGGTTCCCGAATGACGGGCGCGGGCTTCGGCGGCTGCACGGTGTCGCTGGTGCACCGGGATACGGTGGAACGCTTCGTCTCCGAGGTAGGCGAGAAGTACAAGGCGGCAACCGGCCTTACGGCGGAATTCTACGTGTGCGACATCGGAGACGGCGTCAAAGAATGGAAGGAGGAAGCGTAACATGGCGGTATTGATAACGGGAGGAGCCGGCTATGTCGGATCCCATGCGGTAGCGGCCCTTCTGGAGAAGGGCGAAGAGGTCGTCGTCATCGATAATTTGTACCAGGGGCACAAGGACGCGCTGCTCGGCGGCAAGTTCTACGAAGGGGATCTGCGGGACGAAGCGTTCCTGGATAAGGTGTTCGCGGAGAACGAGATCGACGGGGTCATCCATTTCGCGGCGAATTCGCTCGTCGGCGAGAGCATGCAGAACCCGGGCAAATACTACCACAACAACGTATACGGAACGCTCTGCCTGCTGGAAGCTATGAAGAAGGCGGACGTGAAGCGCATTATTTTCTCCTCTACCGCAGCGACTTACGGCGAACCGGAGAAGGTGCCGATCGACGAGTACGACCGCACTCTTCCGACGAACGCCTACGGGGAAACGAAGCTCGCGATGGAGAAAATGATCCGTTGGTTCGATCACGCGCACGGGGTGAAGTATACGTCGCTTCGCTACTTCAACGCGGCGGGAGCCCACGAGAGCGGCAAGATCGGCGAGGACCACAGCCCGGAGACGCATCTCATCCCTCTGGTGCTGCAAGTGGCTCTCGGCCAGCGCGAGTTCATCTCGGTGTTCGGCGACGATTACCCGACCGAAGACGGCACATGCCTGCGCGACTACATTCACGTCAGCGACCTGGCGGACGCTCACGTGCTCGCCCTGGAACGCCTGCGCAAGGGCGGCGACAGCGCGATTTATAATCTCGGAAGCGGATCCGGCTTCTCGGTCAAGCAAGTGATCGACCTGTCCCGCGAAGTAACGGGCCATCCGATCCCGGTTCGCGTCGAGCCGCGCCGCGCCGGCGATCCCGCCGTGCTTGTCGCTTCGCCGGAACGCGCCCGCAAAGAGCTGGACTGGAATCCTCGCAGGGCTCAGTTGAAGGACATCATCGCAAGCGCTTGGTCTTGGCATAGCAGCCATCCGAACGGCTACGAGAAATAGGACGGAGGCATTGGCATCATGAACGCAGCAACATCGGCGGGGGCGGCTTCGTCTCCGGAGAACATCTATGCGGGAATACGGCGACTGGTCGACTTCGCTCTGGCGAACGGCATGATCGAGCCGCTCGACGAGGAGTACGCGGTCAACTCGCTGCTCGATCTGTTTAAGCTGGCGGAGCCGGCGGACCTCGGCGCCCCGGAGGCTTCCTCCGGGCTGCCGGACGGCCCGATGCCGATCCTGGAGCCGCTGCTCGACGTCGCTTTCGAGCTTGGCCTGATTCCGGACAATACGACGACGTACCGCGACCTGTTCGACACCCGCATCATGGGAATGCTGATGCCGCGTCCGTCGGAGACGAGCGCGGAATTCCGGCGGATCGCGGGAGAGAAAGGCGTCAAGGCGGCGACGGATTGGTTCTATAAGCTGAATATCGACTCCAACTACATCCGCATGGACCGCATCCGCAAGAACGGCTACTGGCTTCATGCGACCGAGTACGGAGAGCTGGAGATCACGATCAACCTGTCCAAGCCGGAGAAGGATCCGAAGGAGATCGCGCTGCTCAAGACGCTTCCCCAGGCGAATTATCCGAAGTGCCTGCTCTGCAGGGAGAATGTCGGCTACGCGGGACGCGTGGACCATCCGGCCCGGCAGAACATTCGCATTCTTCCGGTCGAGCTGCAAGGGGCGCAGTGGTTCTTCCAGTACTCCCCTTACGTTTACTACAACGAGCACAGCATCATTCTGTGCGGCGAGCACGTTCCGATGAAGATCTCGGCGGCGACGTTCGCGCGCCTGCTCGACTTCGTGGAGAGCTTCCCGCATTACTTCATCGGCTCGAACGCGGACCTGCCGATCGTCGGCGGATCGATCCTGAACCACGACCACTTCCAAGGCGGTCGCCACGTGTTCCCGATGGAGAAGGCTGGCATCGATCGCTGGCGGACGCATAACGTCGAGGGAGCCGTCAAAGCGGCGGTCGTGCGCTGGCCGATGTCGGTCGTGCGCCTGCGCTCGAACGATCGCGCCGCGCTGCTTCGCGTCAGCGGCTCCATTCTGGACGCCTGGCGCGGGTACAGCGATCCATCTGCAGAGGTGAACGCCTTCACGGACGAGACGCCTCACAACACGATCACGCCGATCGCCCGCATGACGGACGCGGGCGAGTACGAGATGGACCTCGTGCTGCGCAACAACCGCACGAGCGAGGAGCATCCGGACGGCATCTTCCATCCGCATAAGGAGCTGCACCACATCAAGAAAGAGAACATCGGCTTGATCGAGGTGATGGGCCTCGCCGTTCTGCCGGGCCGTCTGCAGGACGAGCTCGCGCAGATAGCGGCGATCCTGACCGGAGCGGCGCCTTACGACGCCGGCGAGCTGGCGAAGGCGGACCATCCGCTGGCGAAGCACGCTCCGTGGATCGCCGAGCTGGCCGCCGCGCACGGCACCGCTCTTAAAGAGAGCGCCGCGCGGGAGGTTCTCCGTTCGGCGGTCGGCGACAAGTTCCGCGCCGTTCTAGCGGACGCGGGCGTGTACAAGGACAGCGAGGCGGGCCAGGCCGCTTTCGGCCGCTTCCTGCAGGCCGTCGGCTTCGGCGGCTAACCGAAACGAACGGCAAGCCGAACGCAAAAAAAGGCAGTTGCTCCCGCGCGGGAAAACGCGGGGCAGCTGCCTTTTGTGTCGGGGGCAGGCGGGGGAGCACCGGCAGTGACGTGAGGTGAACGAACATGAAAAATCACGTTCAATTTCGCCGGAAACGCGGAAATGAGGGAATAAACATGAAAAATCATGTTCGTTTCGTCATTTTCGCAGAATCGAAGCCCATTAAACATGAAAATTCACGTTTAATACGTTACGTTCGCCGAATCAAGGAAAATAAACGTGAAAAATCACGTTCGATTTCAGCGCATGCCGCCAAACTTTATCCTCTGAGCTTGCCCAACTCGGAGACGAGAGCTTCGACTTCGCTGATGCTGAATTTGTCCTTGGAGTTCACCATGTCGTAGATATCTTTAATATCTTCGTACTTGTCGACTTGGAAGTGCGAGGCTTGCATCGCGGCTCCGGAAGCCATGCGAAGCTTCAGCTTAATCGCTTCTATCATGAACTCGACGTTCGCTTGGGTCGGTTGGGATAAATCCATGGGTCATCGTCCTCTCGCTATAGCGCTTGTTGATGCCCATTGTATCATAACCGCCGCCCGATGAACACGCGGGACCGGCCTCGGTCGCCGGGCGAACGCCGTCTTGAGGTCACGCGGAGCGCGACTCGGGTTGGCGGATGGCGGCTTCTTTTGCTATCTTTAAGGAAAACGCCGCGATGACGACGAGAACGGGGGAGGGCCTATCGATTCCGGTCGGTTCGGCGTCCGGTACCCGAGACCGATCGTCCCTTGGACGACGAACGCGTCGGCACGGCGCCGACGTTGCCGCCGACCGGGCGGTTGCCGCCCGCCGTGCCGCTGGCCGTCCCGGTACCGCCGTTCGCGCCGCTGCCGCCATTAGCGTTATTGGTGCCATTTGCGTTATTGGCGCCGCCGTTTGCGCCGCTCCCGCTATTTGCGTTATTGGTGCCGTTCGCGCCGCTGCCGCCTTTTCCGTTATTGCCGCCGTTCGCAATGTTTCCGCCGTTCGCGCCGTTGTCGCCATTTTGGCCGTTGCCCGAGTTCGTTCCGCCGGAGCCGCCGCCGCCCACCGTTTGAACGTTGCCGATAATGACGGTGCCTTCGTTGTTGAGGATAAAGATTTTGCCGATGCGGCATCCCATGGATCCATTCCTCCTGTTCCTTCAAAGGAGGGGCTCGTCGCATTCTCCCGATTATATCCTATGAGCCGCATGTCCACGCGAACGGGGCTTACTTAGATCGTCGAATCGCCTTTTTTGGATCATCCGGCGTTACTGCGTTTCACTGCAAGCACAAATGTTGAAGGAGCCAATAGCTTCATGCCCAATTCCTATTACTCGGAGCCCCGGAAAACCGAGGAGCTCGCGACTCTCGAGAGCTTTCTAGCCGGAGCGGCGTCCCTCCACCGCGCGGACGAGATCCGTTTCCTCTGCATCGGCACCGACCGGTCGACGGGCGACAGCCTGGGGCCGTGGGTCGGCACGATGCTCCGGGAGAGAGGCTTCGGCCGGGTGACCGGCACGCTCGAGGACCCGTGCGATGCCGACCGGCTTCCGCGCGCGATCGACTCCCTTGCGCCGGGAGAACCGATCATTGCCATCGACGCTTGCCTCGGCAGGCCGGAGAGCGTCGGACGCTACCTGCTGACCGAAGGACCGCTTCAGCCGGCTAAGTCGGTCGGAAGGAATTTTCCTCCCGTCGGGTCTTACAGCATCGCGGCGGTCGTGGGCGCCATCGGCCCGAAGCCGTATTGGACGCTGCAGACGACCTCCCTTTATCGGGTACTGGTCATGGCGGAAGAGATCGCCAACGCGGCGGCGCGAGCCTGGGGCAAGGAAGTTTATTTGAATTCGTGGAAGACGATTCGGTACAATAGAACTAACCAATCGGAAGGGACGTGACTTTATGCCATCCATTATGAGCGCGGATCGACTCAAGATTGCCTACAGCGACGAGGGACAAGGAATTCCCGTCGTGCTGCTTCACGGATATTGCGGAGACCGGCATTATTTCGACGAAGCGGTTCCCATGCTGAGCTGGCGCTTTCGCGTCATCGCTCCGGATTGCCGGGGCCACGGGGAGTCGGGAGCGACGGAAGGCGCCTACCCGATGGAGCGTCTCGCCAAGGATGTCGCCGACCTGCTGGACGAGCTGAAGATTGAACGCGCCTTCGTGTTCGGGCATTCGATGGGCGGCTATGCGGCGCTGGCGTTCGCGGAGAAGTATCCGGAGCGCCTTCTCGGCTTCGGGCTGCTGCACTCCACGACGTATCCGGACGACGAGGCGGGCAAGGCCGGACGGGAGAAGGTAGCGAAGCGGGTAGCGGAGGAAGGGATCAAGGGCCATATCGACGACCTGATTCCGAAGCTGTTCGCGCCCGACCATCGGACGACGATGCCGGAGAAGCTTGCCTTTGCCCGCGAGATCGGCTATCGCACCTCGCCGCAAGGCGCCATCGGCGGCGCGCTCGGCATGAAGGACCGTCCGGATCGGCTGCATGTGCTGAAGGAGGCGCAGGTTCCGGTGCTGCTGCTCGCCGGAGAAGCGGACGCCGTCATCGCGCCGGAGAAGCGATTCCCGGCAAACGGCCCGCACATTACCCCGCTGACGCTCGCGCAAGCCGGGCATATGGGCATGCTGGAGAAGCCGCTCGCTTTTGCTCAAACCATCGTCGAGTTCGTCGACCGTTCCATGGAAGCGAAGGATAAGAGCCGGGATGTATAGCCGCGACTACTTGATGAGAATGATCTCCCAGATGACTCAGATGATGGGTCAGCTGATGGGGCTCAAGGAGCAGAAGAAGAACGACGAGGCTCTCGCGCTGATCGACGAGTTCCTGAACAAGGAGCTGCGAATGAGAACGAAGCTTGCGCTGGGCCTCTCCGACGAGGATCTGCTGCAGATGCTGAGCGTGGGGGGCCTGCCGAACATGGAGTCCGTCGCGATGATCGCTATTTTCCTGCAGGAGGAAGGCGAAATTCTCGAGGAGCAGGGGCGGCTTCACGACACTCTTCCCCGGTACGAGAAGGCGCTGCGGCTGATTCTCTACGTGCTCAGGATGAACGGGCCGATATCGGGTTTCGACTTGGAAAATAGAGCGGCCAAGCTGATCGACCGAACGGAGCCCTACGAGCGGATGGCCGAGACGAAGCGATCTTTATGGCAGTGGTACGAGAGCGGGAAGAAGCTGGCGGATGCCGAGGATCTGCTCTATGAGCTGTATGACACGGGAGGCGCTAGCTTCGAAGAAGGCATCGCTTTCTACGAGCGGCTGGATCTGCTGGACGATAGCGAGCTGGAGGCCGGAGGCCTATCGAGAGCGGAGCTTCGGGAAGGCATGGCGCAATGGAGATTGCTGGCGGGAGAGTCGGTATCATGAATCAAGATTTGCAGGATAAACAAGAGCAGGGCAGGCAAGCGGAGCTGGAATCCTTCATCCAAGAGACGATGGCGGAAGAGCGGCTCCTGCAGGCCACGTTCAGCCAGCCTCGTCACAAGAATGAGGAGGCCGCCCGCAAAATCGCGGTGCGTCCCGTGAAGCTGAAGGACGGGCTCCGCTACCAGTTCGAACGGCTGGTCGGCAACAAGGCCCTTCACAGCAATCTCGCGCCGGAGGAAGCCGCGCGGGAGATGTCGCGGCTGCTGGAGAGCGAGTTCCGGCAGGCGCTGTTCAAGACGGCCGAGGCGGACGTCCAGGTGCTGATCAGCAAGAAGGGCAAGCCCGCCCTGCTTCGCGGCGCGCCGACTTCCAAGAATGCGGCTGCGGCGGCTCCTTCCCATAACAAGACCAAGTCCTACGTCCTGCCGGAAGGAGAGCCGGTGCCCTTCCTGGTCGAGCTCGGCGTCATGACGCCCGACGGCCGCGTCGTCAAGGCGAAGTACGATAAGTACCGGCAGATCAACCGCTTCCTGGAGATGGTGTCGGATACTCTTGACCAGCTGCCGAAAGGCAGGGAGCTGCGGATCGTCGACTTCGGCTGCGGCAAATCCTATTTGACTTTCGCGCTCTATCACCTGCTTGCGAATAAGGAGAAGCGCGACGTTCGCATCTTCGGCCTCGATCTGAAAGCGGACGTGATCGAGACGTGCGCAAGGCTCGCCAAGAAGCTCGGATGGGATCGGCTGACGTTCGCGGTCGGGGATATCTCCGAATACAAGGACTCGGACAAGGTCGACATGGTCGTTACTCTGCATGCTTGCGACACGGCAACCGATGCGGCTTTGCTTCAGGCGATAGAGTGGGAGTCGGAGGTCATCCTGTCCGTTCCTTGCTGCCAGCACGAGCTGTTCGGGCAGATCAAGCAGCCTCTCCTGAAGCCTTTGCTTAAGCACGGAATTCTGAAGGAGAGATTCTCGGCGCTTGTCACCGACGCGGTCCGGGCGCAGCTTCTGGAGCTGGCCGGCTATAAAGTTCAGATGCTGGAGTTCATCGATCTGGAGAACACGCCCAAAAACCTGCTGATCCGAGCCTTCAGGACCGGACAGCCCGCGCGGCCCGAGACGCTTAAGGAATACGAGGAGCTCCGGGCGTTCCTGGCCATCTCCCCTTACATGCAGAAGAATGCGCAGGGCGATCTGGCGAAGGTCCTGTCCCGTTCCTAATATAAAGGATTGCTAAAATCTCTCTTCCGAACGCGGAAGAGGGATTTTTGTTATAGCCAGCCGAACAAATATTCGCTATTATTAGGAGTGTAGGTATACCTAAAATGAAACAGAGTTCCGTATGATGGAACGAATTATGATTGCAAATGAGGAAGGTCCATGAAGCTAAGCACCTTGTACAAACAATTTCTTCATTTCCGCAGCTCGTACCATCCGATCGTCCATTCGCTGTTGCTCGGAACGATCCTGGCCAGGCTTGCTTCTTCGATGAGCCTGCCCTTCCTTGCTATCCACTTGGCCAAGAATACCGATCTGGACGCCGTCATGATCGGCTTTATCGTCGGAGCGGGCTCGCTGGCCGGAACGTTCGGCGGCTTCGTCGGCGGAACGCTGTCCGACCTGTTCGGCCGCCGCAAAATCATGCTGGGAGCCCTGGTTGGCTGGGGAGTCGTATTCGTCGGGTTCGCCGCGGCCCATCACGTGGCGCTCTTCTTGCTGCTTAGCCTGCTCAACGGGCTGTGCCGTTCCTTCTACGAACCGGTGTCGCAGGCTTTAATGGCGGATTTGACCGAAAAGGAGAAGAGGATGCGGGTGTTCTCCCTGCGCTATCTGGCGATCAATGTCGGCGTTGCGGTCGGTCCACTGCTTGGCGCGCTCTTCGCGACGAGCGACAGCTCGCTTCCCTTCTATATCACGGGAGTCGTTTACTTCATCTACGCGTTCTCGCTCTATCTGCTGCTCAACAAGTTCGGCATCCGCCGCATCGAAGGGGAGAAGAAATCGGAGATGACCTTCCTGTCCGTTTGGCAGGCGGTCAAAGGAGACACCGTGCTGCGGTATTATTTGCTCGGCGCGATCGTCATCGCGATCAGCTACTCCCAGATGACCGCCTCCTTGTCTCAATACGTGGGCGACAAGTTCGCGGACGGGGTTTCTCTCTTCGCCGTCATGATGAGCGTGAACGCGATCGTCGTCGTCGTGCTGCAGGTGCCGATCAGCCGCTGGGCCGAGAAGCGCGCCGCCATGACCGCCATCGCGGTCGGCACGGTCATGTACGCGCTCGGCAATGTCGGCTTCGGCTTGTCGGAGAGTTGGCTCGGCTTTATCGTCTCGATGATCGTCTTTACCTTCGGGGAGATTCTGACCTTCCCGGCCAGCGCGCTTCTCACGGACAAGATAGCCCCGGAGCGAATGAGAGGCGCCTATTACGGAGCCCAATCGTTCAGCAGCATCGGTCACTTCATCGGTCCCTGGCTCGGAGGCCTACTGCTGAGTAGGTACAACGGCACGGTCATGTTCGTCGCGATGGCGTTCGTCGGTCTCGTTGCGATCGTTTTCTATCGGCTCGGAGAAACCGTGCTGGCGCGGCGAACCCGCGCGGACAACGCCTTCGCGGACTCTGCAGGCAAGATGAACGCAGGATAAGTCCGGGATGATTATTTTGTAAAAGTTTATTGTCGAAAAAATCCATTCTATGATAGAATAGAGGAATTAAGTCCCATAAATTTCCGGGAATAGAATTGGAGAAAAGGTGAATGCCTTGGGACTGCTTCGGCCAGACTTGTTCATTTTTCTTTGCCTTCTCTTCTTGCTCATCATCGTCGTTGCCATAAGCCAAATCACTCGAACTCATAAAGTGTATTTGGCTTTTCACTCTATCATGATGGTGTGGCCGCTCGGGCAGTACGTGGTCTCCATCGCCGTAAGGCCGGATATTCAACTGATATTTCTGAAGCTCTCCTTCGTGTCTATCGGGCTGATCGGACCGGGCTGGCTGTTTTTTGTCCTGTTCCTGACCCAACGCACCTCATGGCTTAAGTCTTCCCGGCTGGCGGCCGTCCTCTTGCCTTCCATCATCAGCGTTGCAGCCGTGCTCTGGAACCCGAACGGGTTGTTCTTCACCTCGGAGGGGGATCATCTGGGCGATCGCCAATACGGCCCGATGTTCTGGCTGCTGGCTTTTACCCAATTCGGGTATTTATTCGTTACCTTAATCAGCATGTATTACACCATGAAGAACGACAGCTCGTCCAAACGCCGGAAGCAGATGACGACGACGCTGCTCGGCATGTTCGTCCTGACCGGCTTCGCCGTGCTGGACGTGCTGGTCAACGTCATGCTGAGGGATTATCTTCCGATCGTGCCGGGCCTGATGTCCATCGGAATTCTGCTCTCCGATTTCTGCTTCGTCGTCGCGATCTCCCGGTACGGCATGTTCGACGTTCTGAGCACCGCCCAGAAGGATATCATCGATCACATGAGCATGGGGATCATCGTCGTCGACGACAGCAACAAGGTGATCGAGGCGAATCGCGGCGCCGAGCCGTTCGCCTTGGTGGCCAAGGGAGACGACTTCGAGATGGACAAGTTCCTGTCTTCCGTCGAGCATCGGGAGGAGGTTCGGGAGTTCCTGTACCGGTACCGGAACTATCCGGGGTCCCGGCAGCAGACGGAGATTTCCTGGAGGGACGGGCGGTACGTGTCCATTCAGATTTCGCCCGTGCTCGACGAGACGAAATCCGTATTGGCGAAGGTGATCACCTTCCAGGACGTAACCGAGCAGCGCAAGCACGTGGAAGAGATGAACCGCAAGAACGAGGCTCTCCACGAGAGGAACCTGGAGCTGATCCTGATTCAGGAGGAGCTGTTCCGCGTCAACCAGAAGCTCGAACAGATGGCCATTACGGACGGGCTGACCGGATGTTATAACCGCCGGTTCCTGATGCAGCAGCTCGAGCACGAGGTAATGCTTAACTATCGATACGGGACTCCCTTCTCCATCTTCCTTTTCGACATCGATCATTTCAAGACGTTCAACGATCGTTACGGGCATGTCGTCGGGGACGAAGTGATCTGCAAGACGGCGGAGACCGTTCGGAACAGTCTTAGAAGAACGGACATTCTTGCCCGGTACGGGGGCGAGGAATTCACGATTTATCTGCCTCACACGAACCGGGAGCAGGCGGAGCTGCTGGCCGATCGGATCATTCAGGCGGTGGCGGCCAGCGAGATCGCCGTCGGCAAGGAGAAGGTCGGAATCACGATCAGCATGGGGACGATTACGGAAGAAGCTTTTCAGAAGCCGGTCGTTGACGTGAAGGAGTATTTGCGGTCGATGTTCGCTCAAGTCGACGCGGCACTCTACCAAGCCAAGAACCAAGGGCGAAATCGTGTCGTGGTAGCTTCTTGAATTCGATATGGCTATAATTCTTTCGGTAAACGATTGCTTGTAGGAGGGGCGAGAGAATGGAACGTTCGGGACGATTCGCAGGAATAGGCCTTGGGGTTCTCGTCAGCGTCGCGGTCGCCTTGCTGGCTGCCGCCGGAACGGGCTGGACCGGACGCGAGCTCTTCGTCGCCTCCTCGGGGATCGGATTCCTTCTGACGCTAGTGCCGCTAGGATGGCATCTGGGAGGGAAGTACGACCGAATGAAGGAGCGCTCGGTTCGGGACAGCCTGACTTGCGCCTATAACCGGCGTTTCATCGAAGAGTGCTTCCTGCGCTTGTCCGAGCAGGCTCTTCGCAGAAACAAGAAGATGACGGTCACGCTAATCGATGTCAACGATTTCAAGCTCATTAACGATACATACGGGCATCTGACGGGAGATCATGTGCTGACCCGAATCGTCGAGGCGCTTAAGGAACGGGCCGACCGGGGAGAAATCGTCGGAAGGTGGGGCGGGGACGAATTCCTCCTGCTCAGCCCGTACGTAGAGAGAGGGGCTGCGAGCAGCCTGCACGAGCAGATCGGGGCCAAGCTCGAGAGCTTGTCCCAATCCGAGAATAAGAGAGTGACGGTATCCATCGGCTCCTCCGTATTCCCGGATGACGGCGTGACGTTGAAGCAGCTGGTCGACAACGCCGACTGGAAGATGTACGAGGATAAGAATCGCAACAAGCAAGAGGAAGCTCTCTCGCCGATCCGAATGAACGCATAAGCTCCAAGGAGCAATTTTCGCCAACCTTCTACCTAATATTCATCAAAGATGCTATATTTAAAGGAACTTGGCTATTTCGGTTTTGGCGTCGGAGGACGCCGTTGCGCCCATGCAGAATCGCCGGATAGGATAAACGTTAAAGGCAAACTTGTCGAAAGGCAAGGACGCAAAGCTAAAGGGTCTAACGTTCGCAAGAACAATGACAGCCTGGCCGCCGAAGATTCGCTTCTATCCCTTTTAGAGGCTATAAGGACGGTTTCCGTGGCTGCTTCCGAGAGGATGCTGCCTTTTTTTGGCTTTTCTCGGTCAAGAGAAGGCAGGGTGACTGAAGAAAGGTGGAAGTCGGGATGAGTCAAGAAGACGCGTCATATCGCAGCGCGTACGTAGGGCCGGACAAGGACATGATCTCTCTGAAAATGCTGCTGCAATGCCGAACGGTCGTCGAGAAGGCGAACTTCGTATCGACGGGCATCATGACTCGGGCGGAAGGAGAGTTGTTCGAGATCGAATTGAGCGAGTTCGAGCTGTTCGAGCTCGGCGAGAACGTCAAGCTAACCGTGTACTCGCCTGCGGGAATTCAATCCTTCCAATCGATCGTCTTCGCCAAGTACGACGGAGCCATCGCGGTCATTCAACCCCCCATTATCAGTCAGAGATTCCAGGAGAAAAGAGAGTTTTATCGCGTTGAAGCGAAGGGAGCGGTTCAGGTCCTTCGGCTCGTGCAGAACGACGGAGAGGTCAAGCTCCTAAGCACGCCTCTGGAAGCCCGGCTGCGCGATATCAGCATAGGCGGGGTGGGCCTTGTCATGCCTCCCTATGAAGAGATGTCCGAGGTTGCCCGAATCGGCGCGGTCATTCATCTCGGCTTCACGTTCGCTTGCGATCTGGAGGTCGTGCATCGGGAACGCCGGCTGGACGAAATCCATTACGGCTTCCGTATGAAAGTTCTCGATACGGAGATGCTCCGGCCGTTGCGCGCCTTCGTGCTTCGACATCAGGTCGAGCAGAACATCCAATCCCGATCGGAAGAGTCGCGCAAGCGCAGCTTTCATTCGAAGTGAGCCTACGGCCAAAAGCAGGGTCTTCTCGTTCTTCGGGCGAGGAGGCCTATTTTGATAAGAGGGGCGGCGCCCGTTCGCCGGAGTTTAGAAGCCGCGTTAGCGTCCGATACTGCTGCTACAACGACTCCTCGGGTGATGCCGTGAAAAGGATAGAGCTATCGAAAATACTGAATAGGATTGCGCTGTCTCTCCTGTTTGCCTATCTGGCAGGGATTTTGCTGCTTATCTTCGCCGCAGTCTGTTTGCGCTTGGAAAACGAATTCTGGATCTTATTCCGATATTTATTATGGGGAGGCGTCTCTCTGCTCGTTACGATTTATTTCTTGATGATGGCGAAACTGCTCACCCAAATGCGGAAATGAATCGTCTGTTAGGATTATAGGGCAAGTCGGCAAGGGGCGTGGGAAGAGAGTGGCGTCAATAAAGAGGATAAATCGGAATACGGCGATTGCTTGGGGAGGCGCGGCAGCCGTCGCCGCGCTTCTGGGTTACGGGGCGATTCGCGAGGGCTTGTTTTTCGATGAGGATTTTTACGGAGCGGAGATCGTTCTGATCGCTTTGGGGGCGATCGCGGGCCTGGCGGGAGGTATCGTCGGCTGGCGCCGCGGAAGGGCCGTTATTCCGGGATGGGCATTGATGCCGTTCGCGATCGCAGGAGTTTACGGGATTCATATGCTGCTGGACCCCGTCAGCGTCAAGGGCACGATGGATTCCTTCCTTCGGTGGACGGCTTACGGAGCTTGGTTTGTCTTGCTGTCGCTTTATTTGTCCAATGCCCGGAATAGGAAGGCGGGGTGGGCCGCCTTGCAAGCGGCAGGGACCTTGCTCCTTCTAGGATCCTGGTTCGGCTGGTTCGGCTGGATCGAGACGGAAGGCCTCGTCTTCCGCTCCGACCAAGCGGAGCTGGCGGCGACGGGAGCGCGCTTGGCCGGCTTGCTGCAGTATCCGAATACGTTCGGGGCTATCGCGGCTTTTATGGTGGCGGTCGAATGGCAGCTTCTCTCGTCGAGAAGCCGTTGGGCTTCAGGATTTGCGTCGCTGCTGCTCGTTCCGTCGCTCGCCGCGCTGTTGCTGACCGAATCCAGAGGCGCCCTGTTGGCGCTCCTTGGCGCCGCGTTATTATCGCTGGTCCTCGGGGGACGAAGAAATCTCGGACTTCGCTTGGGGACGGCCGGGGTGTCGCTGGCGTTCGCTTCATTCGCGGCTAGATGGGCTTTCGATACGATGCGGGCAGGCGAGCCGGGGAACGGAGCCTGGGCGCTGGCCGCGGCAACGATCGTCGGCGCCGCGCTCCTGCTTGGCCTAAGGCGCGAAGCGGAGCGGTATGGGCAATCCTTCGACTCCAGCGGAAGGGTCAGGCTCGTTCCGCCGGACAAGCGTTTCTCTCTGGCTTCGCCGTTATGGGGGGCGGGCCTCCTTCTGATCGGCTGCGCGGTCGCTTACCTGCTGCTGGCGAGAGGAGAGGCGGGGGGAGCGAGGCTGGACGGCCATTACGAGACCGCCTCGGCGAGGGGGCTCTATTACGCGGACGCGCTCCGCATGTTCCACGACCGACCCTGGATCGGAGCGGGCGGCGAGAGCTGGCGGATGCTCGCCTCCCAGTACAAAAGCGTTCCTTACATCGGCAACGAGGTTCATAGCGGCTACCTGGAGATTCTGATCGACGCCGGACTGCTCGGTTTCCTTCTGCTTGTCGGCATGCTGTTCTGGCTGGTCTTCAAGATGCGAAGCAGGGCTTCGGTCGCCTGGGCCCCGGCCGCTCTGCTGCTGGCCCACTCCGCCATCGACTTCGATTGGTCGTACGGCTATGCATGGCTGCTGCTGCTTCTGTGGTTCGCTCTTCATCAGAGAGAGAGCGAGGAGGGAGGCAGGGATGCCGCGCCCCGGCCGAGGTCCGCCGGCCGGAAGCGGCTTGCGGCAGCGCCGCTTGCGGC
>Ga0065721_10002444_pt1 | contig 29648 bp, 24 predicted proteins | sample Mesricmetagenome_FD_59108 | JGI IMG/M metagenome (GOLD analysis project Ga0065721, IMG submission 59108) | Mesophilic microbial community from rice straw/compost enrichment Sample: eDNA_1 v2 (version 2) | ecosystem: Engineered > Solid waste > Grass > Composting > Bioreactor | place: USA: Davis...
TTTCCCTCTAGAAGGGGCTCGCTTTCGAGGGAAAGCACACAACCCAAAATCAAATCATGGCTAAAAAATCCGCTCGCAAACCGAATGCCGCCTTCATGAAACCGGTCACGCCGGACGCCGCGCTCGCCGCCGTTGTTGGCTCGAACCCGCTGCCCCGCACGGAGCTCACCAAGAAGCTCTGGGCCTACATCAAGAAGAACGGCCTGCAGGACAAGAAGACCAAGACCCAGATCAACGCCGACGACAAACTGAAGCCCATCTTCAACGGCAAGAAGTCCGTCTCGATGTTCGAGATGACGAAGCTGGTCTCCAGCCACGTCTCCTAACTCGAGCCCCAGTTTCTCTCTTTCGACCGCCGCGCCCCCCGCGGCGGTTTTTTTTCGCCCCGTCTTCCTCTCTTCGCAGCGGAAAGCCTGAGCTTTTCACCGCCGCACCGCCGCTCCCGCACAATTCCTTCGATATTGCGCCCCCGCCGGCCCCCCGGTTTTCGTTCCCCCGCCAACGCGCCGTCCCGCTCGCGCATGCCCGTCTTCCTCAAACGCCGCTCGTCCCTCGCCTTCGCCACCGTTCTCATTTTCCTGGCGGGCGTCATCGCAGGCGCCTGGCGCTACTCCGCCGCCCGCGACCACCGCCGTCCACGCGCTGCTCGTCGAAGCCCAGCGCAGCGCCGCCGCCTTCGACGACACCCAACTCATCCAGCTCGAGGGAAATAGTGGAGATCTGGATACACCGCTTCACGCCCGGACCTCGGCCCGCCTCCTCCGCCTCCAACGAATCGATCCTTCGCTGCGCGCGCTTCGGCTCCTCCGCAAATCCGCCGACGACGCCCCCATCCTCGTGCTCGCCCTCGCCGGCTCGACCGAACCCTCTTCCGCCCTCCCTGGCGAAGCGCTTCCCGACTCCGCCCACTCCCCCGCCCTTCTCTCCGTCCTCGCCACCGCCGTCCCCGTCGCCGAAGGCCCCTTCTCCGGCCCCTTGGGCCCCTTCGTCTCGGTCTACGCACCCATCGGCGATTTCGACGAATCCGCCCCCCGCCACCTCCTGCAACTCGACGTCGTCGCCTACGGCTGGAACACCGAACTCTGGACCGCCGCCCTCGGCACCGCCGGCTACGTCTGGCTCCTCCTCGTCCTCCCCCTCGTCGCCCTCATCGCCAGCCGCCGCGACGCCGAACACCGCGACGCCGTCCGCAACCTCACCGAGGCCATGGAGCAGGGCCACTCCGCGGTCATCATCATCGATCTCGAACGCCGCATCGAATACGCCAACGCCGCCTTCTGCCGCCAGCTCGGCTACCGCCGCCGCGAACTCGTCGGCCGCGAATGGCGCGAACTTCACAACATCGACGCCCAACCCGAGCTCATCGCCGAAATCGTCACCACCGTCAGCGCCGGCCAACCCTGGGCCGGCGAATGGCTCATGCAGCGCAAGGACGGCTCCTCCTTCCCCGCCCGCGGCCGCGTCACACCCGTCAAGGACCGCGCCGGCCGCGTCCGCGCCTACGTCGCCGTCTTCGACGACGTCACCGACCTCCGCCAAACCGAGATGCTCCTCCGCGAAGCCAAGGAACGCGCCGAGGCCGGCGACCGCGCCAAAGGCCAGTTCCTCGCCACCATGTCGCACGAGGTCCGCACCCCCCTCAACGGCATCGTCGGCTTCGCCAGCCTCCTCCTCGACACCGAGCTCACCCCCGAACAACAGGAATACGTCGAGACCATCCGCACCAGCAGCGAAACCCTCATCCAGCTCACCGGCGACATCCTCGACTTCGCCCGCATCGAATCCGGCCGCCTCAAGCTCGACCTCCAACCCTGCGACCCGCGCGAGTGCATCGAAAACGCCCTCGATCTCACCGCCGCCGCCGCCATCCAGAAAAACCTCGAGCTCCTCCACTGGATCGAGGACGACGTCCCCGCCGCCGTCGTCGCCGACGTCAACCGCCTCCGCCAGGTCGTCGTCAACCTCGTCAACAACGCCGTCAAATTCACCGCCGACGGCGAAGTCGAGGTCCGCCTCCGCACCCTTCCGCTGCCCGCCCGCGCCGCCTCCACCCCGACCCCCTCCGAGTGCCTGCTCGAGTTCTCCGTGCGCGACACCGGCATCGGCATCCCCGCCGAACACCACGAGAAAATCTTCCGCCCCTTCAGCCAAGTCGACGAATCCACCACCCGCCGCTACGGCGGCACCGGCCTCGGCCTCGCCATCTGCAAGAACATCGTCGAGCTCATGGGCGGCACCATTTCCTTCGCCAGCGAACCCAACCGCGGCTCCACGTTCACCTTCACCATCCGCGCCTCCATCGCCGCCCCCGCCGCCCCCTCGCCCCAACCCCTCAGCGGCCAACGCCTCGCCATCGTCACCCGCAGCGGCGCCCTCCGCGACGAACTCTCGCGCCTCGGCGCCCGCTTCGGCGCCACCGTCCTCCACCGCGAGGAAAAAGCCATCGCCGAAGCCGACGATTGGGACCTCGCCGTCGTCGATGTCACCGGCCCCGCCGCCATGGACCTCGCGCTCCAGCACCCGCCCCGCCCCGGCCTGTCGCCCCAAAAAATCGTCGCCCTCGTCCCCATCGTCCTCCCCGGCGAACTCCGCGACGCCCTCCGCTCCCACTTCCGCTACGTGCTGAACAAACCGCTGCATCACGACATGCTGCGCAGCCTGCTCGGCGCGCCCGCCGAATCGCCCGACGCCATCTCGTCCGCCCCGTCCGCTCCACCCGCCCGCGATCGCATCGCCGCCCACTACAACTTCGACGTCCTCACTCGTCGAGGACAACGCCGTCAACCAGCGCCTCATCCAAAAGGTCGTCGCCAATCTCGGCTGCCGCTGGACCGCCGCCGAAAACGGCCGCGTCGCCCTCAACTGGCTCGCGCACAACACCCCCGATCTCGTGCTCATGGACCTCCACATGCCCGAGCTCGACGGCCTCTCCGCCATCACGAAGATCCGCGCCGGCGACGCCGGGGCCGACAAATGCGATCTCTGGATCATCGCCCTCACCGCCGACGCCCGCGAAGATCAGCGCACCCGCACCCTCGCCGCCGGCGCCAACGACTACCTCACGAAACCGGTCCGCCTCCGCGAACTCACCGCCGCCTTCGACCGCTTCAAAGACGAACGCCTCTAGGCTCCCGCCGGCGATTTCGTTTACGCGTCACTGTGGGAAGGGGCTTTACGCCCCGACAAAAATCCCTCGCCCCAACCCGCGCGTTTCATGCCCTCCGCCACCGCCCCGCGCACGCCCGAGCACACCCGCGCCCTCTGGATGCTCGTTCTCGCGAATCTCTTCTGGGGCCTGAGCTTTCCGCTCATCAAAGCCGTCGGCGGCATCCACCTCCACCTGCTCCCCGACAGCACCACCTGGTTCATCACCGCCTGCACACTCGCCCCCCGCTTCACCCTCGGCGCCCTCCTCCTCGCCCTCCTCTGCTTCCCCGCCCTCAAAACCCTCTCCCGCCTCGAACTCAAACAGGGCCTCGGCCTCGGTCTCTTCGCGATCGGCGGCATGATCTTTCAAACCGACGGCCTTCAATACACCTCCGCCTCCACCTCCGCGTTCCTCACGCAGTTCTACGCGATCATGATCCCCGTGTGGCTCGCCTTTCGCGCCCGCCGCCGACCGCCCGCTCTCGTCTGGATCTGCTCCATCCTCGTCCTCACCGGCGTCGCCGTCCTCGCCCGACTCGACTGGCGCGACCTCCACCTCGGCCGCGGCGAACTCGAAACCCTGATCAGCTCCGTGTTCTTCATGGGACAGATCCTCTGGCTCGATCGCGCCGAATTCTCCGCCAACCGCGTCCTTCCCGTCACCACCGTGATGTTCGCCACCGAAAGCGCCGCCGCGCTCCTCATGGCCTTCCTCACCGCCCCGCACGCCGCCGCCGTGCTCGTCCCCTGGACCTCCCCCGCGTGGCTTTTCTTCACGCTCCTCCTCACCGGCTTCTGCACCTTGGGCGCCTTCACGCTCATGAACACCTACCAGCCCAAAATCAGCCCCACCGAAGCCGGCCTGATCTACTGCGTCGAACCCATCTTCGCCTCGCTCCTCGCCCTCTTCCTCCCCGCTTGGTTCCCCGCCCTCGGCGGATTCAACTATCCCAACGAAGTCGCCACCTCCCACCTCCTCCTCGGCGGCTCCCTCATCACCGCCGCCAACCTCCTCCTCCAAACTCCGCCCGCCACCCAAACACTAACCCACGATGGGAGGGCCTCACGCCCCGGCAAAATCCCCGCGCGCCCCGCGGGCCCGCCACGCCAGCGGCACGCGCGCCAAGCTCCACCCACCTGATTCGTCCGCCGGGAAGCCCCGCCCGCTTCCCGCGCGCTCACCCGGTCGTCTCGCCGGTCTCCGTCGGCGGCGCCTCGCCCGCCGTTCCACTTTCCGGCGTCTCCGCCGACTCGCTCTTCGCCGAACGGCCCCGCCCGCGCGTCCGCGGCCGACGCTTCTTCGCGCCGTCTTCCGCTCCCGCCTCGGCCGTTTCGCCTTCGGCCTTCGCGTCGCCTTTCTCGGCAAACTTCGACGCCTTCGCGTTCACCCACAATTCACCTTTCGCGTTCCGGTTGAACCAGAAGATTTCGCCCGCGTGCTCGACGAACACCGGCTTCTCGCGCGCTTTCTCCGGAACCTTCAGCCCCGCCGCCACCAACGACGCCGTCAGCTCTTCCGCCGACCGCTGCAAATCCTCCGCCACGCGCTCGACCTTCCCGGCAAATCCGCCCGTGCGCGTTTCCTTCAACAACAAACGCACCGCCGCCAACACGTTCGCCGGCTCCGGCGTCGCCGCCGCCGATTCCGTTTCAGCCGGCTGCGCTTCCACCGGTGCAGGCGCAGGCGCCGTCTCCGCCGCCGTTTCGCCCACATTCGCCGCCGCCGGTTCCACCGGCAACGCCGTCGGTTCGTTCGGCAACGCTTCCGTCGCCGCCACCTCCGCCGCCGCTGCCGTCGATTCCGCCGCCGGAGCCGCACCCGCTTCCGCCACACTCGGCGCCTCCGCAGTCGAAGCCTCCGCCGCCGGCTGCGCTCCATCGCGCTCCCGCTTCTCGCGTCCGTTGATCCAGAGATTTCCGCGGCCGTCCTTGTTCAACCACCACACTTCGTCTCCGATCACCACCTGGGTCGACGGATCCGAATGCGTCGCGGGAGCCACCAGGCCCATCGCGCTGAACCGTTTCAACAACTCCGCCTCCGTCGTCCGCACCGCGCGCGCCAGGAAACTCAAGCTTCCCGAGCCGCCCGGACCGCGACGATTCCGCCGCATGTGCGGACGAATCCGCTGCAGCAACGCCGGCCCTTCCGGCAGTCCGCGGCCGCCGTTCTCCGGCTTCGCCGCCGGCGCTTCCACCGGCTCGCCCGCCGGCAACTCCGGCTGCGCCGCCGCCGTATCCGTGCGCTCATGACGCACCGCCTCCGTCTTCGGCTCCTCGGGCGTTTCCGGCGCCACTTTCTGCGCCTGCACCACCCGGAACACCGGCCGCGGCTTCTCGCGCGTGTTGATCCACACTTCGCCGCGACGGTTGATGTTCACCCAATAAAGATCGCCGTCGTATTCCACATACACCGGCTTCGCATTCTCGTCCGCCGGGATCTGCAACCCGCACTCCACCAGCGCACCTTTGATGTCGCTCTCGTCGAGCCCCCACTTCTTCGCGAGATAATCGGTTCCCACCGACATCCCCGGCCCGCGCTGATTCCGCCGCATGTGCGGCTTCAACGCATCGAAAAACGTCGGCAGCTCATCCTCTTCCGCGAGCTTGTCCCACTCGTCCTTCTCGCCTTCGTCCTCCGGCGCATCCGGATCGTCGTCCCGCGACGTGTCGATCGGCTTCCGATAACCGTCATCCGGCGCCACTTTCTCGTCGAGAAAGCTCGCCGCCTGCGTCGTCTCGGCCGCCGGCCCATTGGTCGTCGCCGCCTGAAACTTCGCGGCAAACTCCGCCCGCAATTTCTCCGCCTCCGCCTTCGCCGCCGCGGCCGCCGCATCCTCCAGCGTCCAGTCGCGCTGCGTCGATCTCCGCGCCAGCCCCGTAAAGGCGAGCGCGTTGTCGGGTGAGCTGCGAAATTCGATGATTTCCCACTCCTCGCGTCCGAGGTCGTTGAGAAATTTTTCCAGCAACGCCGGCGTGGCGAACCCACCCTTGCCGCTGGTAATGACCTTGTATTCCCACAATGGCATAAACGTAAGAAACCCCAGCCATCCCAAAACGCACCCCAGTTGCCGAGCCTTAATTTCTAGCCTCTCTCATCTCTCGACCCTCATCTCCCAACTCTTCCCCCTCCCTCAACTCTCATCTCTCAACCCTCAACTCCCCCGCCCCCGCATCCCCGCCCGCCCTCATCCGTCAATCCGCCCGCACATGAACCCCCGCAACCTCCCGCGCCTCGCGCTGCTCCTCGCCCTCGCCGCCGGCCCGCTCCTCGCCGCCGCTTCACTCACCCCTGACCCCGACAACGGCGGCATCACCCTCCCCGACGGCTTCCGCGCCGTCGTCGTCGCCGACAAACTCAAACCCCTCCGCAACATCGCCGTCGCCCCCAACGGCGACCTCTACGCCAAAACCCGCCAAGCCGGCATTATCGCCCTCCGCGACACCAACGGCGACGGCAAGGCCGACGACATCCAGGAATTCGGCTCCGGCGGCGGCACCGGCATCGCCCTCCACAACGGCTACCTCTACCATTCCACCGACGACCACGTCTTCCGCTACAAACTCACCCCCGGCGAACTCGTCCCCACCGGCGAACCCGAGCGCATCGTCCGCGATCTCCCCAACCGCCGCCAACACTCCGCCAAAGCCATCGCGTTCGGCGCCGACGGCCAGCTCTACGTCGAAGTCGGCTCGCCCTCCAACGCCCTCGGCCAGCCCGATCGCGCCCTCGGCGCCAAAGGCCAGGACCCCACCGAATTCCTCAAAACCCACGGCGGCTACTGGCGCTTTGACCCCGACAAACCCGAACAAACCCAGGCCGACGGCCACCACGTCTCCACCGGCCACCGCCACTCGACCTCCATCGCGCTGAATCCCGTTTCGAAAAAACTCTTCGTCGCCATCCACGGCCGCGACCAACTCAACACCGTCGCCCCGCAATTCTTCACCGCCGAAGACAACGCCGAAAATCCCTCCGAAGTCTTCCACCTCCTCGAAGACGGCGCCGACTTCGGCTGGCCCACCACCTACTGGGACCCGCGCGAAAAGAAGCGGAAGTTGAACCCCGAATACGGCGGCGACGGCACAAAACTCGCCGAACCCGGCAAGTTCCCCGACCCGCTCATCGGCTTCCCCGCCCACTGGGCTCCCATGCAGATGGCCTTCTACACCGGCACCCAGTTCCCCGAAAAATACCGCGGCGGCGCCTTCCTCGCCTTCCACGGCTCCTGGAACCGCGCCCCGCTCCCGCAGCGCGGCTACAATGTCGTCTACATCCCGTTCAACCAAGACGGTATGCCCACCGGCGATTACGAAATCTTCGCCGACGGCTTCGCTGGCGCCGACAAACTCGAATCGCCCGGCGACGCCAAACACCGCCCCAACGGCGTCGCCGTCGGCCCCGACGGCTCGCTCTACATCAGCGACTCCCAAGCCGGCCGCATCTGGCGTATCTTCTATCAAAAATAAGGCAGGGCGCGCTGTCCCCAAGGCGCCGTCACGCCTCCTCCGCGAACATCAGCACCACCCGGCGGGTTCACCAAACCCGCCTTTTTTCATCCTTCCCGTGCGCTCCGCCCTTCCCTTCCTCCTCCTGGCGTTCCTCCCCGCCTGCAACCGCCCCGCCCCCGAGCCCCCCGCGCCCGCAGCCGCCACGCCCACCGCCGACGGCGAAACCCTCTTCCAACAACACTGCGCCACCTGCCACATGGCCAACGGCAGTGGCGTTCCTTATCTTCAGCCCGACATCCGCCGCAGCGCCTGGATCACCGCCGAAGATCCGCAGCCCCTGCTGAAACTCATCCTCCGCGGCTCCGCCGCCATGGGCGAATTCGCCAACAGCTACGAAAACGACATGCCGCCGTTCGAGCACCTCTCCGACGCCGACATCGCCGCCCTCGCCACCCGCGTCCGCGAACGTTTCACCACCCCTCCGCCGTCCACGCCCATCACCCCCGCCGACGTCGCCACCGCCCGCCAATAAACTCTTTCTCGTTCTCTCTCGCCTCCTCACCCCACCACCTTCCCCAAAAACCTCCCCACCGCATACGTCGTCACCTGCCCGCCCGGCCCGCTGAGCTCATACTCAAACGCATGCGTCGCCCACGGCAGCCACACCACCGCATGCGGCACCCCCGCCGCCTTCAACCTCTCCGCCAGCCGCGCCGTGTGACGCTCCCAAACGAGCGTATCCAATTTTCCATGCAACAGCAGCGTCGACGGTGAATCGCCGCGCACGTGCGTCGTCGCGCTCGCCTCCGCATACACCTCCGGCACCTCCTCCGGCGTCCCGCCCAAATACTGCCGCAACAACCGCCGCGACTGCAGCGCGTCATCCTCGCGCCCCGATTCGTATCCCAGAAACAAATCCGCCGGCGCATACAACGCGATCACCCCGCGCACCGCCGGATCGCGCGCCGCATACGCCGCGTTCAACGCGATCTGCCCGCCCGCCGATCGCCCCAGCAACACCAGCCGCGACGCATCCACGCCCAACTTCTCCGCGTTCGCCTTCACCCACGCGATCGCCGCCCACACATCCTCCCGCTGCGCCGGCCAGCGATGCTCCGGCGCCAGCCGATACGACACCGCCGCGACCGCATATCCCTTGCGCGCCATCCACCCATTCAACTCCGGCAACTGCCCCCGATCCCCGCCATCCCACCCACCCCCGTGCACCACCACCACGCACGGCGCCCGCTCCCGTCCCGCCGCCCGATAAAAATCCACCTCCAACCCGTTCTCCATTCTCCTCACCTCCACCGCCGCCTCCTTCACCTTCCCACGCCACAACCCCGCCCACGAAAACGCCGCCCCGTCCTCCGGCGCCCCCATCGCATCCAACGCCTCCTTCGCCCGCTCCCCGATCCGCCGCGCACTCATCACCGGCCGCAGCAACAACCCCGCCCCCACCCACGCCACCGCCGCCACACCCCATCCGCCCAGCCACCACGCCGCGCACCCACTCGCCACCGCCACCAACGCCAACCCGTGTCCATACACCCCCGCCGCCACCGCCACCCTCCAAGGCACCCAATCCGGCACATGCACCCACGTCAGCAATCCCACCGCCGCCAACCCCGCCGCCGCCAAAAACAATCCCCACATCACCATTCCCCCATCCCCGCAAATCCCCCCTCCCCCCGCCACCCCAATCCTTCCGCGCCCTTCCGCGTGTTTCACGGCCCCCAACTCCTTCCCTTCTTTGCGCCTCTTGCGCCTTCTTGCGGCCCCCCCTCCTTTCGCCCCCTTTCGTGTTCATTCGTGTCCCTTCGTGGTTCCTCATTACCTCTCCCTCAGCCTTTGCCCGCTTGAAGCTTGGACATTCCCTGGAGCTTGGATCTTGGTCCTTGGAGCTTTCTCTCTTCCGCATGCGTCGCCTCGATCAACTCCTCTCCAGCCTCGGCTACTGCACCCGCAGCGAAGCCCGCGACTGGGTCGCCTCCGGCGCCGTCACCCTCCGCGGCGAACCCGCCCGCAACGTCTCGCAAAAAGCCGCGCCCGCCGACGTCCAAGTCGACGGCGCCCCGCTCGACCACCCCGACGGCCTTCTTCTCCTCCTGCACAAACCCCTCGGACTCGTCTGCTCCCACGACACCCGCGAAGGCCCCAACATCTACTCGCTCCTCCCCGACCGCTGGCGCCGCCGCAATCCACAGATCACCTCCATCGGCCGCCTCGACAAAGACACCTCCGGCCTCCTCCTCCTCACCGACCAGTCCCAACTCGTCCACCGCCTCACCTCGCCCAAGCACAAAGTCCCCAAGACCTACCACGCCACCCTCGACCGCGACGTATCTGAAAACACGATACAACTCTTCGCCGGCGGCACGCTCCTCCTCGAAGGCGAGGACAAGCCCTGCGCCCCCGCCACCCTCGAACTCCTCTCCCCCCGCGAAGCCCGCCTCACCCTCACCGAGGGCCGCTATCACCAGGTCCGCCGCATGTTCGCCGCCGCCGGCGCCACCGTTCTCACCCTCCACCGCGCCACCTTCGGCCCCCTCACCCTCCCGCCCGATCTCGCTCCCGGCGCCTGGCTCGAACTCCCTCTCGACACCTTCTCCCTCCCGCCACCGTCCACCGCCGCGAACTAATCATCCGCCACCGTGATGATGAACGGCTGCATCATCCGCACATTCACCTTTCGTCCACCCTTCGTGCCCGGCCGAAACTTCCACTTCGCCATCGCCGTCAGCGCCGCCTCATCCAGCCGCCGATCCGACGTCTGCGCGATGTAGGCGTTCACCACCCGCCCCTGCGTGTCGACGATGAACCCCACCGTCACCGTCACCCGCAACCCCGCCTCGCGCAGCGCCACCGGCACCGTCGGCGCGATCGCCACCGCCGGCTCCGGCGGACGATCCAGATCTTTCAAATCGAAGATCTTTCCCATCCCTTCGCCGATCTTCCCACCGCGATTGATATTCGTCGGAATCGTCAACGACGCCGACATCGCCAAATCCTGCTGCGGCACGAGACTCGAGTAATCGATCTCCTGCACAAACGCCGTCGAGAGATCCACCATCGAGGGCACGTCCGCCAGCATCGGCACCGACAATCCCGCCTCCACCGGCGTCTCGTCGCCTTCCGTCGGCAACGGCTCCTGCTCTTCCAGCTCCTTCAAATCCGGCATCTGGAACACCACCGCGATCGTCTCCTCTTCGACGACCTGCTTCTTCGGCGCCGGCTTCTGGTTGAAGCCAAAGAACACGACGCCGTGAAACGCCGCCGACAGCCCGATCGCGATCCACAGCGTCAGCAGCGATCGCCGCTTCGCGGTGTAGTGCACCGTGCTCTCCGCTCCGGCAGGTCGCCGCGACACCCGCGCGACCGGTGGTTCTTCGATCATTATTTCAGGAGGGGGCCTGATCATGACCTAGTATAGGCACACCGCTCCGGCCCACCTTCGCATCACTTGCCAAAAGAGGCGCATCACTTGCCGGCTCCACGCCATTCCTCCCTTGCCCTCCGCCCCCGCCCGCCAAACGTCCCCACCATGCAAGACCTGCCGCTCACCGGCGCCCAAAAATCCGCCCTCCGCGGCCGCGGCCAAACCCTCGAACCCGCCCTCAAACTCGGCAAAGGCGGCCTCACGCCCGCCTTCCTCCACGAACTCCACCAGCTCTTCCACACCCACGAGCTCGTGAAACTCCGCTTCCTCGGCCTCGACCGACACGAGCGCGCCGCCCTCTGCGACCAAATCGCCGCCTCGTCCTCCAGCACCTGCGTCGGCGCCGTCGGCCACACCGCCCTCTTCTACCGCCCACCCCACGCGAGCTAACTGCGGGAGGGGCTTTGCGCCCCGACCCAATCCATCCCGCAAACCATCCCCGCTGCGCAATCTTCCGCAGCCTCCCGCGCCGCTCCGCCGGTTGACGATTCCCGCCGCCACTGCTTCGTTCGCCCCCATGTTCATCATCATCGGCGGCGACGGAAAAGAATACGGCCCGGCCAGCACTGAACAAATCCGCTCCTGGCTCGCCGGCGGACGCGCCAACCTCGAAACGCGCGCCAAACTCGCCGGCAGCGACGACTGGCGCACCCTCGCCGATTTCCCCGAGTTCAACCCCGACGGCGCCATCACCCCGCCCCTCATCCCCACCGCCGTCGCGCCCGTTTCCACCGCCCACCTCGATCCCGTCGTCGCCGCCGACCTCGCCCCGCGCGGCCTCCGCCTCGTCGCCCGCATCATCGACTGGATCATCGAATTCCTCTGCTGCCTCCCCGGCATGCTCGTCCTCGGACCCGAGTTCGTCGAAGTGTTCAAGAACGCCATGAGCGGCATCGAACCCGATCCCGAACAATTCGACATGATGCGGCTCGGCCTCGGCCTGCTCGTCACCTTCGCCGGCTGGCTCATCCTCCTCATCATCCAGGTGCTCCTCCTCAGCACGCGCGGCCAATCCATCGGCAAAATGATCGCCAAGGTCCGCGTCGTCCGCCTCGACGGCACCAAAGCCGGCTTCGTCTACGCCTGGCTCCTGCGCGAAGCCCTCATCACGTTCTGCGGCCTCATCCTCAGCCTTGTCCCTTACATCGGCGTCTTCTTCCGCGCCGTTTTCCATCTCACCGACTGGTGCCTCATCTTCCGCGACGACCGCCGCTGCCTCCACGACGTCATCGCCGGCACCCAGGTCATCAAAGCCTGACGCAGCGGCGAGCGCCCGCGCGAGTCGTATCCGAAAAGCAGCTACGAGCGTGGGCGCGTGCTCACACCACCCGATTCTCCAACTCCCCGCCGCTCTCCCACGCCGCCAGATTCCGGAGAAACAACTCCACCAGCGCCTCGTCCTGATCGTGCCTCCCGCCCGCCGTGTGCGGCGTGATGAAACAATTCCTCGTGCTCCACAGCACATGCTCCGGCGGCGGCGGCTCCGGATCCATCACGTCCAGATACGCCGCATCCAACCGCCCCGACTCCAGCGCCTCGATCAACGCCCGCTGATCCACCGTCGTCCCACGCCCGACATTATAGAACCGCGCGCCTTTCTTGACGCACGCCAGCCGCCGCGCGTTCACGAAATCCTTCGTCCCGTCGTTGTCCGGCAGGATGTTCACCACGTGATCCGCCTCGCCCAGCGCGCTGCTCAACTGCTCCATCGCGATGATCCGCACGCCGCTCTCGCTCCGCGTCCTACGCCGCAGCGCCATCACCCTCATCCGAAACGGCGCCAATAACTCCGCCAGCCGCCGCCCGATCGCGCCAAACCCCAGCATCAACACCGTCTGCCCCGTCAACAGCCGCGACGCCGCCCGGCGCTCGTGATAATCCCACGTCCGCGCCCCGCGCTGCGCATCCAGCGACTCCGGCAACCGCCGCGCCAGCCCCAGCATCATCGCCAGCACATGCTGCGCGCACGGATCGGCAAACACCGCCGACGCATTCGTCAACGCCCCGCCCCGCGCCCGCAGCGCCTCCTTCAAATCCTCGCGATCATACCGCGTGTAACCCGCCGCCGTCAGCGCGATCCACTTCAACCGCTCGCAACGAAAACAATCCTCCACCGCCGGCTGCCCAAACGCCACATCCGCCCCCGCGATCCCCTCGTCCCGCTCGCCGCCCGCCAGCACCGACGCATTCGCCACCTTCGCTTCCACCAGCCGGTGCCCGCCCGCCTTCAACGCCTCGCGCAGCCGCGCCTCCGCCCGGTCCGCCAGCTTCGCATTGCACCAGATCGTGAGACTCATCGTCGAAGCCGACCTCCCTTCGCACTCAGCGTTCCGACGGAACCTCGACGATCACCGTCATCTCGCGATCCACATTCGCCAGCGTCACCGGATGAGCCGTCTTCGTCATGAACGTCAGCCGCCCGCGCACCGAAATCCGCGCCTCCACCTCCACGCTCCCGCGCAGCACCGGATCCTCCGCCCGAAACTCGATCCGAAACGGCACCGGCATCCGCCCCGGATTCTTGATCGTCTCCTCCCCCAGCACCTCGCCTTTCTGCACCCCTTGGCCGCGATCCACCACCTGTATCCAAACTTCGGATCCCTCCGGCAGCGGCCCGCCGCCCGTCGCCGTCGTCACCACCCCCGCCAATACCCGGTCGCCCAGGCTCGGCGCCGTCGTGTCCAGATGTTCGCAACCCGTCACCAGCAATCCGGCCAGCATGCACAACACCACGGCGATCGTTTTCATAGGGAAGCGGGAAAGTTTCGCAGTGAACCGATGCGCCGGTTGATGTCAGCAACCAACTCCGTGTGCTCGCGCGCCTCGCTCCCATCCGCCCGCACCAGCCCGCTCCCAAACGGCGCCCGCTCCCCCGCCCGATCCCGCCACCGCACCCACGAATAACCGACCACCGCCGGCTCCGCGATCAACCGCCGCAACTCCTTCCGCCCTTTCCGCAACATCCGCTCCACCGTCGTCAACCGCCCCGCCCGCCCACCCCAAAACTCCTCCCCGGCCCAACAAAAATCGCCCACCCACACCGGCCCCGCGCAACGCGCCCCCACCTCCCGCCAGCTCACCCACGGCACATCCGCCACCGCCGCCGCCAGCTCGCTCACCCCCGCCGCCGCTCCGCCCGCGCCCCACTCCTCCCTCGCGCCGAGCACCAGATGATTCGGATCGCTCGCCCGGATCGCCGCCGCCGTCGCCGCGAAATACCGCCGCGCCACCTCCCGCGTCCACTGCACATTGTCCCGCCAATACCCGCGGGTCGCCAGCGCCTCGTCCGCGCGCGTCATCTCGCGCACCACCTCCTTGTTCCCCACCGCCACGCCCCACGCCTTCGCCAGCGCTTCCATCCGCCCGCCATGCAGCGCCAGCACGAACTCCCACGCCGCATGATACGCCGCGAAACCCGGCTCCAGACTCAGACACACCTGCAGCAAGGTCACCCCGCCGCGCCCCCACCCGACCGCCTCGTCCGCCAGCCACCCGATCATCGCCCGCTCCTCCACCCCCGCCCCGCACACCTCCGCCGCCCGCTCCCGCGCCCGCCCTTCCCAATCCGGATCGAACACATCCGGCACCCGCACGCCCGTCGCCCGAATCACCGGCCCCGCCCCGCAAAATCCCACCGTCCCCACCCACGGCCACCCCTCGCCCCGCAACCCCTCCGCCGCCCCCGCGCCCAGTGTAACAAAATTCCAACGACGCAACCGCCCCGCCGCCTCCGCCTCGACCTCGTTCACCGCCGCCGCGAAAAACGCCCGTCCCTCCGGATCGATCAACCACCACGCCCCGTCCCGCGCCTGCCCCACGCGAAAAAATCCCGCCCGCCCTCGCACCGTCTCGCTTCGAAACTCTTGGGGTAAGTCACCGGCCAGCGCCATCGCCGCATCCTGCGCCGCTCCTTTTTCCAAACGCAAACCACGATTCATCCGCCCGCCGCCGCCCTTGCATTCACCGTCCCCTTTCGCACAAACCCTTTGCAACCCCGCACCCATGGCCGCCGCCGTCCTGCTCATCTTCTTCCTGGTGGTGGTTCTCCTGCTCTTCCCCGCCTGGGCCTTCCTCCGCCTGCGCGCGTTGAAAGACGAGGTCGCCGCCCTCCGCGCCCGCCTCGCCACCCTCGAATCCGAACTCCGCCCGCGCCCCACCCCCACGCCCGTCGCTCCTCCCGCGCCCGTCCCAAATCCTGAAATCTCAAATCTCGAATCCCCGCCCTCCCTTCCCCCAACCCCACCAACCCCAACTCCCGCGCTGCCTCCCGTCCTCCCCCCACCCGCGGTCATCGTCCCATCTCAAACCCCACCCCCGGAACCCAAACACCAGACCTTCAGCCTCGAACACTTCGTCGGCGCCAAACTCTTCGCCTGGCTCGGCGGCCTCACCGCCTTCCTCGCCGTCGCGTTCTTCCTCAAATACTCCTTCGAACACGACCTCATCTCCCCGCAGATCCGCGTCACGATCGGCTTCGCCCTCTCCGCCGCGCTCATCGCCGGCGGTCTTCGCATTCCCCGCGAAAAATACCGCATCACCTCCCACGTCCTCTGCGCCACCGGCGTCGTCAGCCTCTACGCCGTCACCTTCGCCTGCCACACCGTCTACCGCTTCGCCCCGTTCACCCCGCTCACGACATTCGCGCTGCTGTCGCTCATCACCGCCGCCGCCTTTCTCCTCGCCGTCCGCCTCCCAGCCCCGGTCGTCGCCCTCCTCGGCCTCCTCGGCGGCTTTCTCACGCCGTTCATCGTTTCCACCGGCGAGGACAATCCGCTCGGTCTCTTCACCTACATCGCGCTCCTCGACCTCGGCCTCGCCGCCGTCGCCCTCCACCGCCGGTGGCACTACCTCGTCCCGCTCGCCGCCGCCGGCACCGTGCTCACGCAACTCGCCTGGACGCACCAGTTCTTCCAAACGTCCCGCACGCCTCTGCTCGTCACCCTCTGCCTCGCGTTCAGCGCCCTCTTCTTCGTCACCGCCGAACTCGCCCGCCGCCTCCAACGTCCCTCGCTTCACGTCACCCGCGCCGCCACCGCCCTCCCGCTCGTCGCCCTCGCGTTCGCGTGCTACCTTCTTGGATACACCGACGCCGCCACGCGCCCCGCCCTCTTCCTCGGCTTCGTTTTCGCCGCCGACGCCTTTCTCCTCCTCCTTTCCTGGCGCGACGCCCTCGCCCCCCGCGCCCACCTCCTCGGCGGCGCCGCCGTCTTCGCGCTGCTCGGTTTCTGGACCGTGCAACACCTCACGCCCGCCCTGCTGCGTTGGACCCTCGCCGCGTGCGTCCTCTTCGCCGCCGCCCACACCGCGCTTCCGCTTTTCCTCGCCCGCCGCCGCCCCGACACCACGCCCACCGCCTGGGGCCAGCTCTTCCCTCCCGTCACGCTCCTGCTCCTCCTCGTTCCGCTCTTCAAACTCGACGCCCTCTCCCTCGCCTTCTGGCCCGCCGTTCTGCTCGTCGATCTCCTCGCCATCGCGCTCGCATTCGTCAGCGGCTCGCTCCTCGCCCTCGCCGTCGTCCTCGCTCTCACGCTCGCCGCCGCCGGCGTGCTGGTCCTCAAAACCTCTCCCGTCCTCCCGCCTCCCGACTCGCTCTTCCTCATCATCGCGTTCTTTGCCGTCGTCTTCTTCGCCGCCGGCCTCGTCCTCGCCCGACGCTTCTCGTCCTCCGCTTCCAATAGCCACCGGCTCTTCGGTTCCCCCTCCGCGCAAATCTCCGCCTTCGCCGCCCTGCTGCCTTTCATCCTCCTCGTCCTCATGTCGCAGCGGCTCGCGCTCCCCAACCCCGCCCCGCTCTTCGCCGTCGCCGCGCTTCTCTGCGTCCTCCTTCTCGCCCTCACCCGCCTTCTCACGCTTGCCTGGCTTCCCATCTGTGGACTGCTCGGACTCTTCCTCCTCGAATTCTCCTGGCACACCCGCTTCTTCACCCCCGACCGCGCCGTCTCCACCCTCGCTTGGTATCTCGGCTTCCACGCCCTCTTCGCCGCCTTCCCGTTTTTCTTCCGCCGCGCCTTCGCCAACCTCACCGGCCCCTGGGCCACCGCCGCACTCTCCGGCTTCGTTCAGTTCCTCCTCGTCTACCCCGTCGTCGCCCAAACCTGGCCCAACGACACCATGGGCCTCCTCCCCGCCGCCTTCGCCCTTCCTCCCGCCCTCAGCCTCACCGCGCTCCTCCGCGTCCCCGACACCTCATCGCCCGCCCGCCTCAACCAACTCGCCTGGTTCGGCGGCATCACCCTGCTCTTCCTCACGCTCATCCTCCCCATCCAATTCGAACGCCAGTGGCTCACCGTCGCCTGGGCGCTCGAAGGCGCCGCGCTCCTCTGGCTCTTCCACCGCATCCCCCACCCCGGCCTCCGCGCCACCGGCGTCGTCCTCCTCGCCCTCGCCTTCACCCGCCTCGCCCTCAACGGCGCCGTCTTCTCGTATCAGCCGCGCGGTGACACCCCGCTTCTCAACTGGTATCTCTACACCTACGGCCTCGTCATCGCCTGCCTCTTCACCGGCGCCCGACTCGTCGCCCCGCCTCGCCACCGCGTCTTCAATCTCTCCGGGCCCGCCCTCCTCAACACCCTCGGCGTCATCCTTTCCTTCTTCCTCCTCAATCTCGAGATCGCCGACTTCTTCACCCCGCCCGGCTCGACCCTCTCCTTCGAGTTCTCCGGCAACTTCGCCCGCGATCTCGCCTACACCATCGCCTGGTCGCTCTTCGCCCTCGGCCTCCTCGCCGCCGGCATCCGGAAGCAAACCCGCGCCGCCCGCCTCGCCGCCATCGCCCTCCTCGGCGTCACTCTCCTCAAACTTTTCCTCCACGACCTCGCCGAGCTCAACCAACTCTACCGCGTCGGCGCCCTCATCGCCGTCGCCATCGTCGCGATCGTCGCCTCCTTCCTCTACCAACGCTTCGCCCTCGGCACCTCGCCTCCGCCCCGCTAGGCGAAACATCCCGCCGGGCCACCTCACACATCCCCCGCCGCCGGCCGCAACACGATCTCCTCCACCACCGTCCGCCGCGTCATCCGGTAAACATCGAAAAACGCCTGCGCCACATCCGCCGCCGGCATGATCCGCTCCTCCGCCACGCCGCTCTCGCTCCACGACGGCGTCCACGTCGCGCCCGGATGCACACAGCACACGCGCACGCCCGTCCCTTTCGTCTCCGCGCGCAACACCTTCGCCAGCCCCGTCACGCCAAACTTCGCCGCGCAATACGCCGCGCTGTCCGGATACGCCCCGAGCCCCGCGATCGAGCTCATGAAAAACACATCGCCGCTCCCCCGCTCCACCATCCCCGGCACCACCGCCCGCGTCACCAGAAAAGCACTACGCAGGTTCACCCGGATCATTTCGTCGAACGTCTCCGCCGAGCTCCGCAGGAACGGCTCCGGCTTGAACGCCCCCGCATTGTTCACGAGCACGTCCACCGCTCCAAACCGCCCCGCCACCCCCGCCGCCATCTCCGCCACCGCGCGCTCGTCCGTCACGTCGCACTCCAACACCTCCGCCTCCGCCCCCAATCCCCGACACGCCTCCGCGACCGCCGCGAGCTTCTCCCGACTCCGCGCCACCAACGCCAATGGCACCCCCTTCACCTCCCGCGCAAACACCCGCCCGATCTCCGCCCCGATTCCCTGCGAGGCGCCGGTAATGAGAACCACAGGCTTCTTCATAAGATCGTCCTCCCCGGCGCTTTGATTCCGAAAAATTTCTCGATCATCTCCCGTCCTATTGATGCTTAAACTTTGAACTTCTCTGGAGCTTGGATCTTGGTCCTTGGAGCTTCCGCCGCGCGAAGCGCGGCGACCGGCTAGCAGACGAGTGATCCAAAATCCATGAAGTCCGCGGAAAACCCGCCCTTCACGCCTTTGCAGATCACGCTCACCGCGTCGTGCGAATGCAGCGATTCCAGATGCGAGCACGCGATCCGGAAATCCCGGATCCGCTTCTCCGCATCAAAAACCTGATACAGCAGCCGCGCCGCATCCTCGACGAACTTCAGGTGCGCCCCATTCAGCTCCGCAAACGCCTGCTCGTCCTCCCGCTTCACCATCACCTGCGTCTCCGTCTGCAGCGCCTTCAGGCACAACGCCTGCACGTCCTCGATCCAGATCTTCTTCCCCGGCTCCTCCTCGATCACCACCCGCGCCTTGCTCCGCTGCGAGTGCGGCACCGTGTAAACCCCGCGCGTGTCGCGCGCATGCTCCGACAACTCCGCCGAGCACGGGCACGCCGACGAATACACGAAGTCGAAGTGAATGAACCGCCGATACTCGCCACTCCGCGTCAACACGCCCTCGAACGCCACATCGTAAAACTGATACCCCTCCAACCCGCTCCGCAGGCTCTGGTGCAGCATCGGATACGAAAAACTCACCTTCAGCCGCGCATCCTTGCTCTTCACGTCCTTCAGATACGCGCAAAGGATCTTTCCCATCCACTCGCCGGTGAACACCTCGTCCTTGTGATCGTAGAACGAACGCACGATCCGGCTCATGTTGATCCCCTTCAAATCCGCCTCGAGCGACACCGTGCCCGTGATGCTCGCCTCGAGCGTCAACACCTCGCCGCCCTTCGTCCGAAACTTCAGCGGCAGTTTGAAATTGTGCACCCCCACCTGCTGGATCGGCACGTGCGCCCCCTGAATCGCATCGTGCGCCGCCTCCATCATGTCCGGCAGCGACTCGCGATACTCCTCCGTGACGCGAAACTTCGCGTCATACCCGCGCTTGATCCGCGGCTCCGCCCCGCTCGCGGAGCGGTGGAGATACATCTGCTTCTTTTTGCTCATGTTCGTTTTTGTTTGTGCGCGCCCCACGCGAGGCGCGCCGGTTTCACGCCGGCCGCGGGTGACGATAACCGCCCGCCGACGCAGAAAGGAATTCGTTCAAATTCAGCGAACCACAAACGGACACGCATGCACCCGAACCAATCGGTCGAGTGATCATCCCCACGCCCGATTCGTGTCTATTCGTGTCCATTCGTGGTTTAAGAAACCTCCGGCCCGAAATACTCTGCATAATTCCGGGGCGTCTCGAACAACCGCACGCAATGCAGCTTCCCCGCCGGCAGCAGCGGCTCGATCTCGTTCCAAAACGCGATCACCAGATTTTCCGTCGACGGAATCACCCCGCGCAAAAAATCCACGTCGTCGTTCAGATTCCGGTGATCGCACTTGTCCACCACCGCCCGGTGCAAAATCCGCTTCAGCTCCGCCAGATCCACGATGTATCCGGTTTCCGGATCCGGCTGCCCCTTCACCGTGACCTCCAGCACATAGTTGTGCCCGTGCCAGTGCGGATTCGTGCACAACCCATACTGCCGCTCGTTCCACTCCTGGCTCTTCGACGGATTGTGCAGCCGGTGCGCCGCGTTGAAATGCACCTGCCGCGTGATGAACACGGTGCCTTTCAGCACCCTGGGCACACGTCCTGTAACCGTTTTGCGCGACTTTGCTGGCATGCGAGGGATCAGCCGTATCCTTATTCCCGCCCCGGTCAACCACCCCAACCGTAACAATGCGGCAGCCCCTTGCTCCCCAACTGCCTTCACTCACCCACTCCTTGGCCGCTCATCCGCGTCTATCCGCAGTTCCAATCGCCCTTCGTGTTCATTCGTGTCCATTCGTGGTTCCTCCCCATCGCTTCCCCTCAGGCAAACCCTCATCTCCCCATCCGGACCGCCCTGCGCCCGCCTTTCCCATTGAACCCTTCGCCCCGCCCGCCTGACTGATCCTCGCCGAGCCCAACTCCAGCTCCGCCCCATGAAAATCCGCAAAGCCCTCGTCACCGCCGCCAACCCGCGCCAGCGCACGCTTCCGCTCCAGTCGCTCATCGATCCGCACGGCGAAACCAAAACCGCCCTCCAACTCGTCCTCGAGGAGGCCGCCGTCGCCGGCATCGAGGAGTTTTGCGTCATCGTCTGCGCCGGCGACGAAGCCGCCTACGCCGAAGCCTGCGGCGACCTCCGCTCCCGGGTCCGCTTCATCCCGCAAACCCAGCCCCGCGGCTACGGCCACGCCGTCCTGCTCGGCCACGACTTCATCGGCGACGAACCCTTCCTCCACCTCGTCGGCGACCATCTCCACGTTTCGAATACAAAAACCAGCTGCGCCCGCCAGCTCATCGACATCGCCACCGCCGAACACGCCTCCGTCTCCGCCGTCCAACCGACGCGCGAAAGCCAGATCACCTCCTACGGCGCCATCGGTGGCCGCCTGGTCGGCGGCGAGAAACCGCTCTACCAGATCGAGTCCGTCCTCGAAAAGCCCACGCCGTCCGTCGCCGAGCAACAGCTCATCGTCCCCGGCCTGCGCGCCGGTTTCTACCTCTGTTTCTTCGGCCTCCACGTCCTCGGCGCCGCGATCTTCTCGATCCTCGAAAAACAGCGCGCCGCCGCGCCCGACAAAAACCTCGGCCTCTCGCCCGCGCTCCACGAGCTCGCCAGTCGCGAGCGCTACCTCGCCTTCAACGTCTCCGGCCGCCGCTACGACATCGGCGCGCCCTACGGCCTGCTCTTCGCCCAGCTCGCCCTCTCCCTCTCCGGCCCCGAGCGCGACCGCGTCCTCACCCAGCTCGTCGAACTCCTCGCCCTCCGCCCCGAATAAAAGGAGTCATCACCCAACGCACGAACCGCTCATCGGATTCCTCCCTTTCGTGTATTTCGTGTGTTTCGTGGTTTCCCACTTCATTCCATGACCCTTCGCGTCACTGACATCATCGACTCCGCCGACGCCGCCACGCGCGACCTCGCCCTCGATCGCTGGGCCACCGGCAAATCCGTCGACGAACTTCTCGCCGCGTGCGCCGAACTCGACGCCTACCGCCGCCGCGAAACCAATCTCTACAAACGCGTCCGCGCCCTCTTCTTCATCACCGCGCTGCATCGCTACCATCTCCCCGCGCGCCCCGACCTCCCGCGCACCGGCCGTGTCCCGTTCACCGGCTTCCGCCACCTGCTCGAACGCCGCTTCGAGGAAGCCATCGGCGTATTCTCCGCCGCCCTCGCCGAACACGGCCCCAGCGAAACGCTCTCCTCCGCCCTCGCCGCCGCCCACCACGCGCTCGCCTTTCAAACCCTCGCCGACCAGGTCCGCCGCACCGTCCGCTCCACCCGCGGCAACGCCTGGATGTTCCGCCTCGGCCATCCACTCGATCAGCCGCTCCGCGTCCGCCCCGAACTCCTCGCGCGCGACTCCGCTGAATCCAATTTTCCACTACTGCGCGAACGCACGCCCGTCCGCATGGATCTCACGCACTGCGGCTGGTCCGACATCTTTTTCCTCGGGATGGATTTCCCCGAGGGCGCCCGCGTCCTCAACATCTCCGTCGATCTCGGCGTTCACGGTCGCGACGCCGCTCCGCGCCCGCCCGTCGAAGCCTACTTCCGCGTCATCGAAGAACCCGTCATCCGCCTCGCGAGCGTCGACCTCGGCGCGACCGCCACGATTTCCGATCTCGACGAGGTCTTCGACTTCGGCCGCGACTACCTCGGCCTCCTCAAGGCCGCCGTCATCGCCGCCGGCATCGTCCCGCCCGGTATCGAACGCTCCGGCGCCTCCCTCGCGCAACTCCTCGCCGCCATCTTCGGCCCCGGCCGCGGTTTCGAAATCGTCTCCAACGTCAACCGCATCCCCAAGGGCTCCCGCCTCGCCGTCTCCACCAATCTCCTCGGCGCCCTTATCGCCGTCTGCATGCGCGCCACGCATCAGATCAAATCCCTCACCGGCCCGCTCGACGAACCCGAGCGCCGCATCGTCGCCGCCCGCGCCATCCTCGGCGAATGGCTCGGCGGTTCCGGCGGCGGCTGGCAGGACTCCGGCGGCGTGTGGCCGGGCATCAAGTTGATCGAGGGCACGCTCGCCCAACCCGGCGACCCCGAACACGGCATCTCGCGCGGCACGCTTCTCCCGCGCCACACGCTCCTCGGCCCCGATCGTATTTCTCCCGAGGCCCGCCAAAAACTCCAAGACTCGCTTGTCCTCGTCCACGGCGGCATGGCCCAAAACGTCGGCCCCATCCTCGAGATGGCCACGGAGAAATACCTTCTCCGCAACGAAGCCGAATTCGCCTCGCGCCTCAAAGCCGTCGCCACTCTCGACGAAATTCTCGGCTACCTCGCCGCCGGCGACATCAAGCAGCTCGGCGCCGCGCTCACCCAAAACTTCTTCGGCCCGCTCCAAACCATCATCCCCTGGGTCAGCAACCTCTACACCGAACGCCTCATCGAGCGCACGCGCGCCGCGTTCGGCGACGACTTCTGGGGTTTCTGGATGCTCGGCGGCATGTCCGGCGGCGGCATGGGCTTCATCTTCGCCCCGCACCGCAAACGCGAGGGCCAGGAAAAACTCCGCGAGATCATGCTCGCCACCAAGCGCGAACTGGAGGCCTCGCTGCCGTTCGCGATGGACCCCGTCGTCTACGACTTCGCCATCAACGAACACGGCACCGTCGCCGCGCTCCTCACCGGCGACGACGCCCTTCTTCCCGTCGATTTCTACCGCGCCGCCGTTCCGCCGCTCCTTCGCCGCTCCGCCCGCGAGCTCACGCCGCGCGAACGCGCCGACCTCCAACATTTCACCCGCGCCGCGCGCACGAATCCCGACTTCGCCCACGCGCTCCCTTCGCTCCTCGACCAGCTCCTCCCTTCCGGCGATTCGCGCAACAACCACGCCCAACGCCTCGCCGAGCTCCTCGCTCAAAACGGTTTCGACCGCGCGCAACACGAACAAATCCGCGCCGACCTCCGCAACGGCCGCATCGGCCTCGCGATGAACCGTCTTCCCGCCAACACCAAGATCGAAGACGTCCCCGCCTCCGCCCTCTTCGATTATTCGAACGCTGAACTCCCGCGTTTTAAAGCCGCCGGCGAAGCCGCCCTGAAACGCGGCGAACTCGCCGTCATCACCTACGCCGCCGGTGTCGGCTCCCGCTGGACGCAAGGCGCCGGTGTCGTCAAAGGCCTGCACCCGTTCGCCAAACTCGCCGGCCGCCACCGCAGCTTCATCGAAACTCATCTCGCCCGCACGCGCCGCGCGGCGCGCGAATTCGACATGACGATTCCGCACGTCTTCACGACAAGCCATCTCACGCACGCCCCGATCGAACACTGGCTCCGCGCCACGTATCCAAATTCTGTCGACAAAGACATCTGGCTCTCCCCCGGCCGTTCCATCGGCCTCCGCCTCGTCCCCGCCGTCCGCGACCTCATCTTTGCCTGGGAGGAAACCGCTCAGCAAAAACTCGACGAGCAAAAGGAGAAGATGCGCGATAGCATCCGCGCCGCTCTTACCAACTGGGCGCGCACCGTCGGCGAAGGCTCCGACTATACCGACAACGTCCCCGAGCAGTGCCTCCACCCCGTCGGCCACTGGTTCGAGATCCCCAATCTCCTCAAGAACGGCACGCTCGCCCGCCTCCTCGCCGCGCAACCCAATCTCCGCACGCTCATCGTCCACAACATCGACACCCTCGGTGCTTCGCCCGATCCCACGCTCCTCGGCTGGTTTCAATCCACCGGCGCCACGCTCGGCTGGGAAGTCATCCCGAAACGCATCGAGGACCACGGCGGCGGTCTCGCACGCGTCGATGGACGCCTTCGCATCGTCGAAGGCCTCGCGCTTCCGCGCGAAGAAGACGAATTCAACCTCACCTATTACAACAGCAACACCTGCTGGGTCGACATCGACCGCCTCCTCACCGCCTTCGCGCTCACGCGCGCCGACCTCTCCAATCCCGAACTCACCGCCGCCGCCGTCCGCCGCCTCGCCGCCCGCGTCCCGACTTACGTCACGCTCAAGGACGTGAAGAAACGCTGGGGCCACGGCCAGGAAGACATCTTCCCTGTCGCCCAATTCGAAAAACTCTGGGGCGACATGACGGCCCTGTCCGAGATCGAAAGCGTCTTCGCCGTCGTCCCCCGCCAGCGCGGCCAGCAATTGAAAGACCAGGCCCAACTCGACGCCTGGCAACGCGACGGCTCCGCCGCCCACATCGAATCCCTCTGCGCCTGGTAGCCAAAGCGGGTGGCTCCCCGTTCGCGGCTCACGAATCACGAGCACGAGAGCTTCCCGAGGTTCCTCTTCGCGTTTTTTCGCGTCCTTCGCGGTTCACCCAAATCCGCGTTTATCCGTGCCCATCCGGGGTTAAAAAACCCGCCTGATTTTTCGTTTGGCACCCTCGCCCCTCAGGTCTTCAACGACCGCACACCATGGGCATGCGGTTCAGCATTCTCGGCAGCGGCAGTTCCGGTAATGCCGCCCTCCTCGTCACCGAGGAATCGCGCGTGCTCGTCGACGCCGGGTTCTCCGCGCGAAAGCTCTCCCAACTCCTCGCCGCCGTCGGCGAATCCCTTGACCGCATCGACGCCGTTTTCCTCACGCACGAACACAGCGATCACGCCGCCGGCATCGAGGGCCTGAAAAAATTTCCTCACCTCAAGATCTTCGCCAACGCCGCCACCGCGGCCGCCGTCCAATCCGGGCTCGAACACCGCCCTGACTGGCAGATCTTCCAAACCGGCACCACTTTCCGCTTTCGCGATCTCGAGATCCGCTCCTTCGCCGTTCCTCACGACGCGCAAGAACCCGTCGGTTTCCGCTTCACCACCGGACACGAGGCCGACCTCTTTTCCCCGCGCCGCGCGCTCACCTATCTCACCGACCTCGGCCACGCCCCGATGCACATTCGCGAACACATCCGCGGCTGTAACATCCTCGTCGTCGAATCCAACCACTGCCCCGAGCTGCTGAAAAACGACCCCAAGCGCCCGTGGTCGCTCAAACAGCGCATCAGCGGTCGCCACGGTCACCTCTCCAACGCCGCCACCTGCGCGCTCCTCGCCGAAGTCGCCTGCCCGGAGTGGCGCCGCATTTTCCTCACGCACCTTTCACGCGACTGCAATTCGCGCACCGCGGTCGAAACCGCCTTCGCCCCGCTTCGCACCACGCTCGCCCGCTGCGAGTTCTCCATCGTCGAGCAAGGTCAGAGCACCCCTCTCTACGACTGCGCGTAAGTAGGGCGCGTTGTCCCCAACGCGCCGCCGCACCGCCGTCAGGCCTTTACGTCCCGACCCGCCGCCCGCTCGCCGGACGCCCCCACCTCACCGTCCAGCCACCCGCGCGTCGCCGCGCCACAAATCGCGACCATCCTTTCCCATAAAACGCGCACGCACGATCCTTGCTCCACGCCACCTCGACCCCGCTGAATCATACTGCCCATTTTCCCATGCCCCTCCGCCAGTCTACAGCGTGACCCGCAACCCCCTTGCTGAACGCATTCTCCCTGCGCTTTCCACCACCTTCGCCATGACCGTTCCCGCCGATCCGTTCCGCCGCACCAAGATCATCTTCACCCTCGGCCCCGCCACCGAGAGCGAGGCCATGCTGGAAAAACTCATCGCCGGCGGCGCCGACATCGTCCGCCTCAACATGGCGCACGCGAAGCACGACTGGACCCGCACCATCATCCGCCGTATCCGCGAAATCAGCACACGCGTCGGCCGCGAGGTCGGCATCATGATGGACATCAAGGGTCCCGAAATCCGCACCGGCGACGTCGCCACNCCCATCGANCTCAANCCCGGCGAAATNTTCGACTTCACCGTCCAACCCGCCGCCGGCGGCGAAACCGCCCACGAGGTCCGCTCCGTCGACGTCAACTACCGCGACCTCGTCAACGACATCAAGGTCGGCGACACCGTCCTCGTCGACAACGGCCTCATCCGCCTCGAGGTCCTCGAAAAAGACCACGCCCACATCCGCTGCCGCGTCCTCATCCCCGGCCAGCTCAGCTCGCGCCGCCACATCAATCTCCCCGGCGTCCGCGTCAACCTCCCCTCCTTCACCGAAAAAGACCGCGCCGACACCCTCGTCGGCATCGAGGAGGGCATCGACTTCGTCGCCCTCTCTTTCGTCCGCGAAGCCAAGGACATCGACGACCTCCGCGGCTTCCTCCACCACCACGGCTCGCGCGCGCGCATCATCGCGAAAATCGAAGACCAGTCCGCGATCTCCAACCTCGACGAAATCGTCCACGCCTGCGACGCCCTCATGGTCGCCCGCGGCGACCTGGGCATCGAGTGCCCGTTCGAAGACCTTCCCGTCATCCAACGCCGCGCCGTCCGCGCCTGCCTCACCCAAGGCCGCCCCGTCATCGTCGCCACGCACATGCTCGAATCGATGATCTCGCAACCCGTCCCCACGCGCGCCGAGATCACCGACGTCGCCAACGCCGTCTACGAACGCGCCGACTGCGTCATGCTCTCCGGCGAAACCACCGTCGGCAAATACCCCCTCGAGTGCGTGCAGATGCTCGACAAGATCTCCCGCCGCATCGAAGCCGAAAACGACACCAACCGCGAAGAGGCCTTCGTTTTCTCCACCGAGAAAATGAAGCTCCTCCACTCCGCCGTCGTCCTCGCCAACGAGCTGCCCCACTCGAAAATCCTCACCTTCACCCGCCACGGTTTCATGGCGCACGGCCTCGCCGCGCTCCGCCCCGCCGCCGCGCCCATCTACGCGTTCACGCCGCACGTCCAACTCCTGCGCCAGCTCCGCATCCTCCGCGCCGTCGAGCCGTTCCAACTCCGCTTCGACAGCGACCCCAACGTCACCATCGAAAACGCGATCTCCGTCCTTCGCCACGCCGGCCGCATCTCCTCCGGCGACAAACTCATCGTCGCCACCGACATCCTCGCCCAAGACCGCCTCATCGACGCCGTCCAGCTCCGCACCGTCCGGTAAGATCACTTGGGCGTCAGGCTCATCGTTTCGGCCAAGCTCGTCTTGTAACGACGAGCACCCGCACGCCGTTCTGTTACGATTCTTCGCGCACGCCGGCCACTAAACGCTTGCGCGCCCCTTTCCCGCGCATTCGTTCATCCCTCCTTCGCACACGCATCTCCATGCGCCGCCGCCTCTCCCTCATCCTCACGCTCGCCGCCTGGCTCCTCGCCACCGGCAGCCACTGGGATTTGGTGCAGACCTTCGCCTGGGGCCGCATGATCGCGACCTACTCGCAAACCGTCCCACTCGCCCAAGCCATCCGGCTCACGTTTACTCCGGAAAACATGTGCGGCGTCTGCACCGTCGTCGCGAACGCGAAGCAGCAACAGTCCGACGCCGCCGCGATCCCCGGCGGCAAACTCGACGGCAAAGTTCTCCTCGTTTTCGCCCCCGCGCCCGCCCCCGTCGTCGCCGCGCCCGCTTTCTCTTCTTCGATTTTCGACCGCTCAGCGGTCCCCCTCCCCGAACGCGCCGCCCCTCCCGTTCCCCCGCCACGCCTCACCGCCTGAGTAATCGGTAGGGCAGGTTTCCGCCCCGCCTTCTCCGCGCGTCCTCGCAACGCCCCCGCGCGCTTTCCCGCGCCCTTTCGCGTCCGCACGTCGCGGCCCTTCCGCGCTTCTCCGCGCCACCCTCCGCGCCTTCGCGCGCACCCACATGCATCCCATGAAAACCTTTCCCTTTTTCTCTTTCCTCCTCTCCACCTCCCTCGCTCTCGCGCCTTTTGCCAGCGCCAGCGACTCCCTCGTCCAACTCGCTCCGCTCGACGTCACCGCCGAACGCACGCCCAGCCTCACCGTCCGCACCTTCGCCGCCACCGCCGCCGAACTCCGCCTCACGCCCGGCGCCACCGAGCTCGTCGACGCCGCCCGCTTCCTCCGCGGCCGCGCCTCCACACTCGAGGACACCTTCTTCCTCTCACCCGGCGTCATCGCCCAATCCCGCTTCGGCTCCGACGAAGCCCGCCTCTCCATCCGCGGCTCCGGCCTCCAACGCACCTTCCACGGCCGCGGCCTCCGCATCCTCCAGGACGGCATCCCGCTCAACCTCGCCGACGGCTCTTTCGACATGCAGGCGATCGAGCCGCTCGCCGCCGCCCACGTCAGCGTCTGGCGCGGCGCCAACGCCCTCGCCCTCGGCGCCTCCACCCTCGGCGGCGCCATCGACTACGTCTCCCGCACCGGCCGCCTCGATCCACCCTACTTCGCCCGCCTCGAACTCGGCTCCTGGAACTACCTCCGCACCGGCCTCGCCGTCGGCGGCGTCCACAACCACCTCGACGCCTACGCCTCTTTCACCCGCGCTTCACAGGACAGCTTCCGCGACCACGCCCGCCAGGAGAACCACCGCCTCTTCTCCAACTTCGGCCTCCGCCACTCCCCCGCCGCCGAAACCCGCCTCTTCTTCACCGCCGTTCGCACCGACTCCGAACTCCCCGGCAGCCTCACAAAAACCCAGCTCCGCGCCAACCCCGCCCAAGCCAATCCCGCCAACCTCGCCCTCCACCAAAAACGCAACTTCGACCTCCTCCGCCTCGCCGGCAAAACCACCGTGCGCACCGGCGACACCACCTGGAATTTCAGCGCCGCCTGGTCCTACAAGGACCTCGATCACCCCATCGCCCAAGTCGTCGACCAGCTCTCCAACGACATCCTTCTCGGCGCCTCCGCCATCCACACCGCCGAAGCCCACCGCCTCCACGCCGGCTTCCTCTTGAACCGCGGCAAAACCCAAGCCGCCAACTACACCAACACCGCCGGCCACCGCACCACGCTCGTCTCCTCCGCCACCCAAACCGCCACCAACCTCGAGGCCTACATCGAAGACCAAGTCGCCCTC
>Ga0065721_10049649_pt1 | contig 29647 bp, 26 predicted proteins | sample Mesricmetagenome_FD_59108 | JGI IMG/M metagenome (GOLD analysis project Ga0065721, IMG submission 59108) | Mesophilic microbial community from rice straw/compost enrichment Sample: eDNA_1 v2 (version 2) | ecosystem: Engineered > Solid waste > Grass > Composting > Bioreactor | place: USA: Davis...
GGCGGGCCTGTTCGCGCGCCTTGCGGTAGCGGCGAAGGTCGGTGACCCGCGGATCGTCCTCGGGGCGCCTGGCCATCAGCCCGCCAGCTTCTCGAGCTCTTCGGCGGCGATGTCGGCGTTGAAGTAGACGTTCTGCACGTCGTCTTCGTCTTCCAGGGCGTCGACCAGCTTCATGAGGCTGGCCACCGCATCGCCGGTCACCGGGGTGAGGGTCTTGGGCCGCCAGGCGAGGCTGGTGGACTTGGCCGGCCCGAGCACGGCCTCCAGAGCCTGGGCGACCTCGCTGAGGGCGTCGAAGGCGGTCCAGACGGTGTGGCCGTCCTCGTCGGACTCCACGTCGTCGGCGCCGGCCTCGATGGCCGCTTCCATCACCTTGTCCTCGGAGCCGGCCTCGGGCGGATAGACGATCTGGCCCAGGCGGTCCCACATGAAGGCCACCGAGTTGGTTTCGCCGAGGTTGCCGCCGTGCTTGGAGAAGATCGCCCGCACATTGGCGGCGGCGCGGTTGCGGTTGTCGGTGAGGGCCTCGACGATGACGCCGACGCCGCCGGGGCCGAAGCCCTCGTAGCGGATGGCCTCATAGGTCTCGGCGTCGGCGCCGGACGCCTTCTTGATGGCCCGCTCGATGTTTTCCTTGGGCATGGACTCGGCCTTGGCGTTGGCCACGGCCAGGCGCAGGCGCGGGTTCATGTCGGGGTCGGGCAGGCCGGACTTGGCCGCCACGGTGATTTCGCGGGAGAGCTTGGAGAACAGCTTGGAACGGGCGGCGTCGGCGCGGCCCTTCCGGTGCATGATGTTCTTGAATTTGGAATGTCCGGCCATGGTCCGTGGATCAGCTTCGGAATGGAAAGTCGGCTGGCTTCTACCCCGAAGGCCCCGCCTCGCGGAACCCCCGCCGGATGCAAGGGTTAGGCGTGGCAGCGCAGCCGGGAGTTCGCCATGACCGTGCCCACCGACGAGAGGCTTTACGAGGAGCCGACCGGCGAGATCGTCCACTGGATGCAGGCCGGGCCGCAGCGGGCCGTGCCGGCGGCCGCGGCGGCGGCGGCGACCACGGCCTTCCTGCTGGGCGTGGCGGCCACGATCGGCGGCCTGATGCTGTGGCGCTACCTCGCCCCCCGGAAGGAGGGCCTGCCGCCCTGGCGCTGGGGGCGGGGCCCCCTGCACTAGCGGCCGCCTGCCCTGGAGGGGGCGGACTAGAGGCCGGCGATGGCCTTGCCGCAGGCGGCGGTCTCCTCGGGCGACAGGCCCTGGCGGAGCTGGATGCGGCGGATCTCAAGGTCCTCGTCGGCGTAGGGCCAGTAGCGGATCGTCCGCTTGCGGCCGCGCGTGTCGGCGACGACCGCCGTGACCTGGCGGCTGGGATCGCCGGGGGTGAGCTGCAGGCTTTCCAGCTTCATGCCGTTGCGCAGGCCGCCCATCCAGGCCGGGCCGTTGCGGACCACGCCACGGACGGTGCGGGCGGCCAGGGAGCCCTGATGGTCGAAGCCGGCGTCGAAACCGTGGGTGATGGTGGTGACGGCCTGGAGGCAGCCGCCGAACATGGACTCGGGCGGATCGACCCGGTCGCGGCCGGCCACGTGGCGGGCCAAGTCCTCGCGCAGATTGAGCTGGGCCGCGCCCCAGGCGGCGTTCAGGAGGCGGTCCTGGAAGCCGGTGGTCTCGTCCGGGAACTGGGCCTTGCGGTCGAAGGCGGCCTTGAGGACGTCGTCGAGATCCTGACCGGCGCCGCGCTCGCGCAGGGCCTCGTCCCAGCGCAGGGCCAGCAGCAGGGCCCGGGCCGCGCCGGGCGCGGCCGGAGCCGCGTCATGGGCCTTGAGGGCGGCGTCGAATTCGTGGGCGGCGTCCTCCGGCGTGGCCAGGCCCGCCCGCAGCCGGGCGCGGATGGCCAGGAAGTCGCCGAGCCCCTGGGCGACCCAGCCGGACTGGGGCTCGGGGGCGGACGGCGGGGCGGCGAGGGTCCAGACCCAGACCCGCATCCGCTCGCTGGCGAGGCCCGCGGCCTGCTCGGGCGGGGCGTCCTTGGCCGCCGGCAGGATCACCGACAGGTATGGATCGGGCGGCGCGGCCGGCGGCGCGACCTCGGGGGTCGAGGCGCAGGCGGCGGCGAGGAGGGCGAGGGCGGGAACGAGGCGACGCATGGGGCGCACCTTAGCCTGCGTCGCGGCGGAAATGCGTCATGGCCGGCGCTCCTTGCTCCCGCTTCTCTCCCTGCTCCGGGCGGCTCAGCGCTTCTTGCGGACCACCGGGTGAGAGGTGGACAGGCCCCCGTCCACGGCGATCGTCTGGCCGTTGACGTAGGAGGACTCGTCCGAGGCCAGGAACAGGCCGGCGTTGGCGATCTCCATGGGGACGCCGTAACGGGTGAGCGGATTGAGCTGGCCGATCTTGTCCTCGGTGCCGCGGGCCCGGGCGCCGTCGAAGATGGGCTTGGTCATGCCGGTCTCGATGAGGCCGGGGGCGATGGCGTTGACCCGCACGCCGGTGCCGTAGAGCTCGTTGCAGGCGGTCTGGACGAGGCTGATGACCCCGGCCTTAGAGGCCGAGTAGGCGGCGCCGCCCGCGCCCGAGCGGATGCCGGCCACCGAGGCGGTGCAGATGATCGAGCCGCGGCCGTTGGGGATCATGGCCGCCGAGGCGTGCTTCACCCCCAGGAACGCGCCGATGAGGTTCACCCGCAGGATCTCGGCCCAGTAGTCGGGGGTCGCCTCGTGCAGGGGCAGGAAGCCGCCCGAGATGCCGGCGTTGGCCCAGAAGACGTCGAGGCCGCCGAACTCGGACTGGGCCTTGGCCACCAGGCTCTGGACGAAGGCCTCGTCGCCCGCATCGCCCTTCAGGGCCACCACCTTGCCGCCGGCCTTGGCCACCTCGTCGGCGGTTTCGGACAGGGCGTCGGCGCGGTCGGCGATGACCAGGCTGGCGCCCTCGGCGGCGAACAGGTTGGCGGCGGCGCGGCCGATGCCGCTGGCGGCGCCGGTGATGACGGCCGTGCGGCCTTGCAGGCGAGCCATGAAGTTCCCTTTCAAACGACTGTTTGAGGCAGGGATGGCACGGCGCGGCGGCGCGGGCAAGCGCGCCCGGCCAAGCCGCGGGGCCGGGCGGTTCAGCGCGGGCGGGCGAGCAGGCCCGAGGCGTAGCCGACGGTGACGGCGGCGAAACGGGACCTGCCGTTCTGGCCGTGGAATTCCTCGGTCCGCCAGACGTTGGAATAGGTGAGGCGCAGGCGCCAGATGCGGGCCACCACCCCGGCCTGGACCTCCTGCACCCAGGGGCGGCGCTCCACCCGGCGGGAGTCGCGGAAGGTGTTGCCGTCGAGGAAGATGTCCCGGGCGACGCCCTTGGTCTCGGCGCCGGCGTAGGCGTACCAGGCGAAGTCGCGGGCGGGGCCGAAGAAGGACGAGCCGCTGGGGGCGGGGCGGATGCGCGGCGGTCCGTAGTCTTCGGCCAGGTGCGTGCCGACCCGCACGGTGGCGCCGAGGCCGGCCGAGACCTGGACGGTGCCGGCGGCGACATTGACCGCCGGGGTGACGTCGACGCTGATCCCCTCGGTGCGCTCGGGGCGGCCGTCCTGGCCGGCGCGGAACACGGGCCACAGCTCGATGGGCCGCCAGCGCCGCTCGCCATAGACCACGAAGGCCAGCTCGTCCTTGAGCTGATAGTCCCAGCCCTTGGCCTCGGGGATGTGGTTCACCCGCTTGTGCCAGGTGTTCTGCGCGAAGTGGCCGAGGGCCGAGGGGCCGACCATGCCCACCTGCAGCTGCAGGCTGTCGAGCTGCTTCTCGGAATAGGTCATGACCTCGCCCCCCACATAGAGCCAGCCGGCGTAGGGGCGGTCATTGGGATCGGGGTCGACGCGGGTGAGGTCCTCCGGGGTGTAGATGCTCTGGCCGAGCACGAAGCCGCCCCGGAAGCGGGCCTCGGGATCCATGAACGGCAGGCGGCGGGCGCGGCCGGCGATGGGCGAACTGCGCGAGGGCGTGAGCACGTTCAGCTGCAGACCCTGGGTGTAGTAGCGATCGTCGTTGGGGCCGGGGATGAAGAACTCGTTCTCCATCTGCAGGGTGGCGACCCAGTCGTCGGCCTTGTTGGCGTCCTGGGCGCGGGCCGGCGCGGCCGCCGCCAGCCCCGTGGCGAGGGCCGCGAGCGCGCAGAACCGCAAGGCCGGACCCATGCTTCCCCCGCAACGAATTCCGAAAGGACCCAGGCGAGGATTTAGGCCAAGCTCCGCGCCCTGCGCCAGACGGCGCTTTCAGGCTTCCCTGGTCACGAAGGCGCGGATGGCGGCGATGATCCGGTCCTGCACGTCCGGCTCGAGATAGGCGTGCATGGGCAGGCTGATCACCCGGCCGGCCTTGGCCTCGGTGACCGGTAGGCCGCCGGGCTGGGGATAGTCGCGGTAGGGCGGCTGGCGGTGCAGCGGCAGGGGATAATAGACGGCCGTGGGGACGCCCTGTTCGCGCAGGGCCGCGGCGAGGCCGTCGCGGTTGTCGGTCTCGATGGTGTACTGGGCCCAGACGCTGACCCCGCCGTCGATGACCCGGGGCGTGGTCACCACGTCGGAAAGGCCCTCGGCGTAGCGGGCGGCGACGCGGTTCCGGGCCTCGATCTCGTCGGCGAAGATGGTGAGCTTCTGCAGCAGGACGGCGGCCTGGATGGTGTCCATGCGGCTGTTCAGGCCGATCCGCATGTTCATGTACTTGGGGTCGTGGTCGAAGACCCGGCCCTCGAGGTCGGACTTCACCGCCTGGCCGTGGACCCGCAGGGAGACCAGCAGGTCGTGCAGGCGGGCGTCCTTGCTGAGCACCGCCCCGCCGTCGCCGTAGCAGCCGAGGGGCTTGGCCGGGAAGAAGCTGGTGGTGGTGACGTCGGCCCAGTGGATCGGATGCCGGCCGTGGAGGGTGCAGCCGAAGCCCTGGGCGCTGTCGGCGATGAGCTTCAGGCCGTGGGCCTCGGCGATGGCGGCGATGGCCGGGTACTCGGCGGGCTGGCCGAAGAGGTCGACGGCGATGATCGCCCTGGGGGTGAGCCTGCCCTCGGCCTTCACCGCCTGGATGGCGGCCTCGAGGCGGGCGGGGTCGAGGTTGTAGGTGTCGGGCAGGATGTCCACGAACACCGGCGAGGCGCCCACCAGCGGCACGGCCTCGGCGGTGGCGGCGAAGGTGAAGGCCGGGCAGAAGACGGCGTCGCCGGGGCCGATCCCGAAGGCCATCAGCGGCAGCACCAGGGCGTCGGTGCCCGAGGCGCAGGCGAGGGCGTGGGGAGCCTGGCCGAAGGCGGCGAGCTCGGCCTCCAGCTGGGCGATCTCCGGGCCCATGATGTAGGCGCCCGAACGGACCACCTTGAGGATGGCGTCCTCCAGCGGCTGACCGAGGCGGGCGCGCTGGGCCTGAAGGTCGATGAACGGAATCATGGCGCGTGAATGCCACTGCGGCGCTGCGCCAACAAAACACGGATGGTGACGGTGTGTTTCCCCCCCGGCGCGTGGGGGGCGCGTGGGGGGCGCGTGGGGAAACGCGCCTCCCCCGCCGGGCGGGGAAGGCGCGCAGGATGACTACGGCTTGGCGACCTCGCCGCCCTTCATGACGAAGGACACCTGGCGCAGGACGTTCACGTCGGCCAGCGGGTCGCCCTTCACGGCGATGATGTCGGCGGCCTTGCCGGGGGCGAGGGAGCCGATCTCGTCGGAGAGGTCGAAGTGGGCGGCGGCGTTGACCGTGGCGGCCTGGATGGCCTCCAGCGGGGTGAGGCCCGCCTGGACCAGCAGGGCGAACTCGCCGGCGTTGTCGCCGTGGGCCGAGACGCCGGTGTCGGTGCCGAAGGCGATCTTGACCCCGGCCTTGTGGGCGCGGCGGGTCATGTCGAGCATCAGCGGGCCGGCCTGCAGGGCCTTGGCGGTCTGGGCCGGGGTGAAGAAGTTGTTCGGGCTCTTGGCGATGCCCACCACGAAGTCGCCGGCCATCAGGGTCGGGATCAGATAGGCGCCGTTCTTCTTCATCAGGGCGATGCCCTCGGCGTCGAGCCAGGTGCCGTGCTCGATGGAATCGCCGCCGGCCTTCAGGAAGCTCTTGATGCCGTCGCCGCCGTGGGCGTGGGCGGTGACCTTGCGGCCCATGCGGTGGGCGGCGTCGACGATGGCCTCGAGCTCGGCCTCGGAGAACTGCTGGCCGAGGCCCGCGGCGGTGTTGGAGAGCACCCCGCCGGTGGCGGTGATCTTGATGATGTCGGCGCCCTTCCAGACCTGCTCGCGCACGGCCCGGCGGCAGTCGTCGGCGCCCGAGCACACCGAGCCGGGGCGCAGGACGTGCATGACGTCCTCGCTGTAGCCGTTCACGTCGCCGTGGCCCCCGTGGACCGAGATGGCCGAGCCGGCGGCGATGATCCGCGGGCCGGGGACGTCGCCGGCGGCGATGGCCCGGCGCAGGGCGAAGACCGCCTGGTTCTCGCCGCCGAGGTCGGCGACGGTGGTGAAGCCGGCCATCAGGGTGCGGCGGGCGTAGCGGGCGCCAGCCATGGCCTGGTCGGCGGAGGACTGGGTCACCTCGTCGAGGCGCGAGGTCGGGCCCTGCTGGCCGGTGATGTGGACGTGGCTGTCGATCAGGCCCGGCAGAACGAAGCTGTCCTTCAGGTCGACCACCTTGCCGCCCGGCTCGGCCGCATAGCCGTCGACCACGCGCACGATGCGGCCGTTCTGGACCACCAGGGTCTTCTCGGTCTCGACCTTGCCGCTGGCCGGGTCGAGCAGGACGCGTCCGGCCTGGACGAAGGTGAGCTGGGACGTCTGGGCCGGGGCGGCGGAGACGAGCAGGGCGGCGGCGAGCGCGCCCAGGACGAATTTCTTCAAGGTTGAACCCCCAACGCTACGAGGGGGCGGATTTAACGACCGGCGTCCGCCAAGGCCAAGCCCGGAAACGGGCGGGAGTCAGGCCTTGCGGAACACCCAGAGGTCGCCGGTCCCGCCGAGGTCCTGGGGCGGGCGGTCGAGGGCAAGGCCGGCCGCCTCGGCCAGGGGGCGGGGATCGGCCATCCAGTAGGTCAGTTTCTCGGCCGAGCTGTGGACGGGGCGGCCGGCGGGATCGAGCACCAGATATTCGATCACCTGTTCCAGCCGGGCGGGCGCCTCGCGGAAGCTGCGCGACTGAACGCGCAGGACCAGGCGGCGGCCGTCGGGCAGCGGCCGGCTGAACACCGGCGCGTTGGGATCGGCCGGGGGCAGGCTGCGCATGATCTCGAGCCGGGGCAGGTGGAAGGCGGCCAGGCCCCCGGGCGGCAGGTGCCGGGCCGCCACGGCGAAGGTGTTGCGCCACGCCGCGCCCGCCGGAACGTGGGCGAGGGTGAAGAAGGGGCAGATGACGGCGTCGAAGAGGCGCTTCAGGTCGAGGGCCGCCATGTCGCCGCGGCGCAGGGTGATGCGGGCGGCGACGTCCTCGGGCAGGGCCGAGCGCCGGGCCTCGGCCCGGGCGAGCATGGCGGGGGACAGGTCGATCCCCGTCACCAAGACGCCGCGCTCGGCCAAGGCCTGGCTGACCCGGCCGGTGCCGGCGCCTAGCTCCAGGACCGTCCCGCCCGGCGGGACGAGGCCGGCGTAGAAGTCCACGTCGCCCGCCAGGGAGGCGTCGGCGGCGGTGATCTCGTCGTAGAAGGCGGCGCTGAGGGCGCCGTCGGCGTAGTACGGCCGCACCCTGGCCACGTCCTGGCGCCTCCCGAAGCACTGCAGTTGCGCAGGGGGAATGGACGCCACACGTTGCGCAAGATCAAGGACGGGATCACATACTCATCGGCCAGGTTCGTGACCTGGCCTTGATGGGGAGCCCAATGACCAGCCTTTTCCGCCGCATCGCCCGTGCGGTCCTGATCGTGGCCGCGCCGCTGGCGCTCGCCGCCTGCGGGATCAACACCATCCCGACCAAGGAAGAGACCGCCAAGGCGCGCTGGGCCGACGTCCAGAGCCAGTATCAGCGGCGGGCCGACCTGATCCCGAACCTGGTGGCGACCGTGAAGGGCTATGCGGCCCAGGAGAGCAGCGTGCTGGTGGCCGTGACCCAGGCCCGCGCCGGCATCGTCAACACCCCGTCCGGCCCCGAGATCACCCAGGACCCGGCGGCCTTCCAGCGCTATGCCGCGGCCCAGAACCAGCTGTCGATGGCCCTGGTGCCCTTCCGGGTGCTGCAGGAGCAGTATCCGGACCTGAAGTCGAACGCCAACTTCATGGCCCTGCAGAGCCAGCTGGAAGGCACCGAGAATCGCATCGCCGTGGCGCGGCGCGACTACAACGAGGCCGTCCGCGACTACAACACCAGCCTGCGGACCTTCCCGACGGTGCTGTGGGCCAAGACCATCCATTCGGGCTCCAAGCCCATGCAGCTGTTCGAGGCCACGGCCGCGGCCCAGTCGGCGCCCACGGTGGACTTCTCGGCCCCGCCCGCGCCGGCGACGACGCCCGGATCGGCCCCGCCGCAATGAGCCTGCTTTCGGGGGCGCGGGGACTCGTCCTCGCGCTCCTCCTTGTCCTGGTCCCGGCGGCGGCGATCGCCCAGCCGAGGTTCCCGCCGCTCACCGGCCGGGTGGTGGACAACGCCGGCCTCCTCTCGCCCGAGGCCGAGCGGAAGCTGGACCAGGAGCTGGCCCAGCTGGAGGCCTCCACGGGGCGGCAGCTGGTGGTGGCCACCCTGCCGGACCTGCAGGGCTACGAGATCGAGGACTACGGCTACCAGCTCGGCCGCGCCTGGGGCGTGGGCTCGCGGGAGCGCAACGACGGCGCCCTGCTGATCGTCGCCCCGAACGAACGCAAGGTGCGGATCGAGGTGGGCTATGGCCTGGAGGGCGTGCTCACCGACGCCCTGTCGAGCATCATCATCCAGACCGCCATCCTGCCGGCGTTCCGGAGCGGGAACTACGAGCAGGGCATCCTGGCGGGAACCGATGAGCTGGTGCGCCAGCTGTCGCTGCCTGACGAGGAGGCGCGGACCAAGGTCGCCGAGGCGGCGCAGGCCCAGGCCGCCCGGGGCGCGAGCGACGGCGGCTCGGCGATCCCGGTGATCTTCGTCATCCTCATCATCTTCTGGGTGCTGGGCGGGCTGATGGGGGCCTTCGGACGGCGCGGCCGCGGCCGGCGCCGCGGCGACCTGTGGTGGCTGCTGCCGATCCTGCTGTCGAGCGGAGGCCGCCATCACGGCGGCGGCGGTGGCGGCGGCTGGGGCGGCGGCGGCTTCTCTGGCGGCGGCGGGTCGTTCGGGGGCGGCGGATCCTCGGGGAGCTGGTGAGATGAGCAAGCCGCTGCTGAGCCCTTCAGACCTCGAGGCCATCGAGGCCGCCGTGGTGGAGGCCGAGGCCCGGACCACGGGCGAGATCTACTGCGTGGCCGCCGAGGAGAGCTCGGACTATCGCGAGACGCCCATCGCCTGGGCGGCGGGGGTGGCCCTGCTGGGGCCGGCGCTCCTGCTGCTGGCGGGAGTGCATGTGCAGGCGCCCGACCTGCTGGGCGGCTGGACCGCGGCCCAGGCGGCGGGGGCGGCCGAGGCGGCGGCCCGGCGGGCTCTGATCGGGGCGGTGCTGCTGCAGGGGGTGCTGTTCGTGGCGACCCTGGCCCTGGTCTCGATCGGGCCGGTCCGGCGGGCGCTGACGCCCCGGGCCCTGAAGCGCGACCGGGTGCTGCGCCGGGCCCAGGAGCAGTTCGTGGCCAAGAACCTGCACGCCACCCGGGAGCGGACCGGCGTGCTGATCTATGTCTCGTTCGCCGAGCACATGGCGGAGCTGATCGCCGACGAGGGCATCGCCGGCCAGGTGGACCCCCAGGTGTGGGAGCGGGCCATGGCCGCGCTCACGGCGGGGCTGAAGCGCGGCGAACCGGCGGAGGGCTTCCGAGCGGCCATCGGCCTTTGCGCCGAGGTGCTGGCCGAGCGATTCCCCGCCCGGCCTGGCGACAATCCCAATGAACTTCCGGATGCGGTTACGGTTCTGCCCAACCTGTAGTCGCGAGAAAAGACGGCTTTCTTAACTTTGTGGGGCTTGCGGGCGCCCCCGGCAGGGTCAACGATGCCCTGTCCGCGGCCCACGCAGACCCGCGTCTGCGCTAGGCCCAGGCCAGCCGTTGGGGGCGCGATTGGATGAAGGCGGGACGGGATGGGTGTCGGCCACGCCGTCTTTCATTGAGACGGCCGACCTTCTGCAACTGGGCATGGCCTACAAGCTGGTCACGGCCAAGGACGCTTCCGAACGCCGCTTCGTCGCCGTGGGCCGCCTGTGCCGGGACCTAACGGGGCTCGCCCCGGAAGAGGTGATCGACGACGCCCCCCGGCTCTATGCGCGCATCCTCCCCGAGCATCGGGAGGCCCTGGAGCGGGCCGAGGCCCAGGCCGCCGCCGCCCTGTCGCGCTTCGAGATCGAGGTGCGGATGCTGGACGCGGCCGGGGGCGTCGCCTGGCGGCGCGTCACCTCCACGCCCACGGCCCGGCCGGACGGGACCATCGTCTGGGACGGGCTGATGATGGACATCACCCCCCTGCGCCGGGCGGCCGAGACCCTGGAGGCCCAGCGCCACCGGCTGGAGGCGGCGGTGGAGGCTACGGGCCTGGGCTTCTGGGAATGGGACGTGCGCGGCGGCCAGGTCACCTGGTCCGAACGCAACGCCGAGCTGTTCGGCCTGCCGCCCGAGCGGGTGACCATGCCCATCGAGCGCTACGGCGCCCTCGTCCACCCCGAGGACCGGGCCCGGGTGCGCGAGGCTTATGAGCGGGCCCGGGACGGAGCCGGGCGCGACTTCGTGGTGGACCATCGCACCGCCCATCAGCCGGGCGGCGCCGCCCGCTGGGTCCAGGCCCGGGGGCGGGTGGCCAAGGACGAGGGCGGCGTGGCCCTGGTGGTGGGCACAACCCTGGACATCAGCGAGCGCAAGGCCACCGAGGAGCGCCGCGCCCTGCTGCTGGGCGAGCTGGCCCACCGGGGCAAGAACGGCATCCAGGTGATGATGGGCATCGTCAACCAGACGGCCCGGGGCGTCGCCAGCGTCGCCGAGTTCGAGGAGGTGCTGCTGTCGCGGCTGCAGGCGATGGCCGACAGCCAGGACCTGGTGACCGCCTCGGGCGGCCTGCCGGTGCGGCTGCGGGACGTGCTGCAGACCACCCTGACCCCGTTCGACGAGGCGCGCTTCGAACTGGCGGGGCCGGAAGTGGTGACCATCGGCGGCGACGTGGCGGTGGCCCTGGCCCTCCTGTTGCACGAGTTCTCGACCAATGCGGTGAAGTACGGGGCTCTGTCGGCGCCGGCGGGGCGGGTGCGGCTCAGCTGGTCGGCCCCGGAAGCGGGACAGACGGTGCTGGAGTGGACCGAGGCGGGCGGGCCGCCGGTGGCGTCCAGCGAGCGCAAGGGATTCGGCAGCCGGCTGATCGAGGTGGGGCTGCGCGCCCAGGGCGGGATGGTGGAGCCGGCCTTCGATCGCGAGGGCGTGCGGGTGCGGATGCGCTTCCCCGTCGCCGCGCAGGGGACGGGGCTCTAGGCCGCCCAGGAGGCGCAGCGCCCCTCACGAGCGCAGGATCTTTTCGTAACTTCGGTCCGCAACCTTGCGGGAACCGGCGGCCAAGCCTTAGCATCCGGCCGCCCAGCGGAGGACGCGTCGATGGCTTTCACCCTCAACGTCAACGGCAAGACCCTGACGGCCGATGTAGACCCGGACACCCCGCTCCTGTGGGTGCTGCGCGACAGCCTGGGCATCGTCGGCCCCAAGTACGGCTGCGGGGTGGGCGCATGCGGCGCCTGCACCGTCCATGTGGACGGCGAGCCGATGCGCTCGTGCATGATCTCCATCGAGAGCCTGGGGGCGGCCAAGGTCACCACCATCGAGGGGATCGGCGACACCCCCGTCGGCAAGAAGGTGCAGGAGGCCTGGACCCAGCTGGACGTGGCCCAGTGCGGCTACTGCCAAGCCGGCCAGATCATGTCGGCGGCGGCCCTGCTGGCCAAGAACCCCAAGCCCACCGATGCGGACATCGACGCGGCCATGGCGGGGAACATCTGCCGCTGCGCCACCTATCTCCGCATCCGCGCCGCCATCAAGCAGGCCTCGGGCCAGCCCAGCGGCTACAAGATGGAGGTCTGAGGTCATGACCGTGGAACTGACCGGCGCCTCCCGGCGCGACATCCTCAAGACCGCCACCGCCAGCGGCCTCGTCCTGTCGTTCTCCATCGCCGGCAAGGGCCAGGCGCAGGGCGGCGCGGGGCTGACCCAGCCGATCAACGCCTATGTGCGGGTGGCCCCGGACGGGATCGTCACCATCGTCAGCAAGAACCCCGACGTGGGCCAGGGCGTGAAGACCATGCTGCCCATGCTCATCGCCGAGGAGCTGGACGTTCCCTGGGAGAAGGTCCGCATCGAGCAGGCCGACAACGATCCGCAGGTGTACGGCCGCCAGTTCGCCGGCGGCTCCATGGCCACGCCCCTGCACTGGGACGACCTGCGCCGGGTGGGCGCGGTGGCCCGCTCCATGCTCGTGCAGGCCGCCGCCACGGCCTGGAACTGCCCGGCGGGCGAATGCACCACAAGGGACGGCGAGGTGATCCACGCCAGCACCGGGCGCAAGGCGAGCTACGGCTCCCTGGCGGCCCAGTGCGCCAATGTGCCGGTGCCGGACCCCAAGAGCCTGCCGCTCAAGGACCCCAAGGACTACCGGATCATCGGCCGTCCGATCCCGCAGTACGACACCGCCAAGATCGTCACCGGCCAGCCCCTGTTCGGCATCGACGTGCGCCGGCCGGGGATGCTGTACGCCACCTTCGAGAAGGCCCCGGTGTTCGCCGCCGGGGTGGAAAGCGCCGACCTCGCCGCCGCCCAGGCGGTGAAGGGCGTGCGCAAGGCCTTCATCGTGAAGGGGGACTCCAACGCCCTGCAGCCCGCCCCCGGCCAGATCGGCGCGGGCCTGCTGCCGGGCGTGGCGGTGGTGGCCGACACCTGGTGGGCCGCCCGCAAGGGCCGCGAGCGGCTGAACGTGAAGTGGGCCGCCCACCCGACCGCCGAGCAGTCCAGCGAGGGCTACGCCGCCAAGGCCAGGGAGCTGGCGGCGGGCCAGCCGCAGCGGACGGTGCGCAACGACGGCGACGTAGACGCGGCGCTGAAGGGCGCGGCCAAGACCTTGGAGGCGGCCTACGCCTATCCATTCCTCGCCCACGCGCCGCTGGAGCCGCAGAACTGCACGGCCGAGTGGAAGGACGGCAAGCTGGAGATCTGGGCGCCGACCCAGAACCCCGAGCCCGGCCGCCAGCTCTGCGCCAAGACCCTGGGCATCAAGCCTGAGGACATCACCGTCCACATGATCCGCGGCGGCGGCGGCTTCGGCCGGCGGCTGGCCAACGACTACATGGTGGAGGCCGCCTGGATCGCCCGGGAGACCGGGGCGCCGGTGAAGCTCCTGTGGACGCGTGAAGACGACATGCGCCACGACATCTACCGGCCGGCGGGCTACCACTTCCTGCGGGGCGGCGTGGACGCGGCGGGCAACCTCGTGGCCTTCCACGACCACTTCGTCTCGTTCGGCGAGGGGACTAACTTCGCCCCGAGCGCGGGCATGGGCCCCAACGAGTTCCCGGCCAGGTTCACCCCCAACTGCCGACTGGACGTGAGCGTCATGCCGCTCGGCGTGCCCACCGGCCCGCTGCGGGCGCCGGGCTCCAACGCCCTGGCCTTCGTCATGCAGTCGTTCATCGACGAACTGGCCCACGCGGCCCAGGCCGACCCCCTGGCGTTCCAGCTGAAGCTGCTGGGCGACAAGCCCGTGGTGGGCGAGCCGCCGGCGGCCTATGCGGCCGGCCGGATGGCGGGCGTGCTGCGCGCCGTGGGCGAGATGTCGGGCTGGGCCAACCGGGGCAAGCTGCCCAAGGGCGAGGGCATGGGCGTGGCCTGCTACTTCAGCCACATGGGCTATTTCGCCGAGGTGGCCCATGTGGCCGTCTCCCCGGCGGGCGAGGTGAAGGTGAAGAAGGTCTGGGTGGCCGCCGACGTGGGCCGCCAGATCATCAACCCCATGGGGGCCCTGAACCAGGTGGAGGGCTCGGTGCTGGACGGCCTGTCCGAGGCCCTGTTCCAGCAGATCACCATCGCCGGGGGCCAGGCCCAGCAGTCGAACTTCCACGACTATCCGCTGATGCGCATCACCGACGCCCCGCCGGTGGAGGTGAAGTTCCTGAAGACCGACTTCCCGCCCACGGGCCTCGGCGAGCCGGCCCTGCCGCCGGCCATCCCGGCCCTGACCAACGCCATCTTCGCGGCCACCGGCAAGCGCATCCGCAGCCTGCCGATCACGGCGGAGATGCTGAAGGCCTAGGGGTTCTGGCCGCCTCGGGCGGACGGGGCGGCGAATTGGCCTTGGCGGGCGTCGCGGCGGCTGCATGATGTGTCCCCAAACAAGTGTTTGAGGGGACGCTCGTGAGGAAGCTGCTGATCGCCAACCGGGGCGAGATCGCCGTCCGGATCGCCCGCACGGCCGCCGAGATGGGGATCGCCACGGCGGCGGTCTTCTCCGAGGACGACGCGGCCTCGCTGCACGTGAAGCGGGCGGACGCGGCCGTGGCCCTGAAGGGCGCGGGGCCGGCGGCCTATCTGGACATCGAGGGGGTGATCGCGGCGGCGCAGGAGGCGGGCTGCGACGGCGTCCATCCCGGCTACGGCTTCCTGGCCGAGAACCCCGCCTTCGCCCGGGCCTGCGCGGCGGCGGGGCTGACCTTCGTGGGGCCCGATCCCGAGACCCTGGACCTGTTCGGCGACAAGGCCCGCGCCCGGGCCCTGGCGCAGGGCTGCGGCGTCCCCGTCCTGGCTGGAACCGAGGGGCCGGTGACGCTGGACGAGGCCCGGGCCTTCCTCGCCGCCCACGGGCCGGTGATGGTCAAGGCGGTGGCCGGCGGCGGCGGGCGCGGGATGCGCCCGGCCATGACCGCCGACGAGCTGGCCGAGGCCTTCGCCCGCTGCGCCTCCGAGGCCAAGGCCGCCTTCGGCGACGAGCGGCTCTATGTGGAGCGGTTCCTGCCGCACGCCCGACACGTGGAGGTGCAGGTGGCCGGGGACGGGGCGGAGGCGATCCACCTGTGGGACCGGGAATGCTCGCTCCAGCGGCGCCGGCAGAAGGTGGTGGAGATCGCCCCGGCCGACATGCTGCCCTTCGAGCTGCGGGAGCGCCTGTTCGACCATGCGGCGGCCCTGGCGGCGGCGGCCCGCTACCGGGGCCTGGGCACCGTGGAGTTCCTGGTGTGCGGCGACGAGGCGGTGTTCATCGAGGCCAACGCCCGGCTGCAGGTGGAGCATACGGTGACCGAGGAGGTCCTGGGCCTCGACCTTGTGCGCCTGCAGCTGCAGCTCGCCGCCGGCCGCACCCTGGCGGAGGCGGGCCTAACCCAGGGGGCGGTGCCGGCGCCCCGGGGCCATGCGGTGCAGGCCCGGGTGAACCTGGAGACCATGACGCCGGACGGGGAGGCCCGGCCGGCGGGGGGCGTGCTGACCGCCTTCGAGCCGCCGTCGGGGCCGGGGGTGCGGGTCGACGGCTTCGGCTACGCCGGCTACGCCACCAGCGCGCGGTTCGACAGCCTGCTGGCCAAGGTGATCGTGCACGCCGGCGAAGGCGGGCTGGAGCGGGCGGTGGCCAAGGCCTACCGGGCCCTGGCCGAGTTCCGCATCGAGGGCTCGGCCTCCAACCTGGGCTTCCTGCAGAACCTGCTGGCCCTGCCACAGGTGGCGGCGGCGGACGTCCACACCCGCTTCATCGACGCGCACATGGGCGAGCTGGCCGGGCCGCCCGAGGCCCATCCCAAGCTCTATTTCGACGCCTCGGCGGCGGAGGGCGGCGCGGGCGTGCGCAAGGCCGTGGAGGAGCCGCCCGGGACCAGCCCGCTGCACGCGCCCCTGCAGGGCACGGTGATCGGTATCGAGGCGGCGGTGGGCGCGACGGTGCGTCGGGGCCAGCCGCTGCTGATCCTGGAGGCCATGAAGATGGAGCATGTGGTCGCCGCCGAGACGGGGGGGACCGTCCGCGCCCTGGCCGTGGCGACGGGGGAGACCGTCTTCGAGGGCGACGTGGTGGCCTTCATCGAGCCCGGGGAGGTGGAGGATGCCGCCGCCGAGGCCGAGGCGGACATCGACCTGGACGCCATCCGCCCGGACCTGGCCGAGGTGATCGAGCGCCACCGCCTGACCCTGGACGAGGCGCGGCCCGAGGCCGTCGCCAAGCGCCGCAAGACCGGCCAGCGGACGGCGCGGGAAAACCTGGCCGACCTGTTCGACCCGGGCAGCTTCAGCGAGTACGGGGCCATGGCGGTGGCCGCCCAGCGGCGGCGCCGGAGCCTGGAGGATCTTCGGATCAACACCCCCGCCGACGGCATCGTCACCGGGGTGGGCTCGGTGAACGGCCATCTGTTCGACGCGGAGCGGGCCCGCTGCGTGGGGCTGGCCTACGACTTCACGGTGCTGGCGGGGACGCAAGGCCACTTCAACCACAAGAAGACCGACCGGATCCTGGAATTCGCCGAGCACTGGAGGGCGCCGATCGTCTGGTTCACCGAGGGCGGCGGCGGGCGGCCCGGGGACGTGGACGGGGGCCAGCTCGCGGCCTCGTCCCTGGACACCACCAGCTTCACCACCTTCGCCCGGCTGTCGGGCCTGGCGCCGCGGATCGCCATCAATTCGGGGCGCTGCTTCGCGGGCAACGCCATCTTCTTCGGCTGCGCGGACATCACCATCGCCACCCGCTATTCGAACATCGGCCTGGGCGGGCCGGCGATGATCGAGGGCGGGGGCCTGGGCGTCTTCACCCCGGACGAGATCGGCCCCTCTGACGCGCTCTACGCCAACGGAGCCATCGACCTTCTGGTGGAGGACGAGGCGGCGGCCACGGCGGCGGCCAAGCAGCTCCTCAGCGTTTTCCAGGGGCCGGTGGCCGACTGGCGCTGCGCCGACCAGCGGCGCCTCAGGCACCTGATCCCCGAGAACCGGGTGCGGGCCTATGACGTACGCGAGGTGATCCACACCCTGGCCGACGAGGGCTCGTGGATCGAGCTGCGCGGCGGCTATGGCCGGGGCATGATCACCGGCTTCCTGCGGATCGAGGGGCGGCCCCTGGGGCTGATCGCCAACGACCCGCGGCGCCTGGGCGGAGCCATCGACAGCGAGGGCGCGGAAAAGGCGGGCCGGTTCCTGATGCTGTGCGACGCCTTCGACGTGCCGATCCTGTCCCTGTGCGACACCCCGGGCTTCATGGTGGGGCCGCAGAGCGAGCTGACGGCGGCGGTGCGGCGCGGCTCGCGGATGATGGTGGCGGCCACCAGCGTAAGCGTGCCGATGTTCACCGTTGTGCTGCGCAAGGGCTACGGCCTCGGCGCCCAGGCCATGGCCGGCGGCGACTTCTCGGCCCCGGCGATGATGCTGGCCTGGCCCACCGCCGAGTTCGGGCCCATGGGCCTGGAGGGCGCCGTGCGCCTGGGCTACCGCAAGGAGCTGGCGGCCGAGACCGACCCGGCGGCGCGGCAGGCGCTGTTCGAGAAGCTGGTCGGCAAGATGTACGAGAACGGCAAGGCGCTCTCGGTGGCCTCGGTGGTGGAGATCGACGCCGTCATCGACCCCATGGAGACCCGGGCCTGGCTGGTGCGCGGCCTGAAGGCCTGTCCGGTCCCGCCCAAGCGGCCCGGCAAGAAGCGGATGGTGGATACGTGGTGAGGCGGGCCTGATCGGAAGGCCGGGGGCGCCCCTCAGTGGGGGACGTAGCTGCGCAGCACGTCGTCGATGATGCGTTCGAGCTGGGCGAGGGAGCTGCACTGCTGGGCCACGTGGCAGAAGCGGGCGTAGCGGTCCATGACGCTGTCGCCCTGGCCCCAGTAGCTCTCGGGCTCGGGGTTCAGCCAGATCACCGCCCGGCTGCGGTCGTGGATCTGCTTCATCAGGTCGAGGCGCGGCTCGGCGTGGTTGGAGCGGCCGTCGCCCAGGATGATCACCGTGGTCCGACGGTCGAGGCGGTCGAAGTGGTTCTCGGCGAAGTCGGCCAGGGCCTGGCCGTAGTCGGTGGACTGGAAGCCGATCTCCTGCAGCACCTCGAGGATCGCCCCCTCCACCTCGTTGGCGTCGAGGATGTCGGACACCGGGATCAGGCGGCCCGAGAAGGCGAAGGCGTCCAGGCGCTCCACCACCTCGTTCAGGGAATAGAGGAAGGTGAGCAGGAACTGGGCGAAGGCGGCGACGGACTTGGAGACGTCGCAGATCACCACGATGGCGGGCTTTTCGACCTTCTTGACCTTCCACGCGATCTCGAAGGGCACGCCGCCGTAGGCGTTGGAGCGGCGCAGGGTCTTGCGCACGTCCAGATGACCCTTCTGGGCGGCGCGGCGGCGGCGGGCGTATTTGGTGGCCAGGCGCCGGGCCATCCGCCGCACCAGCTGCTGCATGAGGGCGTAGTCGGCGGGGGCGACCCCGCCGTCGGCGTTGAGCTGCTTCACCGCCAGGCGCTCTTCCCGGAGTTCCTGGGCCGAAGCGGCGGCGTAGAGGTCGTGCTGGCGCTGGACGTAGCTGCGGGCCTGGTCGAACAGGCGGGCGCGGCCGGCCTCCAGGCGATCGGCGAGAGCCTCGCCCTGGCCGTCAGGCAGGCGGCGGGCGCGGGCGATGATCGCCTCGATCTCCTCCAGCCCCATCTCTTCCAGCAGTCGGCGGGTGAGGCGGCTGCGCTGGGTGGTCAGGCGGATGTCGGCGACGCCGGCGGCCTGGGCGGCGGCCTCCATGCTCTGCTGGAGCGCGGCGGAGTCGCCCTCGAGCAGGGCCTGGGCGAGGGGACTTTCCGCCACCTGTTCGGCCTCGGCCTCATTCAGGGGCGCCTGGGGCGGCGGCGCTTCGAGACGGTCCCGGTCGAAGAAGGCCTCGAAGGCGGCGTCGAAGCGCTCCACCTCCTCGGCAGACTTGGCGAGGGTGGCGCAGAGGGCGTCCTTGAACAGGGCCCGGTCGGTGAAGCCGGTGACCGCCACGGCCCGGGTGGCGTCGATAGCCTCGGCCGGGGAGACCCGGACGTCGGCGGCCCTGAGGGCGCGGAAGAACTGCTCCAGGGTGTGCTGCATCACGAGCTTCCCTGGCGGGCGCGCCAGGGCGTGGCGGAAGCGGCCTGCCCCCTCGGCCATCGGCCCTTCAGGCGATAGTCGCCCTCCCGCCGCTGCGCGGGGGAGGCCAGGAGCGGGGCCGTGGCGGCCGTCACCGGCGGATCAGCTCCACGACCTGGGGTTCGATGGCGGCGATGTCCTGCTCGAACTTGAGGATCACGTTGAGGGTGTCGCGGACCACCTCGGGATCGAGGCTGTCGGCGTTGAGGAGGACGAGGGCCCGGGCCCAGTCCACGGTCTCGGAGATCGACGGCGCCTTGCGCAGGTCGAGGGACCGCAGGGTCTGGACGAAAGCCACCAGCTCGCGGGTGAGCTTGGCCTCGATGCCGGGCACCCGGGAGGCGACGATCTTCTCCTCGAGCGCGGCCTCGGGCAGCGGGATGTGCAGGTGGAGGCAGCGGCGCTTCAGGGCGTCGCCCAGGTCGCGGACACTGTTGGAGGTGAGGAACACCAGGGGCGGGACCTTGGCCTTCAGCACCCCGAGCTCAGGGACCGAGACCTGGTAGGCGGACAACACCTCCAAGAGGAAGGCCTCGAAGGCCTCATCCGACTTGTCGATCTCGTCGATGAGCAGCACGCAGCCGTCGTCCTGCTGCAGGGCGCGCATGAGCGGCCGGGGCTCAAGGAAGGGCTCGGAGAAGAACAGGTCGCCCATGCCGTGCAGGCGGTCCATGGCGGCGTCCATGGTGGGGGCGTCGGCCAGGGCCTCGCCCATCCGGTCCTTGAGGATCTGGGTGTAAAGCAGCTGTTTGCCGTACTTCCACTCGTACAGCGCCTTGGACTCGTCGAGGCCCTCGTAGCACTGCATCCGGATCAGGGGCTGGCCCAGCATGGCGGCGGTGGAGAGGGCGAGCTCGGTCTTGCCGACGCCGGCCGAGCCCTCCACCAGGATCGGCTTCTGCAGGTTCACGGCCATGTAGAGGGCCGTGGCGATGCGGCGGGAGGCGATGTAGCCGACCCCCGCAAGACCCTCGATCAGGGCGTCGACGGAGGCGAACGGATCGGCGCCGGAATTGGCGGCCGCGGGCGTGGAAACGGTCAAAGGGGAGGCTTTCGAAATCGCACGGGAAAAAGAACCGCGCGATAGTGCCAAGCGCCCGCCCGGGAGGCAAACGCCCGTTCGAACGGGCGTCGCCTTCCGGGTTTGTCATGGAGGCCCCCGCCGCGTGCGGCGGCGGGCGCGTCAGGGCGCGGGCTTGATGTCGAAGGTCACGCCCTGGGCCAGCGGCAGGGTGCGGCCGTAGTTCAGGGTGTTGGTGGCCCGGCGCATGTAGGCCTTCCAGGAATCCGAGCCGGCCTCGCGGCCGCCGCCGGTGTCCTTCTCGCCGCCGAAGGCCCCGCCGATCTCGGCGCCCGACGGGCCGATGTTGACGTTGGCGATGCCGCAGTCCGAGCCGCGGGCGGAGATGAACAGCTCGGCCTCGCGCATGTCGTTGGTGAAGATCGACGAGGACAGGCCCTGGGGCACGTCGTTCTGGAGGGCGATGGCGGCCTCCAGGTCGCGGTACTTCATGACGTAGAGGATCGGGGCGAAGGTCTCGCGCTTCACCACCTCGGTCTGGGCGTCCATCTCCACCAGGGCCGGGCGGACATAGAAGGCCTCGCCGTCGCCCACGCGCTCGCCGCCATGGACCTTGCCGCCGGCGGCCCGGGCCTCGGCCAGGGCGGTCTGCATGGCGTTGAAGCTGGCCTCGTCGATGAGAGGCCCGACGAGGGTTCCGGCCTCGCGGGGATCGCCCACTGGCACCGAGGCGTAGGCCGCCTTCAGGCTGGCGACAAAGCCGTCATAGAGGCTTTCGTGGACGAACAGGCGGCGCAGGGTGGTGCAGCGCTGGCCGGCGGTGCCCATGGCCGCGAAGGCGACGCCGCGCAGGGCGAGGTCGAGGTCAGCGGTGGCGGCGATGATGGCGGCGTTGTTGCCGCCCAGCTCCAGGAGGGCGCGGGCGAAGCGCCGGGCCAGGCGCGGGCCGACGGCGCGGCCCATGGCGGTGGAGCCGGTGGCCGAGACCAGGGGCACCCTGGGATGGTCGACCAGGGCCTCGCCCACGTCGCGGCCGCCGATGACGACGCTGGAGAGGCCCTCGGGCGCGTCGCCGAACCGGGCCAGGGCGCGCTCGAACAGGGCCTGGACGGCGAGGGCGGTGAGCGGGGTCTTCTCGGACGGCTTCCAGACGCACGGGTCGCCGCAGACCAGGGCCAGGGCCGAGTTCCAGGACCAGACCGCCACGGGGAAGTTGAAGGCCGAGATGACGCCCACCACGCCGAGCGGATGCCACGTCTCCATCATCCGGTGGTCGGGTCGCTCGGTGGCGATGGTGAGGCCGAACAGCTGGCGCGACAGGCCGACGGCGTAGTCGCAGATGTCGATCATCTCCTGCACCTCGCCGAGGGCCTCGGAGACGATCTTGCCGGCCTCCAGGGTGACGACCCGGGCGAGGTCGGCCTTGGCGGCGCGCAGCTCCTCGCCGAAGAGGCGGACCAGCTCGCCGCGGCGGGGGGCGGGCACGGTGCGCCAGGCGAGGAAGGCCTCGTGGGCGCGCTCGACCACGGCGGCCACCTCGGCGGCGGGGGTGTCATGGACCTCGGCGATCACCTCGCCGGTGACGGGCGAGCGGACCGGGCGGGCGCCGCCGGTCCAGAGGCGCTCGGCGACCCCCAGGCGCTTGAGGACCTCGGCGGCCTCGGCGCGGGCGGCGGCGATCTTGGCGGGAGCGTTCATGCAGGGGCTCTTACGGGACTCTGGAGGACTATTCGGCGGCGGCGCGCAGGGGCGCGATCGTCTCCGGCGCGTAATAGCGGCCGAAGCGATTGGCGAGGAAGGTCGGCAGGGCGATGTCTTCCTGACGGATGAAGCCCATCTGTGGCAGCTGGCCGTCGGCCAGCATGTCGAGGACCGCGCAGATGGCGCCGGCGGTGGTGATCTGGATGGCGCTCTTCACCTCGCCGTTCACCTCCTGGGCATAGACCTTGTTGACGTAGGTCTCCTGCATCAGCCGGCCGGCCTTCAGGCCCGAGACAGTGACGAAGATGATGACCACGTCCTGCATGGTGGCCGGGACCGCGTTCTCGAGGATGTCCTTCAGGACGTCGCGGCGGTTGCGCAGGTTCAGGTCGTTGAGCAGGGCCTTCATGATCGCCGCGTGGCCCGGGTAGCGGATGGTCTTGTAGTTGAGGTTCCGCACCTTGCCGTCGAGGGTGTGGCAGAGGGTGCCGAGGCCGCCCGAGGTGTTGAAGGCCTCGTAGGTGACGCCGTCGAGGGCGAACTCCTCGCGCTCCTCCAGGGCCGGGGTCTCGCGCAGCTTGCCGTTCACGATGGCCTCGCACGGCTCGCAGTACTCGTTGATGACCCCGTCGGTGGACCAGGTGAGGTTGTAGTTCAGGGCGTTGGACGGATAGCGCGGCAGGGCGCCCACCCGCAGGCGCACGTCATGCAGTTCGTCGAAGTGCTTGGCGAGGTCCCAGGCGGCGATGGTGATGAAGCCGGGGGCGAGGCCGCATTGCGGGATGAAGGCCGAGCCGGCGTCGCGGGCGAGGTCGCGCACCACGCGGCTGGAGGCCACGTCTTCGGTCAGGTCGAGGTAGTGGGCCTCGGCGGCCTTGGCGGCCCGGGCGACGGCGGTGGTCAGGTGGTAGGGAGCGCAGTTGACCACGGCGAAGCAGCCCTCGATGCGCTCGGCCACGGCGGAGGCGTCGTCGATGGCCTGGACGGCGGTGCTCACCCGATGGCGGCCGGCGAGGGCCTTCAGGGCCGCGGCCGACTGGTCGAGGACCAGCACCTCGTAGTCGCCTGAGCCGACCAGCAGGTCGACGACGGTGGATCCGATCTTGCCTGCCCCGATGACGGCGACCTTGCGCATGGCGATGTCTCCCTGTTTTGCAGATCAAGGGTCGGTGGCGAGAGCGCCGTTTTCAACTGGCGGCCCGGCGAATCGCGGCGCTATCCTGGGCGTATCGCCGATGTGACTGGACGAACCGACGAATGGACGACCTGGACGAACACCTCCTGGCCCGCCTGCGGGAGAACGCCCGGGCGCCGGTGGCGGAGCTGGCCCGGGCGCTGGGCCTGTCGCGGACCACGGTGCAGAGCCGGCTGGCGCGCCTGGAGCGCAGCGGGGTCATCGCCGGCTATTCGGTCAAGCTGGCGCCCGCCTATGCGGCGGGGCGGGTGCAGGCCTTCATCATGCTGACGGTGGAGCCCAAGCAGGCGGCGGCGGTGACGGCGGCCCTGAAGCGGATGCCGGGGGTCACCCGCCTGCAGTCGGTGAGCGGGCCGTTCGACATGATCGCCACGGCCGAGGCGGCGGGGGTGGCCGAGATGGACGCCATCATCGATGAGATTGGCGCGGTGAAGGGGGTGGAGCGGACCAACACCTCTCTGGTGCTGTCCACCAAGTTCGACCGCTAGGCGAGGTTGCGCGCCAGGCTGTTGTGGACGTGGGTGGCGGCGATGGCCCCCTCCCCCTCGGCGGTGGAAATCTGGTTGAGGCCGCGCACCACGTCGCCGGCGGCGTAGAGCCCGGGAACCGAGGTCTCCTGGTGGGCGCCGACCACCAGCCGGCCGCTGTCGTCGAGCCGGGCGCCGGCCTGCACCGCCAGGCGCGTGCGGGGCGTGACGCCGAGGGCGGAATAGATGACGTCGAAGCTACAACGGCGGCCCTTGCCGAAGTCGAAGGCGGTGATGCGGCGCTTCTCGATCTCGACGGCCTGGATGGCGCTGTCCATGACCGCGACCCCGGCCGCCTCAAGCTCGGCGAGCAGGCCGGGCGGCAGGGGCCCGGCGCCCACATGGATGAAGGTGACGTCCTCCGACCAAGTGCGCAGGAAGATCGCCTCGCGGGCGCAGTGGTCGTCGCGGCCGATGACGCCGACGCTCTGGCCCGTCACCTCGTAGCCGTCGCAGATGGGGCAGATGCGGACGAGGCCCTTCTCGACCCCGCGCTCCAGGCCGGGGATGTCGGGGGCGTTGTCCACCACCCCCGTGGCGAGGATCACCGTGCGGGCGCGGACCTCGCCGGCTTCGGCGCCGATGCGGAACCCCTCGGCTGCGGGCTCCAGCTGTTCCACTCGGGCGCGGCGGATGTCGGCGCCGTAGGTCTCGGCCTGGCGGCGCATGCGGGAGAGCAGGGTGCGGCCGACCACCCCGTCCGGGAAGCCCGGATGGTTGCGGGTGCGGGGAATCCAGGCGGCCCGGGCCTTTCCCGACTCCAGCACGAGGAAGCGGCGGCGGAAGCGGGCGAGGTAGATGGCGGCGGTCAGGCCCGCCGGCCCCGCGCCGACGACCACGCAGTCGAGGAGAGCATCGTCAGCCATGGCCAGCCAACGCGCGGGCGGGCCTACAGGCTCCACCGCACGGCCCGGCGGCGCTAGGATGGCCCATGGCCGATCCCTTCAACCTGCAAAGGTTCGTGGACGCCCAGGCGGGGGCGTATCCGCGCGCGCTCGCGGAGATCCGGGCGGGCGCCAAGCGGACCCACTGGATGTGGTTCGTGTTCCCGCAGATCGCCGGGCTGGGCTTCAGCCCCATGGCCCAGGCCTACGCGATCTCGGGCCTGGACGAGGCCCGGGCCTACCTCGCCCATCCGGTGCTGGGGCCGCGGCTTCTGGAGTGCGCGGCGGCGGCCCTGGCCGTGCCGGGACGCAGCGCCCGGGAGGTGTTCGGGACGCCCGACGACCTGAAGTTCCGCTCGTCGATGACCCTCTTCGCCCACGCTTCGGACGCGCCCGTGTTCCGGGCGGCGCTGGACCGCTACTTCGACGGGGCCGAGGACCCGCTGACCGTGGCCCGGCTCTAGACCGGCCCGGACGAGATTTTCCGCCGCTCGGTGGAGGCGGCGAGTTCGGCCCAGATGGCCTCGCAGGCGGCCGTGTCGCCGGCGGCCTCGGCCTCGGCGTGGCGCTCGATCAGGCGGGCTCGCAGGCGGCGGTTCTCGGCGGTGAGGGCCGAAAGGCGCAGGTCGGCGTCCTCGCCGCTCTCGCCCAGGAGGGCGCGGACGGCGCGGTTCTCCTCCACCAGGACATGGGCCTGCCGGTCCCAGGTCTCGGCGGCCAGGGCCAGGAGGAGGGCGCTGAGCATCAGGTCGCTGGCCCGCTCGGCGGGCGGGACGGCGGGGTCGGCGTTCTTGGCCGCCAGGCCGGCGAGTTCGGCGAGGACCGCAGGGACTTCCGGGATCATAGGCGCCCCATCAGCTTGAGCATCGCCCGGTCCTGGGCGTTGATCAGCCACCAGGCCGGATAGACCATGATCGGCGAGCGGTTGCCGCCGGAGATGAAGGCCTTGGCGCTGCCCACCCAGATGCCCTGGCCCTTCACGCAGTTGAACAGGGTCCACCAGTGGAGGGCGGCGGGATCGGCCTTCAGGCCGCTGGCCCGCTCCCAGGCGGCGATGGCCTGCTCGGGCGGAACGAGGCCGCCGGCCATGCCCTCGCGGCCGAAGCACCAGACCGGCTGCAGGCTCCAGCCCAGGTCCTCCAGCGGATCGCCCAGGTGGGCCATCTCCCAGTCCAGGACGCCGTGGATGTCGCCGGCCTCGTCGAACAGGAAGTTGCCGGTGCGGTAGTCGCCGTGGACCACGGCGAGCTTCTGGGCCGGGGGCGGCGGATTGGCCCGCAGCCAGCGGATGGCGGCCCGGGTGACGGGCATGGGCTCGACCGCGTCGCGGTCGATCAGCGCCTCCCAGTGATCGAGCTCGCGGCGCCAGCAGGCGTCGAGGGCCGGGGGCGGCATGACCTCGGTGAGGCCGAGGGCCACGGGATCGGCCTTGGCGATCTCTCCGAGGATGGTCCACTTGCGCTCGGCCACCCTGGGCAGCACGGCGTCATAGAGGCCCGACAGCAGCACCTGGGGCGAGGCCTGGTGGCCGGTCAGCTCCTCGGCGATGAAGAAGGGGTGGTCGAGGGCGTCGTCCTCCTCCTCCAGCCACAGCATCTCGGGCACCGGGACGGCCGAGCCGTGGAAGGCGCGGTAGGCGGCGAACTCCACCCGGCGCTCGGTCTCGATGAGGCTGGCCGGGGGGTCGCGGCGGAGGATCAGGGGGCGCTCGCCGCCGTCCCAGGCGAGGCGGAAGCGGTAGGTTTCACGGCTGGCCCCGCCGGAGATGCGCTCAAGGCCGGAGACGGAGATCCCGCGGGCCTCCGGCATCTTGCGCGCGATGTAGGCGGCGAGGCGCTCTTCCAGGGAATGCGTCACGCTGACTGAACTCAGACCATCTCGAACCGGATCGGCAGGCGCTTGGGCCCGTTGACGAAGACCGCCTCGCTCAGGGCCGGCTCGCCCGCGAGCTCCAGCCGCTTCAGGCGCGGGATCAGCTCTTCCCAGAGGATCCGCATCTCCATCTTGGCGAGGTGCTGGCCGAGGCACAGGTGGGCGCCGTAGCCGAAAGCCAGGTGCCGGTTGGGCTTGCGGTCGACCCGGAAGGCGTAGGGATCCTCGAACACCTCCTCGTCGCGGTTGCCGGAGGCGTAGCAGAGCATCAGCCAGTCATCCTTCCTGAGCTGGCGGCCGGCGAATTCCACGTCCTCGGTGACCGTGCGCATGAAGGTCTTCACCGGGGTGGTCCAGCGGATGGACTCGTCCACCAGCCCCGGGATCAGCGATGGGTCGGCGTGCAGCTTGGCGAGCTCGCCCGGGTTCTCGGCCAGGGCCCACAGCGCCCCGCCCGTGGACGAGGAGGTGGTGTCGTGCCCGGCGGTGGCGACGATGATGTAGTAGCTCATCGCCTCGAAGTCCGAGATCGGCTGGCCGTCGATGACGCTGTTGGCGATGACGGTGGCCAGGTCGTCGGTGGGCTCGGCCCGCTTCCGCTCGCTGAGGGCGCGGAAGTATTCGAAGAAGTCGGTGATGACGCTGATGTCGAGCTCGCCCTCGAGGCGGGCGGGGGCGCCGCCGGTGCGGCTGAGCTCGGGGTCGGCGGCGCCGAACAGCTCCTGGGTGAGCTTCAGCATCCGCGGCTCGTCCTCCTCGGGCACGCCGAGGATGCTCATGACCACGTGCAGCGGATAGTGCAGGGCGATCTCGCGGACGAAGTCGCATTCGCCGCCCTTGGCCTTCATGCGCTCGACGGCGGCCCGGGCGATCACCCGGATGCGGTCCTCCATGTTCCGCAGGTTGGCCGGCATGAACCAGGCCTGGGTGAGGCTGCGGTACTTGAGGTGGTCGGGCGCATCCATGTGGATCAGGGTGCGCAGCAGGTGCGGGCTGCCGCCCATCATCGCCCGGACCTTCTCGTCCAGGGCCTTGGGCGTCAGGACCGGATTGCGGTCGCCGTTGTGGAAGAGGTCGTTCTGGCGGCTGATCTCCAGGATGTCGGCGTGCTTGGTGGCCACCCAGAAGGGATCGAAGCCGTCGATCACCGCCTGGCCGAAGGGCTCGTTCTGGCGCAGCCAGCGGTAGGTCTCGTGGATCCGGCCGTCGGCATAGGCCGTGGGGTCCACCAGCGGGGCCGCATGCTGGTCCGGAATGCGGTGGTCCTGCCTGGTCATCACGCTCATCGCGATCTTCCGTCTCCGGCTGACGCGAGGTCAGCGCAGACGACGCCTCCCGTTTCTTTCTATGTTTGCCCGACAGTTGATACCCGCGGGGGCGGCCCGGCAAGACTGACGGCGCGTCAACCGCGGGACGCGGGAGGAATGGCATGCTGACGCGCGGCGACGACTATCCGATCCACCAGACCCCTGAGCCCATCGCCTATGCGGGCTCGGACCGGAATTTCTACGACCGGTACTTCTTCAACGCCTATTCGCCCGACGGGCGGCGCTTCGTGGCCGTGGCCTTCGGGGTCTATCCGGCGCTGAACGTGGCCGACGCCCACATCTCGATCCTGTCGGACGGGGCGCAGCGCTGCCTGCACGCCTCGCGCATCCTGAACCTGGAGCGCATGGACCTGACGGTGGGGCCGATCCGCATCGAGGTGATCGAGCCCCTGCAGCGGCTGAAGGTGGTCGTCGACGGGGCCGAGGGGATCGCCGCCGAACTCACCTTCGAGGGCCGGGCCTTCCCCATCGAGGAGCCGCGCTTCGTCAAGCGCAACGGCCCACGACTGTTCATGGACTACACGCGCCTGACCCAGAACTGCTTCGTCTCGGGCTGGGTGGAGGCCGACGGAGAGCGCTGGGACGCCTCGGGCTGGCTCGGCACCCGCGACCGCTCCTGGGGCATCCGGCCGGTGGGGGCGCCCGACCCGCAGCCGACCCCGGGCGGCCAGGTGGCCGGCTTCTTCTGGCAGTGGACGCCCCTGAACTTCGAGGATCGGTCGGTCTTCTTCCACGTCAACGCCGACCCGGACGGCAAGCCCTGGAACACCCGGGCGGTGATCCTGCCGGACGGAGCCGGGCCGGAAGGCGGCGCGCATGTGGAGGCGCCGGCCATGGACGTGACCCTGCGCCAGGGCCTGCGGCACGCCGAGCGGGGGACCCTGACCCTGCCGCTGGAGGGCGGCGAGGCGACCCTGACCCTGGAGCCGATCTCCACCTTCCTGATGCGCGGCATCGGCTATGGCGGGGAGTGGCGCCACGGGGGGCTGCACGGCGAGCTACGCGTGGCCCGGGAGGACATCGACGTGACCCGGGCCGACATGGCCGCGCCCGAGAACCTGCACATCCAGGCGATCTCCACCGCCGTGCTGCGGGCGCCCGGCGAGCCCGAGCGGCGGGGCGTGGGCGTGTTCGAGCAGCTGATCCTCGGGCCCTACCGGCCCTATGGCCTGGGTTAGCCCAGCACCTTGATCATCCGCACCGCGGCCGGGAGCATCAGCGCCACCAGCAGGGCGGGGAAGATGAAGAGGATCAGGGGAACGGTCAGCTTGGCCGAGAGCCCCAGGGCCTTCTCCTCGGCCCGCAGCATCCGCTTCTGGCGCATGTCCTGGGAGAAGACGTTGAGCGTCTCGCCGAGGCTGGTGCCCATCTCCTCGGCCTGACGGAGCATGGTGGCCAGGGCCCGGGCGTCCTCGATGCCGAGGCGGTCGGCGAAGGCGGCCCAGGCGTCCTTGCGCGCCCGCCCGGCCCGCAGCTCCAGCACCAGGAAGCGCAGGTGGACGGTGAGGTTCGGGTAGCGCCGCTCGAGCTCCTCGGTGACCCGGCTGACCGCGGCGTCCAGGGACAGGCCCGCCTCCACCGAGGCGACCAGCAGGTCGAGGAGGTCGGGGAAGCCGTCGGCGTATTCCCGCTCGCGCTCGGTCCGGCGGCTCTTGAGAACCTGGTCGGGGCCGTAGAGGGCGAGCAGCGACAGGCCCGCCGCCAGGCCCAGGGCCAGGACATTGCCGTTCTGGGCGCCGATCATCATCGGCAGGGTGGCCAGCACGCCGGCCGTGGCGGCGGCGATGAGGGCGGCTTTGATCCCCAGGAAGATCACCGGCGCCTCGCGGCTGTAGAAGCCGGCCTGCATCAGCCGCGAGCGCAACATCGAGACCTTGGCCGGATCGCGCACGGCGCTCTGCTGGCCCAGGCGGCGGACGGTGGAGAGCACCTGTTCGGGCAGGAGGCCCGCGGGCCTGGCCTGGGACGGCCCCGGCGCGCCGCCGGCGGTCGCCCCCGCCAGGCGGCTGCGGCGC
>Ga0065721_10049650_pt1 | contig 29646 bp, 38 predicted proteins | sample Mesricmetagenome_FD_59108 | JGI IMG/M metagenome (GOLD analysis project Ga0065721, IMG submission 59108) | Mesophilic microbial community from rice straw/compost enrichment Sample: eDNA_1 v2 (version 2) | ecosystem: Engineered > Solid waste > Grass > Composting > Bioreactor | place: USA: Davis...
CAGGCTGGTTCCGCGGCGCGCTTCGCACACCGTGCTGCAACGGAACGAGACCCAACGGTGAGCTAAGCATGTAGTGCCGGAGATGGAGTGCCTTCGGACGGCGGTTCGACTCCGCCCACCTCCACCAATACCCAAAATCCCAACCCTCATCGGTTGGGATTTTTTTGCCCGTTCCCCCAGTGTTGGCGCGGTTTCCGGGCCTGGCCTCGCGAGCGCCCCCCCTGCGAAGGCGGCGTTTTTGCCCCCGCCGACGCCTCTCTGTTCTCCGTTTTCTCTGGTGGCCACGCGAGCGTTCTCGAGGCCATTTCCTTTGCTGGCGCGGGTTTAGAGGCGGTCGGTTGTGGTTGGCAACTCCTGTAGCGGTGGCGACCGAGTGTCGAGAGGCCACAAAAAAACCGCCCGCAGGCGGTTGCTGGCGCTGGGTGCGACGCGCTCACCCGGGTGGCGCGAGCACGCGCATCTGGTCGCCCCAGGCGGTGGGCCAGGGGCGGCGCATCACTTTCTCCAGCACGGCATCGGGCGAGCCAACCAGCCGTTCCACGACCTCCGGGGCCAGGAGCGTCAGCCGCATGACCCGGCGCACTTGTGTCACGTCCATGCCTTCGGCCTCGGCGATCTCCGCCACCGACGCCGCCCGCTGCTCGTCCAGCAAACGTTGCCAGTGGTGCGCCAGTCCGAGCGCCCGCATCAACGCGGTGTCCTGCGCAGCCGACCGGGCCTCCCGCTCACGGGTGGCCTCGGACAGGAATTCCTGCGGCGCGTCCAAGGGCGTGATGACCTGCTTCCTCAGCCCCCGCTTCACCAGCGTCCAGGGTACGAAGGTTTCCAGTTGCACGCCGCCTGCCGGGTTCGGCAGTTGATAGGTGACCGGATCACCCTTGAACCGGCCCCGGTGCTTCTTGCTCATGCGTCCTCCTCAAAGCGCTTCACGATCTGGCGTTGCGCCTCCCAATCCACCGGCAGCGGGTTGCGCTGGAACCAGATCAGGTTCATCCGGCGAGGCTGCCGCCCGGCCATCAGCAGTTCGAGGATGTCAGGCGCGAGCAGGGTCAGGCGCATCAGCTCGTTGGGCACCGAGGGGTGCAGTCCTTCGGCCCGGGCAATGTCTGACCCACTCTTCATCACACCGGTGTCCACGAGGTGCTGCCAGTAGAAACCGCGTGCCACCCCCTCCAGCAGCGTCACATCGTGGACGTGGCGGTCGTCGGCGGCCACCCGCCGCGCGCCCCGGCGGCGAAACGTCAGGGGCACGAAGGTTTCCAGTGTGTCGTCCATCAGGCTTCGACCTCCACCAGTTCCGCGCCGATGCCCCTTGGGGCGAACTCACCGATCAGGGCGTCCCAGCCCAGTTCCCGCCACTTCACCTTGATGCCCTGCACCTCGCCGACGTGGACGAGGTCAATGCGCTCGATCATCAGGTTGGCGATGCGGTGACGCTCGACCGGGAACAACTGATCCCACACGTCGTTGAGCCGCCCCATCGCCATTACCGTGGTGGCCTCGTCGATCTGGGCCCCATTGCGCTGGATGTGGCGCACCACGGATGCGATGGATTCCGGGCTGGTCAGCACCGTGCGGATCTGGGCCACCACCGCTGCCTCGATCTCCGGCGCAGGTAAGCGCTCGTAGCTCTTGCCTGGTGCCCCGAACCGGCTTTCCGACTTGGACACGTAGTAGTGGTACTTGCGCCCGTTCTTGCGTGAGTAGGTTGGGTACATCCGTTCGCCCGAGGGGGCGTACAGCAGGCCGCGCAGCAAGGCGTCGGTGCGCGACCGGATCTTGGTTTCCACCGACCGTGCGTGCCCATCCCTCGCCAGCACCGCGTGAACCTTGTCCCACAGCTCCCGGCCGATGATCGGCGGGTGAGCGCCGGGGTACCAGTTCCCTTTGTGCGACAACTCCCCCAGGTAGATGCGGTTGCGCAGCAGCTTGTGCAGGTACTTCTTGTCGATGCGCGTACCGCTGCGGGTCTGGCCCTCCTGCGTCGTCCAGGCCTTGGTCGTGATGCCGTCGGCAGTCAGATTGACGGCGATCTGGGTTGGAGAACCAATGGTCAGCATCTCCTCGAAGATGCGACGCACCACTGCCGCCTCGGCCTCGTTGATGACCAACAGGCGGTTGTCGACGTCGTAACCCAGGGGCGGGACGCCACCCATCCACATCCCCTTGCGCTTGGCGGCGGCGATCTTGTCGCGGATGCGCTCGCCGGTGACCTCGCGCTCAAACTGGGCGAAGGACAGCAGGACGTTGAGCATCAGCCGACCCATCGAGGTGGTGGTGTTGAACTGCTGGGTGACCGACACAAAGGACACCCCGTGGCGTTCGAACACTTCGACCATCTTGGAGAAGTCGGCCAAGCTGCGCGTCAGGCGGTCGATCTTGTAGACCACCACGATGTCGATCTGGCCGCGCTCGATATCCGCCATCAGGCGTTTCAGCCCCGGCCGATCCGTGTTGCCGCCAGAGAAGCCGGGGTCGTCGTAGTCGTCGGCCACCGGAATCCATCCCTCTGCGCGTTGGCTGGCGACGTAGGCGTGGCCAGCCTCCTTCTGCGCGTCGATGGAGTTGAACTCCTGGTCAAGCCGTTCATCCGAGGATACCCGGCAGTAGACGGCGCAGCGCTTGCGGGCGCGGGTAGCGGCAATCTCGCTCATCGCGCACCTCCCTTGCTCAGGCCAAAGAACAGCGGCCCAGACCAGTGCGCGCCCGTGATGTGACGAGCCACCGCCGTCAGGCTCTTGAAGTTGCGCCCCTGGTACTCAAACAGCCCCTCGGCGGTGACTGTCACCCGATGTTCGCGCTCGCCCCATTCGCGCAGCAAGATCGTGCCCGGCGCGAAATCGAACTCGCGCGGCTTGGCCCGCAGCTTGATCTTCGAGTGTTTTGCGCCGATGGCTTCCAGGCGCTGCTTGGTCTCGGGCGCAAGGCCACCGAAGGCTTCCTCCTGCAGCTTGTAGGCGAGACGGGACTCGACGTGCGTGCGGTTGGGGTAGTCCGGGCGGCGCGGGAAATACCGATCCCACACCGTCCAGAGCTCGGACATCGGCAGGCAGGCCAGGTCCGCGATCCGTGCCGCGACGGATGCTTGTTTCTCGTTCATCACAACTTCTCCTGTTGATAGGGGGTTGTATGAACGCGCTGGTCGGGCAGGAAGCCAAGGCCAACTTCTCTCTGTTTCGGCTCATCCGCAGCAAGGGTGCGGACGATGGCAGCCGCAAGGATGGCGGCGATTTCGCCAGCACGGGCGCTGGCGCTCATCTCCGGGGGAGATGCGAGTTCGAGGTTCTTCATGACGGCTCCGAGGAATTGCAACCGTCAGGGATAGTGAGCCTGATCTTCCGAAGCGGATGGCAACGCAGGGCAATCGTGCCCGCCAGTCATGAATCCATTGCGCGTTAACGAAACAGTTGACAGGGTGCCTCTTGGTCTCTACCATCCGTCGTTAACTAATCACGCAATCAGGTCACACCCATGCCCTTTGGAGCATTCATCCGCAAAAAGCGCGAAGAGAAAGGCATTCAGATGAATGACTTTGCGCGCCAGCTGGAGATATCACCCGCCTACTGGTCGCGCATCGAGCGCGACATGGAAAAACCGCCCAAGGACGAGCTGATCCGCAAGGCGGCCGAGATCCTTGGCATCAGCGCCGACGACGCTTTCGTCGAGGCCAGTCGTCTGCCGCCCGACATCCGCGATGATGTTGGCAACCTGGTTCGGATGTACCGCCGGAACGTGACGGAGAAGAAGTGAATGGCGGTACTGACTCTCGACTACCGGTGCTGCGACCGGAAGCGCCCCCTGTACATCAAGCACATTGAGATCGAACGCATCGCCGCGACCGCGCGCCAGCAACTGGTCGCGGACAGCAGCGATGCCGTTTCTTTCGACGCGCTGCGGCAGATCTCCGGCCTGAAGATCAACGGCATCGACTTCGCGCTGGAGGTCAGCACCGACTACGCCGTGCATGACGAGCAAGGCAACCACGTATTCGGCGTCTGTGAGTTCGACCCCGCTATGCCCGACGCCGCGATGGTGTCCATCTCGCCCGTGGGTGAAAGTCTCAGCGAACTGCTGGCCCTCAGCACCTTGGCCCACGAGCTGGGCCACGCCGTATTCGACGCCCCCGGCTGGGTTGTCCAGGGCAGTAAGGGCCCCGGGTTGTTCGATGACATCGAACCGACGATGCAACGCGCCTACCGCACCACGACGCCGGACAGCGACCATCTGTCCAAGTCACTATCTGCGAAGCCAACGACGGAAGAACACTTCGCCGAACTGCGCGCCAACGAGTTCATGGGCTCCTTGCTGGTGCCTCGCCAACGCATCATCGCCGCCGTCGAAGAGCTTGCGCCCCAGCACGACATCACCATCCATCGCCATCCTTCAACCGATCCCGACCACCCCGGTACGGCCCTGCGCATCAAGGCGAACGGCGACCTGGGAGTCTTGGAGATGGATCGCTTCGAGAAAGCCTTGGCTACGCGCTTCGGTGTCAATCCACGGTTCATCCAAGTACGTCTGAACCGATATGGCCTGACCACTCAGGAGGCCACGATGCGCTGACCAGGATCTACCGCCTGTGGAGCCGACCTCGCGTCGGCGTTTTTTGAACCATCCGATTAACCGTTCGCGCAATCGCGCACTTTGTCAAAGGAACTTGCCTATGCCAGCTGACCAAGCCTCAACAACAAAGAAAAGCACCAAGTTGGCGACGAGCCAGCCTGCAGCAAAACGTGCGCGTGAGCATCGATCCGATGAGGGCGCAAACATCCTGCCGAACGCAGAGAACTTCGTCAGCCTCGTGCGCAAGGTCGCGCGCCCCGAGCTGCTGGTGGATCTGCTCGAACGCGCCAGCGCGACGGCACTGCCGGAGTTGAAGGCATTGGCAGAAGGGGCCAAGGGCAAGTTGCCAGTCGAGTCGCGTCAGGCACTCTTTCATGCTGTCGGCAAATTGCCGGCGGCCGCCCAGTACAGCATCGAGTGTGCCGCCGAGCGAGTGATGCTCCTTGACGATGACTACGGGGCACAGGCCGTCTTGTCCCTGCTCAACGAGGATCGTGCGGACGATGCCGCCGTGCTGGCTGCGCCCAGCGACCGCTACAGCCGCGCCCTGTATCTGCACCTCTTGCAGGACTTTCCAGCGCAAGGCGCCCGCCGCGACGAACGCTTCGATCAGGCTGAGCATCTGCAAGTGATGCATCGCCAGTGGAAAAGCGACCACTACTCCAGCCACTACCTGGGCCCCAAGGGCGTCGTGCCGAAGACTGGGGTCGACGTTCAAGAGGTGTTGCGCACACGCATTGCCGAGCTGTTCCCGAAGGTGCCGAAGGAACAAATCCTGATCGAGCAATTCACGCGCCGCGATCTGTCATACGAACAGGGTGATGACGATGATTGCGAAGCCGGTCAGTCGGCGCTGTTGCACACGCTGACGGCGACCTTCAATGGCAAGACGGCCACGTTCCAGCAAGTGGCGAACGGGCATGTCGTCGACCACGAGGAACCCGCTGCGATGTCGGCCCGCTTCTCGTGGGAGCCGGAGACTGGCTCGCTCAGCGTGTTCTGCGAAGAACGGGAGGCGCGCCGCGAGCTGGCCACCGTCTTCCGTGATGTCGCGCTGGCGCACGAAGGCCAGATCGAGGACATGCCCATGCGGCAGTTCGACCTGCTCGGCTTTGCGACCTCCAAGATGCTCGACCGCCTCAAACGTGACCGGGTCGCAGGCATCGACGATATCTCGATCCTGCAGATCACGGTGGCCAAGCCGTTCGAGCAGACCTCAGAGTACGGCGGACGTGATGTGGTGCGGCAACTCTCCAGCAAGATGCAAATCACCCGCGACCGGCGCGACGGCCGCAACATCTATCAGGTTGCTTATGAGGATTACTGCGCCGAAGACCTGAGCCAGTACGCGCTCGTGCAGGTGAAGTTGGTCATGAGGATGTCCAAGACGCCGCACCGCAAGGCGCACAACGTCGCGGTCCAGATCACCGCACCGAACGGGCTGAACGACAAGAGCAGGACGGACGACGACCGCAAGCGCGTGCAGGAACAGCTCATCAAGATCGGCGTGCTGAGCCAGTTCTGAGGAGGACGCCGATGACGTCGCCGTATTTGAGCTTCTTCCTCGCGCTAGACAACCTTCCACGGCTCGATGCATCAGTGCTGGCTGACAGGCTCGGGCGCGACTACCAGCAGTTTCTTCAGAGGCGCTGGGTCGTGCCCGCAGGCCATCTCACCCATGTGATGGTGCCGTTTCTCGATTCCGAACAGGAAGTCGAAATCGATGTCGACGAGGACGCCGGTCGCTACAGCTACTGCAGTCCGCTGAACGGCAGAACCATCGTCCAACCGCTGGCGGGGATTGCCCTCTATTCCATCCAGATGGATTCCTGGCTCGCAGATCTGGCGGCGCTGATCGGCATTGAGGAGCGGCGACGCTCTAGCCAGATCTGCCGGACACCGAATCACCTGTGGCACCTCGGTGAGCAGCGAATCGCTGGCACGCACGATTTCGCACCGGTGTTCGTTGCCAGAGCATGGTCACGCGCGCCGCAGGACAAGATCACCGCAGTCCTTGCCGACGCCGTATGGCCGCGTGGTGGCGTTGTTCTGTGCCCAAGGCGAACGAATGCCTCGCTGCCACGTGACCACACGCTGCGCGGCTTCGATGAGTTCGTCCGCGTGACCGATGGCGCAGATGCGTTCGACACCGATGCCTTTGATCGTGTCCTGCGCGGCTACGCAACCAACGTGGGTGAGCCGGAACCGGTGCAGTTCTTCAATGGCAAGCGGCTCAAGCTCCCGCACATGGCGTCGTCCATCGAACTCACCGAAGCGCGCGCCAAGATCATCAAGCTGATGTGGGGGACCGAAGGAAGTGCCCCGCCCGTGATGTCGTGGAAAGAGGTGAATGGTTCCGTCACCGTCAACACCGGCTTCCAATCCTTCGACGATGCCTTCGGCGACAAAGTAGCGCGTGAGGAGGTGATTGAGCTGGTTTCGCGCGGGAAATACCGGGTGAGGCGCAACACATAAACGCACCCATAAATCGAACCAGACACGGCCCATAAACCCGTGCGGAGACTGCGATGTGCCCATTTCATACAGGAGGCACATCGAAATGCAAACCCACTTCACCACCGCAACATCTGGCCAGAGTCTGGCCAAACCCGGTGCGCCACAGCGCATCGCCCTTGACGAAAACGAGCTCGCCATCCGCTGGGGGCTTTCCGTCAAGACCCTGCGCCGCTGGCGGCAGGAACAGCTCGGCCCGGTCTTCTGCAAGCTCGGTGCCCGCGTCACCTACCTGATCTCCGAAGTCGAAGCCTTCGAGCGTCGCGTGTCGCGGCACTCGACCTTCACTCGCGCGTACCAGTGAGGAGAACGGCCATGAGCGATCTGACCATCTTTCCCGCCGACCTCGCTGCGATGAGCACCGCCCAGCTGGTGGCGCTGCCGATCAACGATTTCGTCGCTGCCGAACGCAATGTCGACGAGGCCATCGCGTTTCTCAAGCCACTGCGCGCCAAGCTGGACGCCGCCAAGCTCCAGCGTTACGGCGAGCAGGCCCGTACCGCACTGCGTGACTCCGGCCGCGACTTCGGCACCGCCCACGTCAACGACGGCGCACTGCACGTCAAGTACGAGCTCCCCAAAAAGGTGACTTGGAGCCAGACCATCCTCAAGGAGATGGCCGAGCGCATCGTCGCCTCGGGCGACAAGGTCGAGGACTACATCGACATCAAGTTGTCGGTGTCCGAGTCCCGCTACACCAACTGGCCCACCGCGCTGCAGGAGCAGTTCGCCGCCGCGCGCACGGTCGAGGAAGGCAAGCCGAGCATCACTCTGACGCTCGATGGGGGTGCCGCATGAAAAAGCTCCCCATTGTGTCCGCAATCGAGCGGATGGCCGAGCGCAAGGGCGTGAAGCTGCTGATGCTGGGCAAGTCCGGCATCGGCAAAACCACGCGGCTCAAAGACCTCGACCCGGCCACCACGCTATTCCTCGACATCGAGGCCGGTGACTTGGCGGTGGCCGACTGGCCGGGCGACACCATCCGTCCGGCCTCGTGGCCGGAGAGCCGCGACTTCTTCGTGTTCCTCGCGGGCCCGGACAAGTCGCTGCCGCCGGAAAGCGCGTTCTCGCAGGCGCACTACGACCACGTCATCGAGAAGTTTGGCGACCCGGCGCAACTCGATCGCTACCAGACCTTCTTTCTCGATTCGATCACCCAGCTGTCCCGCCAGTGCTTCGCGTGGTGCAAGACGCAGCCGGGTGCCGTCAGCGACCGCTCCGGTAAGCCCGACCTGCGCGCGGCCTATGGCCTGCTCGGCCAGGAAATGATCAGCGCATTGACCCACTTGCAGCACGCGCGCGGCAAGAACGTGGTGTTCGTGGCGATCCTCGACGAGCGGCTCGATGACTACAACCGCAAGGTGTTCGTCCCGCAGATCGAAGGCAGCAAAACCAGCCTGGAGCTTCCCGGCATCGTGGATGAGGTCGTGACGCTGGCCGAGATCAAGGCCGAGGACGGCAGTACCTACCGCGCCTTCGTCACCCACACCGTCAATCCCTACGGCTTTCCAGCCAAAGACCGCAGCGGTCGCCTCGACCTGCTGGAGCCGCCGCATCTCGGCGCGCTGATCGCCAAGTGCGCGGGCACAACCGCCGCGCCTGCCAGCGCCGCCACCCCCGCACACATCGAATCTCAGGAGTAATCGCAATGACCGCATGGAATGATTTCAACGACGCCGACGCCCAGCAATCCGGCTTTGATCTGATCCCCAAGGGCACCGTTGTCCCGGTGCGCATGACCCTCAAGCCCGGTGGTTACGACGACCCGTCGCAGGGCTGGGGCGGCGGCTACGCCACCGAGTCTTTCGAGACCGGCTCGATCTACCTTGCCGCCGAATTCGTGGTCACCGCTGGTGACCACGCCAAACGCAAGATGTGGTCGAACATCGGCCTGCATTCCAAGAAGGGGCCGACCTGGGGCCAAATGGGGCGCAGCTTCATTCGCGCGGCGCTCAACAGCGCCCGCAACGTCCACCCGCAGGACAACAGCCCACAGGCTTCTTCTGCGCGCCGCATCCAGGGCTTCCACGAACTGGATGGACTGGAGTTCCTCGCCCGCGTCGACATCGAGAAGGACGGCAAGGGCCAAGACCGCAACGTGGTCAAGGTGGCGGTCGAACCGGATCACCCCGACTACGCCAAGTTGATGGGCGTCCCGCCCAAGGCGTCGGGCGGCGGCACGTCCGGCGCTCCGGTGCAGGCCGCGCCCGCGTATCAGACACCGGCTCCACAACGCGCACCCGTGACGGGCAAACCGTCGTGGGCTCAGTGAGGGAGGTCGCCATGAACGCATCCATCCTCACTGCCAGCCACTACGGCGTCGTGCATTTCGGCGACCTCGACTGCGAAGCGGTCGTGCTCACCTCGGGCGAGCGCGGCTACATCCAACGCCAACTGGCCCGCGCACTGGGTCTGCGGGAGAAAAGTCCGGGTACGCAAATCGGCGCTTTGATCGAGGAATTCTCCGCTAAGTCATTGTCAGAGTTCGAGAAAAAAGGGTACGCAAAGGTGCGCCTGCCCTCTGGCCAAACCGGCACTTTCTTTCCGGCCGGAATCGTCGGTGATGTGGCGCTCGGGGTCATCGATGCCGCGTTGCTTGGGCATCTGCATCCCAAGCGTCAACGCCTCATTCCCAACTGCCGAAAGATTCTGTCAGCACTGGCCACCACCGGCGAGGTCGCGCTGATCGATGAGGCCACCGGCTACCAGCACCACCGAGCGCCCGATGCGCTGCAGGAGTTGATCTCCAAGTTGCTGCGCCAGTCCTGCGCGTCGTGGGAGCGCCGCTTCCACCCGGACTACTACCGGGCGCTGTACCGCCTCTTCAACTGGCGGTACCAGGGGCACGAGCAGAACCCGCCCCACGTCATCGGCCAGATCACCTTGCGCTGGGTCTACGGGCCGGTGCTGCCAGAGGACTTGCTGGGCGAGATTCGCAATCGCAAGGGCATCTCGCAGAAGCACCACCAGTGGCTGTCCGATCAGGGGCTCGCGCATTTGGAATCACAGATTCACGCGGTCACGGCGATTGCGCGCAGCTCGCAGAGCTATCCCGACTTCAAGCGCCGCTGCGAGGCAGCCTTTGCTGGCGCTGCCCTGCAGTTGGGCCTGCTGCTCGATGAACTCGAGGAGGGGGCGTGAAATGCTGGGTCTGCAAACGACAGGCGCGGGGCTACGGCCACACCGACAACCGCCACAGTGTGGGCGATCCCCGGCGCTATCCCATCGACTGGGTGTTCTGTTCCCGTCGCTGCCAGGACGCATTTCACGCGCTGTACGGCAACTGGCAGCGGGCCAAGGAAGGTCGCATCGACAAGACGGAGGTCGCCATGATTGATCCGTCTGATGTCGAACTGGCCGCAATGCGTCATTGCCTCAAGGCCTTCGGCGAGGCAGCCGACGAGATCGGCTTCACCAAGCCGCTGGGCGATTACTCCGAAGCCGAGGCTCTGCGGGTAATCGGCGCCATCGTCACCTGCTGGTCGGACGCGATGGTCGCGCACCACGAGGCCACCAAATACCCGCCCGTGCGGGGGATGACCCCTGCGCCCGATCCGCTGGCACCCGATGCCGCCAATCCGTTCGCGGACCTGGAGGACGACCTGCCCTGGGAAGAACCGAAGGGGAAGAAGCCATGATGGACTTCAACTCCACTTCGAGCATTTCGGGTCAGATCACTGCGCTGGTCGATGCCGGGTTGCAGCAGGCCCGCGCCCGCCAGTCTGAGCGCCAGTACCTCGGGGCCTCGCGCCTCGGGGTGTCCTGCGAGCGCGCGCTGCAGTTCGAATACGCCAAGGCTCCCATCGACCACGGGCGAGACACCCCGGGCCGGATGCTGCGCATCTTCGAGCGTGGCCATGTCATGGAGAACTGCATGGTCGCGTGGCTGCGGGACGCAGGTTTTGACTTGCGCACCCGAAAGGCCGATGGCGAGCAGTTCGGCTTCTCGGTGGCCGATGGTCGCCTACAGGGCCACGTCGACGGCGTTGTCGTTGGAGGCCCCGAGGGCTTCGCCTATCCCGCGCTCTGGGAGTGCAAGTGCCTGGGCAACAAGTCCTGGAGCGATCTGGAGAAGAAGGGCTTGGCCATCTCCAAGCCCATCTACGCCGCGCAAGTGGCGATCTACCAAGCCTATCTCGAACTGCACGAGCACCCGGCGATCTTCACGGCGCTCAACGCTGACACGATGGAGATCTACACCGAGCTCGTGCCCTTTGACGCGGCGCTGGCCCAGCGCATGTCGGATCGGGCGGTGAAGGTCATCACGGCGAACGAGGCAGGCGAACTTCTGCCACGCGCCTTCGTTGATCCGACCCACTTCGAATGCCGGATGTGCGCGTGGCAAGACCGCTGCTGGAGGACAACATGAGCAACGACACGCAATTCATCGGTGGCGTCGAACCCATGATCGACGCCAAGCAGGCCGCTGCCGCACTGCGACTGCCGTACTACTGGTTTGCTGATCCGCAGATGCGCAGCAAGTACAAGATTCCCCACTACCTGATGGGCGGTCTGGTGCGCTATCGACCATCCGAACTGTCTGCGTGGGCAGCCCGCAGCACCGCCGCGCAAGGGCGCACCGGTGACGCCGATGGTGAGGAGGCCGAATGACCCTCGACTTCAACGACATCGCGCCACTGCCCGACCCCATCCGCCGCACCCTCAGTGATGCCGAACGCGAAGAACTGCGTGCTGAACTGCTCGCGCGTCTTGAGTCCGTTCTGACCACCTTGTTCCCGGCGGGCAAGAAGCGCCGTGGCAAGTTCCTGATCGGCGACGTGCTGGGCAGTCCCGGCGACAGCCTCGAGGTGGTACTCGATGGCGAGAAGGCCGGACTGTGGACGGATCGAGCCACTGGCGATGGCGGCGACATCTATGCACTGATCGCCGCGCACCTCGGTATCGACGTGCTGAACGACTTTCCGCGTGTGCTCGACGCCGCTGCTGATCTGCTCGGACGCTCGCGCTCCGCACCAGTACGCAAGGCCAGCAAGAAGGACGTGCCGGTCGACGAACTCGGCCCCGCCACCGCCAAGTGGGACTACCTCGACGCCCAAGGCCATCTCATCGCCGTCGTCTACCGCTACGACCCGCCCGGACAGAAGAAGCAGTTCCGGCCCTGGGATGCGAAGCGGCGCAAGATGGCACCGCCCGACCCGCGTCCGCTCTACAACCAGCCAGGGATGACCAGTACCGCGCAGGTGGTGCTGGTAGAAGGCGAGAAGTGCGCGCAGGCCCTGACCGACGCGGGCATCGTCGCCACCACGGCAATGCACGGCGCGAACGCTCCGGTAGAAAAGACCGACTGGTCGCCATTGGCCGGCAAGGCTGTGCTGATCTGGCCCGACCGCGACAAGCCGGGCTGGGAGTACGCCACGCAGGCGGCACAGGCCATCCTGTCGGCGGGAGCCAAATCCTGCCACATCCTGTACCCGCCCGAGGAAGCCGCCGAGGGCTGGGACGTGGCCGACGCCATCGCCGAGGGCTTCGATGTCGCCACCTTCCTCACCCACGGCCCACGTTTGCAGATGCACGACGTCGCCGATGACGTTGATCCGGTGGTCAGCAGCGACGAATCCGTCTGGGGTACGGAGGACGCGCTGGCGCTGTCCTTCACGCGCCGCTACCACCGCGACTGGCGCTACGTGGCTGGCTGGGGAAAGTGGCTGGTGTGGGACGGGCAACGCTGGCGCACCGAGGACACGTTGGCGGCCACGGACTTGATCCGCAGCGTTTGTCGCCAGACGGCTGTACGCGCCGACAACCCCAAGGTCGCCGCCAAATTGGCCAGCGCAGGAACGGTCGGCGGTGTGGAACGCCTGGCGCGTGCTGACCGCAGGCACGCGGCCACCACCGACGAATGGGATGCAGATCCGTGGCTGCTCAACACGCCGGGCGGCGTGGTCGATCTCAAGACAGGCCGGATGCGCACGCACGAGCGCGCCGACCGGATGACCAAGATCACCACAGCCACGCCCAGTGGCGACTGCCCGACCTGGAGGCAGTTCATCGACGAGGTCACGGGTGGCGACCAGGAACTTCAGTCCTACCTGCAACGGATGGTCGGTTACGCGCTGACCGGGTCGACGCAAGAGCACGCGCTGTTTTTCCTGTACGGCACAGGCGCGAACGGCAAGTCGGTGTTCGTCAACACGCTGGCCACCATCTTGGGTGATTACGCGACCAACGCGCCGATGGACACCTTCATGGAAACGCGTACCGACCGGCACCCGACCGATATGGCGGGACTGCGCGGCGCGCGCTTCGTGGCGGCCATCGAAACCGAGCAGGGCAAACGTTGGGCCGAGTCCAAGCTCAAGAACCTCACCGGTGGCGACAAGATCTCGGCGCGCTTCATGCGCCAGGACTTCTTCGAGTTCTTCCCGCAGTTCAAGTTGTTCGTGGCGGGCAACCACAAGCCCGCCATTCGCAATATCGACGAGGCGATGAAACGCAGGCTGCACCTGATCCCTTTCACGATCACCGTGCCGCCCGAGCGCCGCGACAAGAACCTGCAACAGAAGCTCTTGGCCGAACGTGATGGCATCCTCGCGTGGGCCGTGCAGGGCTGTCTCGACTGGCAGCGCCACGGACGACTCTCTCCACCGCAGCGCGTGGTGGACGCCACCGAGGAGTATTTCGAAGCCGAGGACGCCTTGGGTCGCTGGCTCGAGGAGCGCTGCGTGCGCGAGCCCAACGTCAAGTCATTGACCGCCGAGTTGTTCAACGACTGGAAGCAGTGGGCTGAAGCCTCTGGCGAGTTTGTCGGTGCACAACGCCGCTTTTCCGATCTGCTCATAACACGCGGGTTGGACAAATGGCGCAACGGGATGGGCGTGCGCGGGTTCCAGGGCATTGGCCTCAAGCACCCGCCGACCCCTACCTACACCCCCTACGCGGACAACTGACCCCCATGAAAACCACGTGGTCTGACGCAGCTGACGCAGTTTGTCGTAACCCCTACGCGTGCGCGTGTGCGCGCGCCTCATGGAGAGTTTCGTCACGAAGTGTCAGCTGCGTCAGATCCGCACCGGATAAGGACTGACACCATGACCACGACCATCCTCGCCCTTGATCTGGGCACCACCACCGGCTGGGCACTGCGCGGCAGCGACGGCCACATCACGAGCGGCTCGGAGAGCTTCCGGCCGCAGCGCTTCGAAGGCGGCGGAATGCGCTTCCTGCGTTTCAAGCGCTGGCTCACCGAGATCAAGCAATCCTGCGATGGGATCGACTGCCTGCACTTCGAGGAGGTGCGCCGCCACATCTCGACCGACGCGGCCCACGCCTACGGCGGTTTCCTTGCCACGCTCACGGCGTGGTGTGAGCACCACCAGATCCCGTACCAAGGCGTACCTGTCGGCACGATCAAGAAGCACGCCACAGGCAAAGGCAACGCTGGGAAGGAAGATGTCATCGCTTCCGTCACCGCGCGCGGGCACACGCCGGTCGACGACAACGAGGCCGATGCCCTGGCACTGCTGCACTGGGCAATCCAGCATCACGACGATGGCCAGGAGGTGTGAAATGAAAGTTCCCACCCCCCAGTACCGCTGCCCCCTCGGGCGACTGCAACCCCAGGCCACCGATCTGGACGCCATCAAGGAACGTGGCTGGCGCGACCAGCACATCCTGGTGGTCAACGCATTCGATGAACGTCTGGACTTCATCGAGCGAGAGATCGTGCGCCGCATTGGCGAACGCTTGTACGGAGGGCCTCGTCATGGCTGAATGGACGATTGAGGATGTGGCGGCCCGCTTCGAGGAGGCCGCCAGCACCGGACGACGCCTGTCCCCTGTGCGTGTGCAGGGCTACTTCAACACATGGCCCGTCATCGTGCGCAAGGAGTGGGAGACGTTCGCAGCCGATGAGCACGTCTATCGGCCGTTCCCACCCGCCCCGGACGCCATCGACCGGATGCTGGAGACGATGAAGTGGGTGCAGTGGCTGGAGATCGAGCAGCGCCACCTTGTGTGGATGCGCGCCAAGCGCTATGGCTGGCGAGACATCACGATCCGCTTTGCCTGCGACCGCACGACGGCGTGGCGTCGCTGGCAGCGGGCGCTGGAAATCGTGGCTGAGAGGCTCAACAGCGAAGGCATCCGTGCGCCCTCCAAAATCGTAGGCCAAGCAGGGTAATGCTTGCCGCGTTTGTCCTTCGTTTCCGGCGTTTGTCCCTTTTGACGCTGGCCGAGGCTGCAACAAATCACTCCGGTCGGGGGTAGTATTTCAGCTATCTTCTGGACAGCGGTGACGGTTCGGCGAGCGGCCCGAGGCAAAAGGGGTCCTTCCTCGCCAGAATCCAATGCGGGGGGCGCGAGCGCGACGCTTTTCTAGCGTCAGGGTGCGAACCGAGGTTCGCACAGGTTCGCGGTTCGCACCCCGTCGAGTTCGCACCTTTCACTCCAACCCGCCCACGGCATCGTTCGTTGGCGGGTTTCGTTTTTCCCGGAACCCGAAACCTTGAATCCACTGAACGTCGAGTACCGCAAGGTCGAGACGCTGATCCCCTACGCCCGCAACCCGCGCACGCACACCGAAGCGCAGATCGCCAAGATCGCGGCCAGCATTGTCGAGTACGGCTGGACGAACCCGATCTTGGTCGATGGCGACAACGGCATCATCGCGGGACACGGGCGGCTGGCGGCGGCGCACAAGCTGGGCGTGGCCGAGGTGCCGGTGATCGAACTGGCGCACCTGTCCGCCGCGCAGAAGCGCGCCTACGTCATTGCCGACAACCGGCTGGCGCTGGATGCGGGCTGGGATGAGGAGATGCTGGCGCTGGAACTGGCCGAGCTGTCCGAGGCCGGATACGAGCTGGCACTCACCGGCTTCGAGGACGGTGAACTGCAAGACCTGCTGGCCTCCGCAGAAGAACCAGAAGCCGAAACGCCTGATGACGAATCGGCGGACGACGCCGACGACGTGCCGGAGGTTCCGACCACGCCGGTATCCCGCGCGGGCGACGTCTGGGCCATCGGCGCGCACCGCCTGATCTGCGGCGATGCCGCCGACGCCGACGTGGTCGCCATGCTGATGGCGGACGAGCGCGCGGCGCTGTGCTTCACCTCGCCGCCCTACGGCAACCAGCGCGACTACACCACGGGCGGCATCGCCGATTGGGACGCGCTGATGCGCGGCGTGTTCGACCGTCTGCCGATGGCCGACGACGGTCAGGTGCTGGTCAACCTCGGCCTGATCCACCGCGACAACGAGTTCATTCCGTACTGGACGGCGTGGCTCGACTGGATGCGGACGAAGGGCTGGCGGCGCTTCGGCTGGTATGTCTGGGATCAGGGGCCGGGGATGCCCGGCGACTGGCAGGGCCGCTTCGCGCCCAGCTTCGAGTTTGTGTTCCATTTCAACCGTGCCAGCCGCAAGCCCAACAAGATCGTGCCGTGCAAGTTCGCCGGGCAGGAAACGCACCTGCGCGCCGATGGCTCGTCCACCGCGATGCGCGGCAAGGATGGCGAAGTCAACGGCTGGACGCACGCAGGCCAGCCGACGCAGGACATGCGCATCCCAGACTCGGTGATTCGCGTGATGCGGCACAAGGGCAAGATCGGCGACGGCATCGACCATCCCGCCGTGTTCCCGGTGGCGCTGCCGCAGTTCGTCATCGAGGCGTTCAGTGCCACGGGCGATCTGGTGTTCGAGCCGTTCGGCGGCAGCGGCAGCACGATGCTGGCTGCGCAACGCACTGGGCGCATCTGCCGCTCGGTCGAGATCGCGCCGGAATACGTGGATGTCGCCATCCGGCGCTTCCGGCAGAACCATCCCGACATCGCCGTCACGCTGCTAGCGACCGGGCAGTCCTTCGATGACGTCGTCGTCGAGCGTGAAGCCGAGGTGACGGCATGAAGTGGCTTGCTGACAAGATCGAGCAGTGGCCGACGACCAAGCTCGTTCCCTACGCGCGCAACGCCCGGACGCACAGCGAGGCGCAGGTGGCGCAGATCGCGGCCAGCATCGTGGAGTTCGGCTTCACCAATCCCATCCTCGCGGGCAGCGACGGCGTGATCGTCGCCGGACATGGTCGCCTCGCCGCCGCGCAGAAGCTCGGTCTGGAATCGGTGCCAGTGGTCGTGCTCGACCACCTGACGCCGACGCAGCGCCGCGCGCTCGTCATCGCGGACAACCGCATCGCGGAGAACGCGGCATGGGACGACGATTTGCTGCGGGTCGAACTGGAAGGCTTGCAGGATGAAGGTTTCGACCTCGACCTGACAGGCTTCGACGCCGATGCGCTGGCCGAGCTGCTGGTGGGTGACGAACCCGACAACGAAGGTCAGACCGACGAGGATGCCGTCCCCGACGTCGGTGATGCGCCGGTTTCGCGGACCGGCGACGTCTGGCATCTCGGCCCGCATCGGCTGCTGTGCGGCGACGCGACCGTGGCCACGAGCTACGAGGCCTTGCTCGATGGCGAGGCCGTGGACATGGTGTTCACCGACCCGCCGTACAACGTGAACTACGCCAACAGCGCGAAGGACAAGATGCGTGGCAAGGATCGGGCGATCCTGAACGACAACCTCGGCGACGGCTTCTACGATTTCCTGCTGGCGGCGCTGACGCCAACGCTCGCCCATTGCCGTGGCGCGATCTATGTGGCGATGTCGTCCAGCGAACTGGATACGCTGCAATCGGCCTTCCGCGCGGCGGGCGGCCACTGGTCGACCTTCATCATCTGGGCGAAGAACACCTTCACGCTGGGCCGCGCCGACTACCAGCGCCAGTACGAGCCGATCCTCTACGGATGGCCCGAGGGTGCGACACGCCACTGGTGTGGTGACCGCGACCAGGGGGATGTCTGGAACATCAAGAAGCCGCAGAAGAACGACTTGCACCCGACGATGAAGCCGGTGGAGTTGGTCGAGCGCGCGATCCGCAATTCGAGCCGCCCTGGCAACGTGGTTCTCGACCCGTTCGGTGGCTCTGGAACGACGCTGATCGCCGCCGAGAAGTCAGGCCGCATTGCGCGTCTGATCGAACTCGACCCCAAGTACGTCGACGTGATCGTGCGCCGGTGGGAGGACTTCACCGGGAAGCAGGCCACCCGCCAAGCGGATGGCGCGTCGCTTGATCAGGCGGCGAGCGACTCGTCGACGATCTCGCAGTGAATCACGAAGCCCCTCAGGTAAGGCAAGCCGTGCGGGATGCCGTACTGCTTGCTGGTCTGGCGGACAATCGTCCAACCCATCCAACGCTGGGTGGCTGAGTTGATCGCGTCCGCCAGGGCCTTGCCCTCGTAAAGCCCGTTCTGGACGTCGTCGGCAAAGTGGCGACCGTGGCGGCTGTCGAGGAAGGCCCGCACCGATTCGAGCGGCTGGCTGGTGGCGTCCGAAATGGCGACCATCGCCAGGGGCCAGGCGGCGCTGGCGTGTTCGTTCATCGTGCCCCAAAAGCCCCAGGTGTCGTTCTGGGTGGCGGGGATCTGGTTGGTGGTCATGGTGGTTGCTCCTTCGGGTTGATCGTTGCGACACCCGTAGTAACGCGCTGTTCGATTGAGAAGCCAAGCGCTGCTTGGCCCCTTTCTCGATCCTTCTGATCAGGCGATGCGGTAGACCCGCTCGCCGCCCTGCGGCTTGTCCGAGACGATGGATAGGCCCAGCTTTTTCTTGAAGGCCCCGGCGAAGGTACCGCGCACGGTGTGTGCCTGCCAGCCGGTGGCGGTGCAGATCTGGCCGATGGTCGCGCCCTCGGGGCGTCGCAGCATCCGCACGACTTCGGCCTGTTTGCTGTTGTCCCGGGTGCGTGGTTTGACTTGCCCCTGGGCTTTGTTTTTGGCCCATTCGGCCTCACACGCGGCCACGTCGGCCTCCAACTCGGGATATGCGGTCGAGGTTAAGACGGCGGCATCACACGCACGCTGTGGCAAGGACGTGGGCTTTGGGCGCGGCATGCCCAGGGCGTCGTAGCCCTCGGCGGCAACGCACCAGCCCTCGCCATCGGGCGTGATGAGGGCGCGGTTGAACAGGCCGTCGAGCACCTTCTTGCGCGCGCCGCCTTTGATGTGGTCGGGGAACCATTCGATCTTGCCGCTGCTGGTGTTGATGGCCTTGGCGAGGATGGCGTGCTGGGCCGGGGTGAGTTGGGTGGTGGTCATTTGCTGCTCCTTGGGAGTGGTTGATGGGGTGACGTGATGAACGCGCTGTTCCCGATCAAAGCCAAGCGTTCTGTCCGCCTTTGCGCAACAAAGATGTCATGCCCCGATCCGCTCCCTTGCCCTGTCGCCACCCTGGCTGCGCCGCGCTGGTGGAGGACGGCAGTGGTTACTGCCCTCGCCACCAAGGCGATCGGCGCCAGTGGGACAACACCGCCCGGGCCAAGGCCCGTCAGACCCGTCGGGCCTGGCACACCGGCGATGCGCGCTGGCGCGCGCTGCGTGCCGAGGTCTTGCGCGAGCAACCCCTGTGTGTGCAGTGCGCGCAGTCGCGCCGGGTGCGGCTGGCCACGGTCGTTGACCACGTCGACGGCAACGCCATGAACAACGAACGCAGCAACCTGCAGCCGCTGTGCGCCTCCTGCCACGCAGCCAAGACGGCCCGCGAGGACGGCGGCTTCGGCAACCCGCGCCGCTGACCTCCGAAACCCCTCGGGGTCGGGGGGAGGCGAAGTCTGGGGCCGCCGCGCCCGTGTCCGCGCGGTCCCTCATTTTTTTGTTTCCGCGAATTTGTGACCGGGGGGATTCCCCCTGGGCACCGAGATATCCCTATGCGAGGCCGCAAGCCCAAACCCACTGCTTTGAAACTGATCGCTGGCAACCCCGGTAAACGCGCACTCAACGCCCACGAACCGCAGCCGCGCACCGACCTGGCGGCTCCGCCCGCATGGCTGACCGAGCGCCAGCAGGCCACCTGGCGGGAAGTCGTCGAGCTCTCGCCGCCGGGCCTGCTCAAGGACGTCGATGCCTCGGTGTTCGCTGTCTGGGTGGTGGCGTTCGACCTGTACCAAGAGGCCAGCGAAAAACTCGCCCGCACCGGGATGCTGATCAAGGCACCGAACACCGGCGTGCCGATGCAGTCGCCGTACCTGGCCATCGTCAACCGCCAGGCGCAGATCATGCTCAAGGCCGCCGCCGAGATGGGCTTCACGCCCGCCTCGCGCTCACGCGTGGTGGTCAAGCGCGATGCCATCGTGGCCGACGACCCCTGGGGCGCGATTGCAGGGGGCGGCTGATGGCGCAGCGCAGTTACACCGCCGTGGCCCAGCGCTACGCCCAAGCCGTGGTCGCGGGAGACATCCCCGCCTGCCAATGGGTGCGTCTGGCCTGCCAGCGACAACTTCATGACCTGGCGCGCTTCAAGGGGCGCGCCTCGCCTTACCGGTTCAACCCGGTGCTCACCGATGCCATGGGCCGCCAGTACCGGCCCGCCGACAACCTGTGCGCCTTCGTCGAGCTCTTGCCGCACATCAAGGGGCCGCTGGCCGGCACGCCCATCACGCTGGAGCCCTGGCAGGTGTTCATCCTCAGCACCATCTTCGGCTGGGTCAAACGCGATGGCCGGCGGCGCTTTCGGCGCGCCTACATCGAGGTGCCGCGCGGCAATGCCAAATCCACCCTGTCATCCGCCGTGGGCCTGTACATGCTCACCGCCGATGGCGAGGGCGGCGCGGAATGCTATTCCCTGGCCACCACGCGCGACCAAGCCCGTATCGTGTTCGGCGATGCACAGCAGATGGCGCGCAAATCCTCGGGGTTCAGAACCCGCTACGGCGTCACCGTGGGCGCGCACAACATCCACGTAATCAACACCGCCTCCAAGTTCGAGGCCCTGTCGGCCGAAGGCTCGACGCTGGATGGCCTGAACATCCACTTCGGCTGCATCGACGAGTTGCATGCCCACAAGACCCGCACCGTCTACGACGTGGTGGAGACCGGCACCGGCAAGCGCGACAACTCCCTGCTGTGGGTGATCACCACGGCCGGATCGGATCGGGCGGGCATTTGCTACGAGGCGCGCAGCTTCGTCACCCGCGTGCTGGGCGGTCAGGTTGAGGACGACAGCCAGTTCGGCATCATCTACGGCCTGGACGACGGCGACGATTGGGCCACGGAAGACGCGCTGGTAAAAGCCAATCCCAACTGGGGCATCTCGGTACGCCCAGAGGTCATCCTGCCGCTGCAGGCCAAGGCGCTGCAACTGCCCTCGGCCACCAACAATTTCCGCACCAAGCACTGCAACGACTGGGTGAGCGTGGACACCGCCTGGATGGACATCCGGGCCTGGGAGCGCTGCGCCGACAGCCGCCTGAGTCCGGACGGCTTCGAGGGCCAGCCCTGCTGGATTGGCATCGATCTGGCCAGCAAGGTGGACATCGCCTCGATGGCGCTCCTCTTCGAGCGGGACGGCCAGGTGGTGGGATTTGTACGCCATTTCCTGCCCGAAGACACGGTGTTTGCGGCCGCCAACAGCCAGTACCAGGGCTGGATGCACGCGGGCCGATTGCTGGCCACGCCGGGCAACGTCACTGACTTCGGATTGATCGAGGCGGAGCTGCTGGACGCCGCCTCTCGCTTCGAAATCAAGGCCGTGGCCTTCGATCCTTTCCAGGCCACCCAGTTCTCCACCCGGATGCTGGCCGAGGGCCTGCCCATGATCGAGGTACGGCCCACGGTGCTGAACTTCTCCGAGCCGATGAAGCAGCTCGAGGCCCTGGTCTTGCAGGGCAAGTGGGCGTTCGACGGCGACCCGGTGCTCACCTGGATGGTCAGCAACGTGGTGTGCCACCGCGACGCCAAGGACAACATCTACCCGCGCAAGGAGCGCCCAGAGAACAAGATCGACGGCGTGATCGCGGTGCTGATGGCGCTCAACCGGCTGCTGCTGGACAACGGCGACAGCGGCTTCATCGAACAGGGATTTGTGGCGCTATGAATCTTCGCAGCCTCTTCAAACGCCTGCGGGGCGGCCACGACGTGACACCTGCCGTCAACAATTCTCTTTCCCTGGGCAGCGCCGAGCTCTACGAGCTGCTCGCCGGTAGTCCCGCCGCCGCGGGCGTGGCGGTCAACGAAGCCTCGGCGATGCGCGTCACGGCCGTCTATGCCTGCGTGCGCCTGATCGCCGGGGCCATCGCCAGCCTGCCGCTGGCCGTCTACCGGCGCACCGATGACGGTCGAGAGCGCGTGCGCAACGACCTGTGGTGGCTGCTGAACGAGCAGCCGTGTCCCACGGTATCGGCGGCGGTGTTCTGGGAATACCTACTTGCGCAGATGCTGCTCTCGGGCGACGCCCTGGCCGAGATCGAACGCGGTCGGGGCGGGGCGATTCGAGGGCTTATTCCCCTGGACAGCCGCGCCGTCGGCATCCGCAACGTGAGCGGCCGGTTGCGTTACGAGTTCTGCCGCGATGGCCAGTGGCTGGGTCGTGACCAAGACGACATCCTGCACATCCCGGGCTTTGGCTTCGACGGTACCCGCGGCATGAGCGTGATCCGCCACGCCGCCCGGGAAGCGATTGGCCTGGCCCTGGCGGCCGAGGCCTTCAGCTCGCGCTTCTTCGCCAGCGGCGCGCATCCGGACGTGGCGCTCAAGGTGCCCGGCAAGATGACCCAGGAGCAGATCGACAACCTGCGGCGCATCTGGGCCAGCAAGTACGGCGGCGCGCACAACGCCAGCTTACCCATCGTGCTGACCGAAGGCACGGACTTGAAGGAGGTCACGCTCTCGGCGCAGGACTCGCAGTTGATCGAAGCGCGGCGCTTCCAGGTGGCCGACATCGCCCGCGCCTTCGGCGTGCCGCCGCACATGGTAGGCGAGACGGATAAGTCCACCTCCTGGGGTTCGGGCATCGAGCAGCAAGGCATCGGCTTCGTGCAGTACACGCTGGCGCCGCACCTGAACCGTATCGAGCAGGAGATCAACCGCAAGTGTTTCCGCACCGAGCGGCTGTTCGTCGAGTTCAACGTCGAAGGACTGCTGCGTGGGGACTCCAAGGCCCGCGCCGAGTACTACACCCGGGCGCTGGGCGGCACGCAAAACCCCGCATGGATGACCCCCAACGAAATCCGCCGCCTGGAAAACCTCCCGCCGCTGGCCGGTGGTGACCACCTGGCCCAACCCAAGGACTTCCATGATGCCCCACCCACGACGCAAACCGATGAACCGACTACAGCAACTGCTGCGTGACAACGCCCACACGCCCCGGCGCTACGCCTGTCAGGCCAACGAGAAAGAGGGCGATGCCACCCTTTGGCTGTACGACGTCATCGGTGCCGACGCCTGGGGCGGGGTGGATGCGGCGCGGTTCGTGCAGGACGTGGCCACGATCAGCGCACCAGTGATCCATCTGCGCATCAATTCCCCGGGCGGTGACGTATTCGACGCCCGCGCGATGGCCACTGCCTTGCGCGCGCACCCGGCGCGCATCGTCGCCCACATCGATGGTCTGGCCGCCTCGGCCGCGTCCTACGTGGCGCTGGCCGCCGACGAGGTCGAAATCAGCGACGGCGCCTTCCTCATGATCCACAACGCCTGGGGCGTGGTGCTGGGCAACCGCCACGACCTGCTGGAGATGGCCCTCACGTTGGAGAAGATCGACGCCAGCATCGCCGCCGATTACCAGCGCAAGAGCGGCCAAGACCCCGCCACCGTCCAGCGCTGGATGGATGCGGAGACCTGGTTCACCGCGCAGGAAGCGCTGGCGGTGGGCCTGGTGGATCGCGTGACCGATTCCAGCACTGCGAGTACCGAGGCCGCAGCCCAGCAGCGCTGGAACCTCTCGGCCTACGCGGACGCGCCGTTCCTGCAGCCGCGTGCTTCCCCTGTGGGTGACGCGCGTGAGCGATGGCGGCGCCTGGCCGTGATCGAGCGCTGCGCCTGAGCCAGCGACCTGTACCTACCGATTTCCCGTCCTGTTCCTTCCCGCCGCCCGAGATCTCTCCGGCGGCTTTTTTACGTCTGCATCTCCGGAGAAAAACCATGAGCATCCAATCCCTGCGCGAAGAGCGCGCCCACCATGCCAAGACCCTGCGCAACCTCGTCGACCAGCACCCTGGCGATCAGTGGCAGGACGTCCAGCAACAACAGTACGACCGCCTGGTCGCCGACATCGACCGGCTCGATGCCCAGATCGCGCGCCAGCAAAAGGCCTATGACCTGGACGCACAAAACCATGCCGCCACCGAACGCCGCAGCGACGAGCGCGGGGTGTCGACCGACGAAGCCGCCCACCAGCTGCAGCAGGAGAAGGCCATCTTTGTGGCCTGGCTGCGCGGCGGCATTAACGCCTTGAGCTACGAGCAGCAGCAAGCGGTGGCCCGCAAGGCGGCCAGCATCCAGGCGAGCATGGGTACCACGGTGCCCGCCGAGGGTGGCTATCTGGTGCCCACGGACGTGGCGCGGCAGCTGATCGAGGCAATGGCGGCGTTTGGCGGCATGCGCGAGGTGGCCACCACCTTGCCCACGGCCAGCGGCAACCCGATCAACTACCCGACCACCAATGCCACCGCCGAGGAGGGCGAGATCGTGGGCGAGAACCAGTCGGTCACGGCGCAGGACTTCACCTTCGGTGTGAAGTCCATCGGGGCCTACAAGTACAGCTCCAAGTCGGTGGCGGTGCCCTTCGAATTGCTGCAGGACGCGGTTATCGATCTGGAGGCGCACATCAACCAGCGCCTGGCCCAGCGCATTGCGCGCATCACCAACCGGCACTTCACCGTGGGCACCGGCGTGGGCCAGCCGACCGGCGTCGTGACAGCGGCCAGTGTCGGGGCGACCGCTGCGAACGCTGCGGCCATCACCTTCGATGAACTGATCGACCTGGAGCACAGCGTCGATCCGGCCTACCGGCAGGTGGGGCGCTGCCGCTTCATGTTCCACGACAGCACGCTCAAGGCGATTAAGAAGCTCAAGGACGACCAAAAGCGACCGCTCTGGTTGCCGGGCGTGGCGGTGCGTGAACCCGACACCGTGCTGGGCTACGCCTACACCATCAACCAGCATATGCCGGTGCTGGCCTCCGAGGCCAAGGCGGTGCTGTTCGGGGATTTCTCCAAATACCTGATCCGCGATGTGCTGGCCGTGTCCCTGTTTCGGCTGACCGATTCCAAGTACACGGAGAAGGGCCAGGTCGGCTTCCTGGCGTTCTCGCGCCACGACGGCAATCTGATCGACGTGGGCGGAGCCGTTAAGGCCTTGCAGCAGGCGACGTGATGAAAGCGACTCTGACGGTGCCACCTGCGGGCGAGCCGCTGACGCTGGCCGAGGCCAAGCTGCACCTGCGGGTCGATCTGAATGACGACGATGCCTTGATCACGGCGCTCATCAGTGCGGCCCGCGAGCAGGTCGAGTTCCTCACGGGCCAAAGGCTGATCACCCAGACCTGGGAGTTGGAATTGGCGGCGGGCGAGCGAGGCGGACTGGAGGGATTGCTGCCGATCCAGAGCCTCACCAGTGCGTCGGCCTACACCCTGGATGGGCACTGGCCGCCGACCTTGACCACGCCGCAAGCGGCCACGGTGACCGTGATCTGCGGGTTTGGCAATGCGCAGGCAGTTCCGTCATCCATCCGGCAGTGGATGCTGCTGCGCATCGGCACTTGGTACGAGCAGCGCGAGGCACTGGTGTCAGGCACCGCTTCGGAGCTGCCGCGCGGATTTGCCGACGCCTTGCTCGATCCCTGGTGCGTGCCGCGATGCTGAGTCTGCCAGCCGGGCGCCTGCGCCACCGCATCGAGATCCAGAACTACGAAATGACCCAGGACGACTGGGGTCAGCCGATCTACACCTGGACGCATTGGGCCGATGTCTGGGCATCGGTCGAACCCTTACAGGGGCGGGAATTCTTTGCGGCACAGGCGCTGCAGTCGCAAACCACCGTGCGTATCCGGATGCGCTACCGGACTGGCGTCACTTCGCAGATGCGGGTGGTGTGGGGCGGCCGGTTCTACGACATCGAGTCGGTGATCGAGCCGCAGTCCAGGCGTCATGCATTGCAGCTGATGTGCAAAACCAGTCTGGCCACCCCTTGATCGACGGGGGGCGAGGTCACAAGAAGGTGAAAGCCATGAATCCTGAAACCGAAATCGCTGACGAGCAGGCACCGCCGCCGGCGGTGCTCGTCGAGAACATGCTCCTGCTGCGCCGCGAGGACTTCGACGAACTGCTGGACCGCGCTGCTGAACGCGGTGCCGAGCGTGTGCTGTCCCATCTCGGCCTCGAAAACGGCCACGCCGCGAAGGACATTCGCGAGCTGCGCGACCTGCTGGAAGCCTGGCGCGATGCGCGTCGCACGGCGTGGCAGACCACCGTCAAGGTGATCACCACTGGCATCCTGGCCGCGCTGCTGGTGGGGGCCGCCATCAAGTTGAAGCTGATGGGAGGCGCGCCATGACCACCACCCGCAAACTCTGCCTGCTCGCCGACTGGCGAAAGATCGCGCGCCGCGCCTGGAGCGTCCGCCTGTCTATTGTCGCCGCCATCTTCACGGCGGCGGAAGTGGTGGTGCCGCTGTTCGGCGACGTGCTGCCGCGTGGCGTGTTCGTGCTGTTGGCCTTCAGCGCCAGCATCGGCGCGGCCATCGCCCGCTTGGTGGCCCAGCCGGAGATGCACCGATGATCCGCCCGCCACAACGACGGACTTTGGCCGCGCTGACCCTGTCCGCCGCCGCGCTGGTCGGCATCGTGCTGCACGAGGGCTACACCGACCGTGCAGTGATCCCCGTCAAGGGCGATGTACCGACCATTGGTTTCGGCACCACCACCGGAGTAAAGCTGGGCGACACCACCACGCCGCCAAAGGCGCTGGCTCGGGCGCTCACCGATGTGCAGCAGTTTGAGGGGGCGCTCAAACAATGCGTGACCGTGCCCCTGGCCCAGCACGAGTACGACGCGTTGGTGAGCTTTGCCTACAACGTCGGCAGCCGTGCGTTCTGCCAGTCCACGCTGGTCAGAAAACTCAACGCCGAGGACTACGCCGGGGCCTGTGCCGAGCTGCTGCGCTGGCGCTTCTTCCAGGGTAAGGACTGTGCGCTGCCCGCCAATGCGCGCCTGTGCGGCGGGTTGGCCACACGGCGCGAGGCCGAGTACCGGCAGTGCATCGGGGAGGCGTCGTGAGCGTGATTCCGTGGCCGTATCGGCTGCTGGTCCTGGCGTCGCTTGGTGTCGCCCTGGTTGGCTTCGGCTGGATCAAGGGTGCGAGCCATGTTCAAGCGCAATGGGATGCCGCCATCCAGCAACAAGCCCTACAGACCGCCGCCGCCCGCGAGCAGCAGGCGCAAGCCACCGTCAAGGTCGTCACCCAGTACCTCGACCGCGTCCGCGTCGTCCGCGAGAAGGGCGACACCATCATCAAGGAGGTTTCAGTCTATGTGCCCGTTCAAGCCGATGCTGCTTGCTCTATCAACCGTGGCTTTGTGCGCCTGCACGACGCTGCCGTCGCCGGTGAATTGCCCGAGCCCGCCCGAGATGCTGATGCGGCCGCCACAGGCATTGCGCTCTCTGCCGTCGCCGGAACCGTTGCTGCCAACTACCAGACCTGCCACGAGAACGCCGAGCAACTGAGGGCGTTGCAGGCGTGGGTCAGGGATGTGCAAACGACTACGGAGTGACCTGACTGTGGTCAATGCGCAGTAACCATTCAACCTGACGTCGAGCAGAGGCAATCACTTGACTGAAGATTCGAGCGTCGACATTCGGCTCGCGATTTTCTTTCCGCGGAAAATCAGACGACAGACGCCCCCCAATCAAAAGCACATGTATCGGCGAGGTGATATGCTTGGCGAAGTCGTGCCGGTACTCGATGGCTTGTTTGTAGTCATCGTAATTCAAACTGTGGTCGGGGCGCTTGAACTCGATCAACAGATACTCACCATTGAGATCCTGGTTCAGCAGCAAATCCGGACGTTTGTCGGCATTTTTCCCCTTGTACGTCGTGTTGAGTACATCTTCAATCTGCCTCTTCAACGTGATGTTGGAGCTGAAGAGTGAATACTCTGGACCGAACACCCACAGACTCAACTCCAGCGATTTGTGCATCGCAGCTTCGGTCGTGGCGGGATCGCGAGCTAATGCTTCCAGTTGGTCAAGAAACTCCTGCCGCGCAGCTGCTTGGGCGACAAGAAAGGCCATTTCAGCTAGCCCGAAATTGTTCAAGCGATCCGCAATTGTCGCCACTTCACCCTGTGATGCATCGGCTATGTGTTCCAGCAAGATGCGGTAGTCGGATCGCTCCAATGCATCCAGCAACACGCCGACGATGGGTTCAACCTTGCTTGGCGGCTCATCGTAATAACGTTCCAGAATTTTCTTGATCGATTTGTCGGCGAAACTCCGCTTGTGTTCTGGCAGGCTTGCCAAGCGCTGCTGAATGATCTTCTGCATTCGCGCTTGCGCGAGCTGGAGTTCCATCCCGTACTTTTCTTTCGCCGCCGAAATGAGGATCGGCTGAACGAAGGCTTCTACTGCTTTCAGTTTTTCGCTGTTCTCTACCAGTGAATCCCATCCGGCGGTGACGTGGTCAAGCAGCCCGTCTGCATCCACTTCACCGTACATCTTCTTCAACAGCTTCGGCGGAAAATACTCGTGTGCTTCCAGGCCGAAGAAGCTGGGCGAGCCGACCGCTTTGCCACCAACGCGCAGTGTGATTCCGGGCTGGCGTAAGCCCGCTTTTCCGTCGAAGATCGATAGTCGCAGTTTGACGTCGCCAACGTCAGGCAGTGTCGTCTGGTGTTCCGAGTAGCTACCTTGGACGTCATCGACATCAAGTCGCTTACCATCGACGAACACGGCAAAGTCGTCATGCCTCCCGTAGTCCTGAAGTAGTACTTGCCGCAGGCGATTAGCGTCGGGATAAGTCAATCCCTGATGCAATTCGCTCAGCGTGATGACCGTGCCGTGGATACCCGGATCGCAGTCCTCACTATGCAGGGCAATATCGAGGTGTTCGATATCCTCCACCTTGCCTATGGCATCCAGACGCAGGGCGATGCGGCATAGCCTCCCGCGCGTGCTGGTCTCCAAGGTCATTACCGAAGCCGCCATGAACCCGGCGAACTTGCCGATTCCTTTACGCCCTTTTACCTGACGATTTTTCCCGACCGTGCGCTCGCCTCGCGACGAACGCCTATCTTTGGCAATGGTGAGGTAGTGCCGCCGAAGCTCTTCTTCCGTCATTCCGGTGCCATCGTCCCGGATGACGATGGGTTCGCCGCTCATGGGTTTCGGCAGCTGGATGCTGACCTGATCCGCATCAGCATCCCAAGCGTTGTCTACCAATTCCTTCAACGCACGCTCGGTCGACCTATATTCCTGACTCAGCAGCGTGGCGAGGCGGGAATCGACTTGGAATCGAAGCCTGGCAGCACTCATAGGGTCTCCTAAAGCAACATTCGATAGCGACGGTTGTCCGCATCGGTGGATTTCAGTATTCGGTACTCCATCCCACTGGCCACCGCGATCTGCTGGGCGAAGTCCTTTTTGGCCTGCACCACGGCATCCTCGATCTGGTTGTCGGCCTTCACCTCGACGATCACGTACTTCAGGCTGCCATCCGGCTCTTCGCGCTGGAAGATGAAGTCGGGGTAGTAGCTGCGCACGGTGCGCGAATCGGGGTCGATGTACTGGATG